>Ga0265316_10000854_pt1 | contig 33620 bp, 27 predicted proteins | sample 4522metaG_FD_202092 | JGI IMG/M metagenome (GOLD analysis project Ga0265316, IMG submission 202092) | Rhizosphere microbial communities from Carex aquatilis grown in University of Washington, Seatle, WA, United States - 4-5-22 metaG | ecosystem: Host-associated > Plants > Roots > Rhizosphere >...
TTCCCGACATCCTTCTGCTGGACGAGCCGACCAACTACCTGGACATCGAAGCCCGCACGTGGCTCGAGGAACTGCTCAGCGATTTCCCGGGCGGGCTCCTGCTCGTATCCCACGACCGCTATTTTCTTGATGTCGTGGTGAGCGCCGTTGCCGAAATCTACATGACGCGCATAACGCTCTGGACGGGCAACTACACCCATTACGAAGAGGTCCGCTCCAAAGAGCTGGAAGCGCTCATGGACAGGTGGCGCGCGCAGCAGGACGAGATCGAGCACATCGAGTCGTTCATCGCGAAGTTCCGCTACAACTCGTCAAAGGCGCGTCTCGTGCAGAGTCGGATCACGGCCCTGGGGAAGATCGAACGCATAGAAGTGCCCCCTGTCGTCAAATCCATCCATTTCAAGTTTCCCCCGCCGCCGCCTTCGGGCCGGATCGTGCTCATGGCCGAGGGGTTGGCGAAGGCCTATGGAGAGCACCTTGTCTTCAGCGGCGTGCGGGTCGAAGTCTCGAAGGGTGACAAGCTGGTCGTGGTGGGCGTCAATGGCGCGGGCAAGTCCACTCTCCTGCGCATCATCTCCGGCCGCGATCAGGCGGACGCGGGCACGCTGAAGTGGGGCACCGGTGTCGTTCCCGCCTTCTACTCGCAAGAAAACGCCGACTCGTGGACCAGCGAGAGCCCCGTGATCGAGGAGCTGGAAGCGGTCGCTCCGACGGCTCTGATTCCTCAGCTCCGGACACTCCTGGGTGCATTTCTCTTTCGAGGCGACGACGTTTTCAAGAGCGTTTCGGTTTTGAGCGGAGGGGAAAAGAGCCGTCTGGCCATGCTGATGCTCCTTCTGAAGCCGGCCAATCTGCTTATCCTGGATGAGCCGACGAATCATCTCGATATCGCTTCGAAAGACGTGCTACTCCAGGCGTTGAACGATTTTCCGGGCACGGTGATCTTCGTATCCCACGACCGGCACTTCATCAGCCATTTGGCCACGGCGGTGCTGGAAGTGAAGGGCGGCGGTGTGCGCTACCTCCCGGGGGATTATGAATACTACCTGCGTAAAAGCGCCCAGGATGAAGCAGAGAGCGCGGGAAGCGCCGGAGGCGTCGCGCGCGCCGAAGAGAGACCGCAAAGCGCCACGCAGCAGGAATGGCTCTCCGACAAGAAGCTCAAGGCCGAGCTGCGGATATTGGAAAAGGAAGAAGCGACGCTCCTTGAGAACCTCGAGGCCATCGATGCGGAGCGCGTCAGGCTCGAAGGGGCGATGTCGGATCCCGACGTGTACTCGAACGGGGACAGGATGCGCGAGACCCGTCTCAAGCACGAGCAGGCGGTGACCCGTCACGCGGCTGAAATGGACCGTTGGCAGATATTGGACGAACAGATCCGGGTTTTGCGCGAGAAAATACCGAGCCTCAAGGCCGATACAGCCGGTCGATGACTCCTCCATACATTTCCGTTATCACTTCCCGCCGCTTGCTCAGCGTCCGCGTCAGCTCCCGGCCGACCTCGAAATCCGAAGGCAAGAGAGCGATGCGGGGGGCTTTTCCACCCGGAAAGTAGATCCCGTTATTCACGAGGCGCGACTGCACTTCTTCCTGGAAGAACCGAAACACGGCAGGATTGCTCACCAGCTCCTTGGGGTCGGTCCATGTGATCCTGCGCGATTCGGCGAAACGGCGCAGCGAATCCATATTGGGCACGATCAAAAGCCCGAGGGACTCTCGGCTATCCCCCACGACGACTGCTTCCTGAACGTAGGGCGATTCCTGGATCACCATCTCGATGGGCTCTGGTTCGACTTTTTCACCTGACCTCATCACAATGGCATGCTTCAGCCGTCCGGTGATCACCAGATTGCCGTCCAGAGTCAGGATGCCGGCATCTCCGGTCGTGAGCCAACGGTCGGGGGATATGATCTGACGCGTCGCGGCTGGATCTTTGTAGTATCCCAGCATGACCTGGGGGCCCCGAACGAGCACACCCCCCTTGCGGCCCGCCGCGAGGGTCTCGCCGTTCTCCCCGACGATGCGGACTTCCGTGGAAGGGAGGGGGCGTCCAACGGTGCCCAATACGGGGGATCGTTCGGGGCGCATGCTCACGATGGGCGATGCCTCCGTCAGGCCGTATCCTTCCAGAACGTTGATACCAATCGCGGCGAAGTAGCGATCCAGGTAGGCGGGCAGGGGCGCGCCACCGCATATTATCGCCTTCAATCGGCCTCCGAGGAGCCCCTTCATGCGGCGGCGGAGGATGAAATGTGAGGCGACCTTCAATGGAAAAAGGAGGATCAGCGGCGGCAATGCCGCCAGGATTTCCAGAACGCGCTCCTCGCGACGGAAGCGCGGATAACGACCCATGATGAAGCCGGAGAAGACCTGATAGAATTTCTCGAATCTCAGGAACAAAGACTCGAAAAAGCTCACCTTTTTTCCCAGGTTCTTCTCAATCGCTTCGAGGAGAGCCGGCACGATCACCAGATAGTCAGGGCGGAGGGCGTTCAGGTCGTCGAAAATCTTCCAGTCCGATGGCCGTGAGTAGGCGATCGTGCCCCCGAAGGAAATGCTGCAGTATTCGACGGTTCTCTCGAAGGAATGCCAGACGGGAAGCACCGAGAGCCAGGTGGCTCCTGGTGAGGGACTCATGCTTGCGTGGACGCCCGTCACGTTGTGCATGATGCTTCCGTGGGACAACATGACGCCCTTGGGTCTCCCCGTGGTTCCGGAGGTATACAAAAGGGTGGCTGTATCCGCGGGTGTGATGCTCGCGCCACGCAGCTCGAACTGCCTTTGCCCGCGGGCGATGCGCGTGCGGCCCTTCTTCATCACCTCATCCCAGGTGTAGACGAGCACGCGCTCCTCGCCGGTGCCGGAGTGGGGTTTGGCGCCGGAAAACTCCATTACGACGATTTTTCTGAGACGCGGGAGCCTTCGGCGGAGCGAAAGAAGACGGTGCAGGGCCGCGGCATCCTCGGCGACGGCCAGATCGCAATCGGCGTGAACGATGACGTATTCAAGCTCGTGGTCGGTCATGCGTGTGCTCAACGGCACGTCCACGCCAGCGCAACCGAGTATCGCGAGGTCCGTGATCAGCCAGCGGGAGTTGTTTTCCGCCAATATCGCCACATGGGTACTGGGCGCCAGGCCGATGGAGATCAGCCCTGTTCCCAGCTCAGTCACGGAATTGTACATCTCGGCATAAGTGACGGTTTGGAAGGCGCCGTCAGGCGTACGCGACTTCAATGCTGCCAGAGAGGCGTATTTGATGACTGACTCTTGCAGCAGCCCGATCAGGGTGGGTCCCATTTCTTCCTTTCGAAGATTCCAGTAAAGGTACCTTCAGCTCCCGGGCGCTGTCAATGCCCGGGCGATATCGGGCAGCATGCCGAGCTACCACTTCCCAGGAGCATAAGTTCCCTGTTATCATATCACTATGAGCGTATTCAAAACATACGATATCCGTGGAATATGGGGCGAGGGTGTAGATTTGACCCTTGCATACCAGGTGGGCAGGGCCCTTGTACGCCATATGAAGGCAAGCAGCTTCCTCATCGGCTACGATGCCCGGCTCCATTCGGCCGAGCTGTATCAGGCGCTTGCGGCGGGCCTCCTTGCCGAAGGCGCGGCCGTCACGGGTGCGGGTCTGGTGAGCACGCCGCTGCTTCATTTCACCCAAATGGAGCAGAAATTCCCGGCCGCGGTCATGGTGACGGCATCGCACAACCCCAAGGAGTACCACGGCTTCAAGGCATTCGACGCGACCGGCGGTTCCTTGAGCTATGACAAAGGTCTTTCGAATGTCGAAGCCATCGTCGCGGGTCTGGACTCCCCATCGACCATCCCCGCGGTTCACTTCCCGACGATCGACGGACTGGATGCGTATATCCGATTCGTTGCCGGGTCCGACGCGGGAAAGCGCATGGGGACACGAATCGTCATCGATGTGTCCAATGGGGCTGCCGGGAAGGTCTTTGGCGCGCTTTCGAAGTCGATGGGGGTGGATGCCCTGATTCTGAACGCGGAGCCGGATGGGAACTTTCCCCACCACGATCCCAATCCGCTGAAGGAGGAGTCCAAGGTGGAGGCGGCGAAGGCCGTGGTGGCTCACGGCGCTGCATTCGGGGTTATCCTGGATGGAGACGGTGACCGCATCCTCTTCGTGGACGAGAAAGGCAAGGGGATCGAAAACTACTTCCTCGCCTGTCTTGTGTCCGAGGCGCTCCTGGCGCGGCAGCCCGGAGGCGCGATCGTGTATGATCTGATTTCCTCGCGGGTCCTCCCCGAGCGCGTGCGCGAGCTGGGCGGCACACCCATCGTCTCCAAGGTCGGCTACACGTTCCTTTATGACCAGATGGTGGCATCGCATGCCCTGTTCGGGGCCGAAACCTCGGGGCACGTCTATTTCAAGGTGAGCGACACTTACTACACGGAATCGGCCGCGTATGCGCTGGCGGTTCTCTTACGGCTGCTCGCCGCCCGCAATCGCCCGCTCTCCGAGCTCGTGGCCCCCTTGCGCAGCCGCTACTGCCAATCGCCCGAGATCAACGTGGAGGTGGCCGACAAGCAAAAGGCCATGGACGCGATTGAAAAGCGGTTTGCCAAAGGAAAGATCGAGAGATTGGACGGTGTTTCGATCTCCTTCGATGATTTTTGGTTCAACGTGCGGGCGAGCAACACGGAGCCGCTCCTGCGCCTTCGTCTGGAAGCGACGAGCGCCGCCATTGCCGGCGCGCGCACCGAAGAGATCAGGAAAATACTGGGCGCGTAACAGCGACTGATCATGAGAATTGCCGGGCGCGTAGACCCCGCCGCGCATATTTGTTACGATTTCTCGTGGAGAAAGTGATCTCCACGTGCCCCCCTATCGTGGAAACCGCGTGAGAGTCGGGGTGGCAAAGGAAGACACGTCGTGATCGACAAGCTTGAGAGAAGCCGCAAACGTTACGAAGACCTGCAGGTGCTCATTTCCGACCCCGAGGTGATCCGCGACCAGAAGCGCTACCGTGAGCTTCGGCAGGAGCACGCGTCGCTCACGGACTTGGTGGAGGAGTTCGGCCGCTATCAGGGCATCGAGTCAGAGATCGCTTCGAACAAGGAATTGGCGGAGACTGCCGGTGACCCGGAGCTGATGGAAATGGCCCGCGAAGAATTGGCGTCCCTGGAGGAGAAGCGGTTTGCCTCGGAGCAGCGCCTCAAGGAGCTGCTCGTGCCACGCGATCCGCTGGACGACAAGAACGTCATCATGGAAATCCGGGCCGGCACCGGCGGCGATGAGGCAGCGCTCTTCGCGGCGGATCTGTTTCGCATGTATTCCTACTACGCCGATTCCCAGAAATGGAAAGTAGAAATCATGTCCGAAAGCCCCACCGGTATCGGGGGCTTCAAGGAAATCATCTGCTCCATGACCGGCAAGGCGGTGTACGCAAAGCTGCGCTACGAGAGCGGCGTGCATCGGGTACAGCGGGTCCCCGTGACCGAGGCGGGGGGCAGGATCCATACTTCCACCGCCTCCGTGGCGGTGCTGCCCGAAGTGGAAGAAACGGAAATCGAGATCAATCAGAACGATCTGCGTATCGACGTGATGCGGGCCGGGGGACCAGGTGGCCAGAGCGTCAACACGACCGACTCCGCGGTACGGATCACCCATCTCCCGTCCGGGATCGTCGTGCACTGTCAGGACGAGAAGAGCCAGCACAAGAACAAGGCCAAGGCGCTTCGCATCCTCCGTGCCCGGCTGTACGAGGCGGAAGAGGAGCGCAAGCACGCCGAACGCGCCGAGGCGCGCAAAAGCCAGATCGGGGGCGCAGAACGGGCTGAAAAGATCCGGACCTACAATTTTCCCCAGAATCGTGCCACGGACCATCGGATCAATCTCACTCTCTACAAGCTCGATATCGTGATGAAAGGGGACATCGCCGAGTTCATCGCCGCCTTGCGCCTGCATGCGCAGGAGACGGCGCTCACGTCGGAGAGCACATGACGGTACGGACCCTGCTCACGCAGGGGTACGACACGCTTTTCTTTGCCGAGCTGGAAACACCACTTTTGGATGCCGTGGTCCTCCTCGCCCATGCCCTCTCGGTGACGAAGGAAAAATTGCTCGCCAGCATGCCGGAGGACATTGCGCCCGAAGCGGAAGGACGATTTCGCCAATACCTGGACATGCGCTGCGGGGGCACTCCGGTTTCCTATATCCGCCGCGTCAAAGAGTTTTACGGCCTGGATTTCTACGTCGATGAACGGGTGCTCGTTCCCCGGCCGGATACGGAAGTGCTGGTGGAAAAGGTGCTCCGTGTCGTGAAAGCCGATCCGCGCCTGCGGCGAATCCACGACGCGTGCACCGGATCCGGCTGTATCGGCATCACCCTCCAGCGGACCACACCCGAGCTCGCCGTGAGCGCCTCCGACATCTCCGTCCCCGCGCTGGAGGTGACGGCCCTGAACGCGCAGCGCATCCTCGGAAAGGGGATCGAGTCCTATCGTTCCGATCTGCTGGATTCCGTCCCCGGGTCGTTCGACCTGATTGCTTCCAATCCTCCTTATTTGCGCGACGACGAAGTGGACGACATGTACAAGCTGAAATGGCCCGAGCCCGAGCTCGCCTTGCGCGGCGGGAAGGAGGGAACGAGCATCGCCGAGAGGCTGATCCGCAGCGCTCCGTCGCGTCTCAGCCCGGGGGGCTGGCTCGTCCTGGAGGCCGCGCCTGCCCAGATGATGCGCTTGTATGCTTTCATGGATCAGGCCGGCTTCCACAGCATTGATGTGGAGAAGGACCTTGCGGGCGACGACAGGGTGATCGCGGGTCGGCTCGATGCGCCGGCGCAGGATGCTCCCCATGGCTGACGCGGAAAAAGTCGTCGTTCCGGTGCCCCTCGAGTCGGAGACGGCGGCGCGCGCCGCCACCGAGGTCGCCGAGCTTCTCACGTATTTCGAGGAAAAGCTCGCCGTCTATACTCCCGAGGAGAAACGCTTGATCCTCTCGGCGGCGGAATGGGCGCGACGGCTCCATGCGGAGCAGAAACGCGCCTCGGGCGACCCTTATTTCATCCATCCCCTCAGCGTCGCCTCCATTCTCGTGGACATCCACATGGACGCGCAGGGCATCATCGCGGCGCTTCTTCATGACGTGCTGGAGGACACCGAAACCTCGCGCGCGGCGCTTCGCAAGGAGTTCGGACGGGAAGTGGAGTCCCTCGTGCAGGGCGTCACGAAAATATCCGTCCTGCGAGGCAGGTCGCGCTCGCTCCAGCACGCCGAGACAATCCGCAAGATGCTTTTCGCCATGGTGAAGGACGTGCGGGTCATCCTCATCAAGCTCGCCGACAAGCTGCACAATATGCGGACCCTCGGCTACCTGGATGAAGAGGATCGGCGACGGATCGCCCTCGAAACCATCGACATCTACGCTCCCCTCGCGGGGCGCCTCGGTATCTCGCGCATCAAGGACGAGCTGGAGGACTTGAGCCTCAAGCATCTCCAACCGGCCATGTACGAACAGATCCGCCAATTCGTCGCGGACAGACGCAGTGAGCGCGCGAACTACCTGGAGCGCGTGAAGCTCGCCATAACGAACGAGGCCGAGGCGGCCGGCGTACCCATCGAGATCGAGACACGCGCGAAGCACTTCTACTCGATCTACCAGAAGATGCGTCGGCGGGGAAAGCCGCTCGAGGAAATCTTCGACCTTCTCGGCCTGCGCGTGCTCTGCGACTCGACCAGCCAATGTTACGAGCTGCTCGGCCTCGTGCACAAGCTGTGGATGCCCATCGAGGGGCGGTTCAAGGACTACATCGCCATGCCGAAGTCCAACCGCTACCAGAGCCTCCACACGACTGTCATGGGCTACCAGGGAAAGATCATCGAGATCCAGATCCGAACTCATGCCATGCACCAGACGGCGGAAAACGGGATCGCGGCGCATTGGCTCTACAAGAACGGCGAGCTGAAGGAGGAGGAGAAGCTCAAAGAGCTCTCCCTCATCAACAAGCTGCGCGAGTGGCAGGGCGCCACCGCAGGTGGATTTGGCGCCGGCTCTGCTTCAGGGGATTTCCTCGACGAGATCAAGAAGGAGCTACTGCGCGACTCCATCTACGTCTTCACGCCCAAAGGTGACGTCGTAGAGCTGCCGTACGGGTCCACCGCCATCGATTTCGCCTACCACATCCACACCGATATCGGGGACCATTGCACGGGGGCGAAAGCCGATGGTGCTATCGTTCCCCTGAAGGAGCCGTTGAAGAACACGCAGGTCGTGGAGGTGATGACCTCTAAGACGGCGCATCCCCACCTGGACTGGCTGCGTTACGTAAAGACCTCCAAGGCGCGCTCCAAGGTGAAGCACTGGCTCGCCCTGAACGAGCCGGGCCTCATCTTCGATCGGAATATCGTCGCGCGGAAGAAAGAGGAAGCCCCCCAGACGATCGTGTTCCAGAAACAGAAACCGCCCGGCGAGCCACCGGCCGAGATGGAAACGCAGATACGGGATCCTTCGCGCGTCTCCATCCGAATCGGTCAGGAGCGGAACATCATGATACGTCTGGCCCAGTGCTGCACGCCTTCCACGGGGGACGCCATAGTCGGTTATGTCTCCCGCGGTCGGGGCATCACGGTGCACCGGATCGGCTGCCCGAGCATCGCTTCCATCAAGGATTTTGCCGAGCGCAGCATCGACGTGGAATGGGAAACCGTTTCGCCGAAATCCACGCGTCGTTTCCAGGTGACGGCGCGCCTGACCTCCAACCTCTTTTCGGAGATCGAAGGGGCGCTCAAGAAATTCGGCGGTCACCTCATCGAAGGAAAGCTGGAGGAAAGCGACCACGAAACCCTCCGAGGATCCTTCACCGTGGAGTTGGACAACCGCGAGGATTTCGGTCGTGTCATGAAGAGCCTTCGCACCATCCCTTCGGTCGTCAACATTCAGACAGGTGGCTCGACGTAGATCCGAGTGGCCTTTTCGATTCCACCACGCTATCTTTTGACTGACGCAAGCGGTCTCTGATGCCGGGAGAGCGAGCTGTCGTGCAAGGAGGAATTCCATGCCATGGCAGAAGTCGCGGAACAGAAATGCCAGCACCTTGATAATGCGCCTCTCGGCGAACGTCCTCGGAGAGCTTCATGCCATGCGGGGGGAGCTGGGATCCGCCGGCAATGCGCTGGATTTCGAAAATCTACAACAAAACACAATAGCGCTTCTGTGCAGAATCGAGAGGCAGATGCGGAGCGGCCGTATCCGACCCTGGTGGGAGGATGAATCCCCGCCGGCAAGCACGCCCACCAATGCGCTGAGGCTGGGGGTTTTTCCCGTCTCCGCCAATCCTTTTCACTGGGCCCATCTTCTCGCCGGGCTTTTTTCAATGGAGCGCTACGGGTTGGACCAGGTCCGCTATGTCATCGCGGGAGGCGACGCGCGTAAGCCCGAGCTTGCCCCCGAGGAGGTGCGGCATTCCATGGCGCGGAGCGTGCTCGAGCTGTATTCCCCGCTCCTCGTCTATTCCCCAATCGCTCGCGGAACTGAATTCTGCGGCGAAGAGAATCTCTTCCGCCTGCTCGCCCAGCATTCGGATCTGCCCATTCACGCCTTTTATATCGCCGGAAGCGATCATTACCAGAGGACGCGGCCCGAGTCGGCCAGTCCCGATACCATAACGCGGCTCGAGGATGGCATCACCCGGAGACTTTACGGTTTTGACCCGAGCCGCCATGCTGTTTCAGCCGTGTTCCTTCAGCGGGGCAAGAGGTGTCGCAAGGTTCCGACCTGGCTGGACGTTCAGCTCGTTGCGGGATTGCCCATCGAAGCATCCTCGACCGCGATTCGCGCGGCCCTCGCCGACCGTGAGCACAAAGGGCCCCTGTGGACGCTCCCCTTTGCCGCCTTGAAATCGATAAAAGGCAACAACCTCTACAGCGTAGCGCGCCGGGATTTCACCGTCGCCACAAAAATCGGCTCCATCAAGGACGCATGACGATATCCAATTCTTCCATGAGCAACGGCTGGATCTCGGGATACGTGAGGGGGCCCGGTGGCGTTCGACCGAGCATTATCTCCGCGATCTCGAAATCGGGAAGGGCGCCCCTGGCCTTTATATGACCAAGATAGAGCCTGCCGTACGATAGCTCCCCGTTCCGAAGAACTGAATAGTCGCAGACAGGAATCATTGAGGCTGCAACGGCTCCCGTTTCTTCAAAAAGCTCGCGTCGGGCTGTTTGGTCGATGCTCTCTCCCGGCTCGCGATGCCCGCCGGGCATTTCCCACGTATCCCGTTCCCGATGGCGGACAAAAATCCACTGCCCATCGCATCGGGCGCCAACGACTGCGTAGGCCAGGGCGGTGTCCGATACCGAGTCCAGCGCGAGGATGGCCACGTCCATAGGTTGGCGGGATTCCTACTTATACATTTGCAGGAGCTGGACGAAGTTGTAGATTTTCTTGTAGGCGGCGGCGATGACCATCTTCAGATCCTTGTCAGAGGCCGGCTTCAGCTCTTTCCAGTTCACAAGGTAATCCGGGTTCGGCTTCCCGATGTCTTCATGCGCGAGCTTCAGCACGCGCGCGATGGCTACGAAGTGCGTCACCGAGTCGCCGATCATCGTGCGCGCCTCGTCGTTGACCTGCTGGAGGGCCATGCGCAACTGCACGAGGGCCTTGCGATCCCGGTCAGTCCGCAACGCGATGGTTTTCAGGCGCCTGCCCAGCTCACCGTCTTCCCCGAGATCCGTGTCGAATCGCCCGATGGTCTCCCCGAGGTTCAGAAGTTGATGGAAAGCCTCTGACATCTGCTGGGAGGGTTGATTGTTCGCCCATTTGCCCTTGATGATGAGCAGGTCCACGACCTCCCGCACGCTCTTTGGCAGGTAGTCGAGCAGGAATGCACGCAGATAATTGAGCCCCGCGACGTACTGGAAACCCCCGAGCATTTTCTGCGTGAACTCGGGATTCGAGCTCTCCGAGTAATGAGCGAGCTTCGATACGGCGCCGGTCCCGAACACGGCGCGTGCCAGCGCTTCCAGCTTGTCGTCGCGTTTGCCGCGCGCCACCTTCGCGGCGGTGGTCTCTGCCTCGGCCTTCACCTTTGAGAGGTAGGGCTCGACGATCTTCTCCCGATGGGTGCGGATCAGAGGCTTCCACGCCGGGTTCTGCGTCACGTGCCTCACCATGAGGAGGAAGATGCCGCTTTTTTGAACCTCGCGGATGAGCACCAGCACCTTCCGCAGAGCGTCACGGGAAATGACATCCATACCGCGATGCTCTTTGAGAATGGTGAGCATGCGATCCCAGTCCGCGTCGGGATCGATGTTGGGAAGAATCTCCAGGAAGTCCTGCACCTCTTCCATGACCGTGGACGCTTCGACGGATTCGAATCGGGGCGCATAGGAGAAATCCCTCTCGGGCAACCCGGGATCGAACTTCTTGAGGAGGAAGAAATAGTCGAAGCCGATGACATCGAGCAGGACGAGAAGCCGATTGAAGATGGCGTCGATCTCGTTCATCCAGTTCGCATCGATGCCTTCCAGCAGGCTTTTCATGTCGCGCTTCACCTCGGCGTCGAGTGAAGCGGGATCGACTCCCTGTTTCGCTCGATCGTCAATGGACTTCTCCGTCAGACGCTCCTTCAGGGCGATCTGATCCTCGCTGAGGGAGAGCTCCACGAGGGCGAGCTTCAGCGCGCCGGAAACCTCGGCCCCTTTCAAGAGCACCTGGGCGGCGGCCACGACTTTGTAGATCTCCCAGAAGAAGCGGGCCAGACCGGCATCGGCGGTTCCTTTGGCGGCATTGTAGAATTTGGCTCGACTTCGTTTCAGCTCATTCACGATGTCGCGTAATTGCCGCTGCTTCTGGCGATCCGGATCGTCGCCGGCAAAGAGGGACATCAGTCGATCGAGGAATCCCGGGGCCTTCGTCGGGAAAGCGGCTTTCTGCTGTTGCGCGGTTTTGGGAGATTGCGGGCCCATAGTCCCTGAGCGTAGGAGAAAAGATACCCGCTGTCAATGGAATGGAGATGTCGCGCCGCAGGGCCTGATTGATTCCGCATCGGGTTTCAGATAGTATGCCCCCAACACCGGAAAGGAGCTGTTATGCAGAAGTGGGTTTGCACTGTGTGCGGTTATATCTATGACCCGGACAAGGGAGATCCGGAAAACGGAATCGCTGCCGGGACTCCTTTCGAGAAGCTGCCCGCCGACTGGGTCTGTCCGGTATGCGGCGCCAGCAAGGACGATTTTGAGAAGAGCTCCGACTGATCAACGATAGCGACGCCCGAGGGATCCTCGAGCTCGCGCGCGCGGCGGGCTTCCATCGCGCCGGGCTTGTTTCGGCGCGACGGCTCCAGTCAGGGTCCTGGCGCGTCCAGGAGGCGCGGCACCGCGGGATGCGCTCCCGCTCTGCCGCGCGTGATCTCGAGTGGGAATGGGTTCTCGATCCCACCTCCTGGATACGCACTTCTTCCTTCCTCCTCTGCGCCTTGTCCTGCCACCGAGACGAATCGGACGACGATTCATCCCTCGGTGATCCTCATGCCCTCATAGCTCCGTTCGCCCGCGCGCACTATTATGCCGCCGCAATGACGATGATGCGGCGGTTTGCGCGCGCCGTTGCGGCCGCCTGCGGTATTCCCTCCGCCTCGATACGGCTCTTCTCAAATTCGCGCATTCCCGAGAAGCCGCTCGCCGTTGCTGCTGGAATTGCCGAATTCGGAAAGAACGGTCTGGCCATCGTGCCGGGCCTGGGGTCGCTGTGCGTTCTTGCCGGGGCCATCCTCCCCGTATCGGTTGACGACTCGCGCGACGTGGAATCGGACGCTGATCCGGATCCCTGCCGGTCGTGTACGCGCTGTTTGGATGCGTGCCCCGTTGGCGCGATCGTCGCTCCGGGGGTCGTAGATCCGGATCAGTGTCTCCAGGGATGGGCCGGACGCCCCGGTCCCGTGCCACGAGCGGTGCACGAGCACTGGGGGGCGCGGTTCTACGGGTGTTCGAGCTGCCAGGATGTCTGCCCCTGGAACAAGGGGATACAGGAGCCCGCTCCTGAGGCGCCGGGTGAGGTGGGGCCGAGCATTTCTCTTCGCGCCTACCTTGGAAAAGATGCGGCAAATCGGGCAAGCATGCTCGCGGGCAGCGCGATGGCCATGAAATGGATAGCCCCTGATGCCCTGCTCCGCAATGGCCTCATGGCCGCGGGGTATCGGCGGGACGCGTCAATCCGCGCGGAGGTCATGGGGCACGCCCAGTCCGACGAGGCGACCATCAGGGCTGAAGCCCTGTGGGCGCTGGATCGACTCTCCTAGCTCGAATCGGGCTCGCCCGTCTAGCGGCGCGTTCGCGCCGTGAAGAACGACAATATGATGAACACAGGGAGAACGACATACAGGAACAAGGCACCGATGCTCGGCATGCCGGAAGCGATATGGTAATTGTATGCGCGGGGAATGTACTGCGCAAAAAGCATGACCAGGAACCAGAGGATGCCGGTGAGCGAGAGGAAAATATTGCGTTGCTGCGCGAGGTTCCAGATTCCGATGATGCCCGCGACGATCGAAAGAATGAAGTAGACGGTGTTCCATGCCATGGTCGGCTCCTTGGTGCAAATTATCATTCCGTAGTGTCACAAAAGGACCAGCCGGTCAAGCGCGCAGCATCCCGCGGGGCGCGGTGATCGAGCCCAGACTCTATTTCTCGAATCTGACGGTTTTTCTCTCCGTGTCGCGCTGCATGGCAAGCTCAATGAGAGCGTCGAGGAGACGCGGGTACGGAAGACCACCGGCCTCGCACATGCGGGGGAACATGCTGATGCTCGTGAATCCAGGTATGGTGTTGATCTCGTTCAAAAAAATCTCTCGCGTTTCGTTTTCAAGGAAGAAATCCACGCGCGCCATCCCCTGGCAGCGCACCGCGGCGTAAGCGGTCTCGGCGGTACGCCGGATCCGATCCCGCAAGTCCGCATCGATAGAGGCTGTAGCCACCAAAGCAGCGCCATCAGGGTCGGTGTACTTCGCTTCATAATCGTAGAAACCATGTCCTCCCGAGGGGACGATTTCCCCCGGCGCGAAGGCGCGCGGTGCATCGTTGCCGATGACCGCGCACTCGATTTCCCGCGCACTCACGCACCGCTCGACCAATGCGCGTGTATCATAGCGCAGGGCATCGAGCACGGCGGGAACAAAATCGGAGGCCCCACCCGCGCGCCCCGCTCCCAACGATGAGCCTGCCGCGCAGGGCTTCACGAACACCGGCCATCCGATGCTCCGCGCGATCCCGAGCATCTCCGCCTCGGTCATTCCACGATGCACGACGGCGAACTCGACAATCGGCAGCCCGGCATCGCGCCAGAGGCGCTTTGCCGCTTCTTTGTCCATCGAGACGGCGCTGCCAAGAACGCCGGCACCCACGTAGGGAAGGTCGGCAACGTCCAGAAGTCCCTGCACGGTACCGTCTTCGCCGAAAGTGCCGTGAAGGACGGGAAAGACGCAGTCGATGGCGAGCGCGCGGCCGTCAACGAGGATGCCCCGCGAAGGCACGACCGACAGCACGCGCGCCGATGGCACGACGGGAAGAATGGCGCCCTGTCCCGACATTTCACTCGTCCGCACGGTGTCTTGCAGATGCCATCCTCCACTCTTGTCGATACCGATGGCGATCACCGTGTATCGCGAAGGGTCCAGGTTTTTCGCCACGGAAGCGGCGGAGCGAAGGGACACTTCATGCTCGCCCGATTTTCCGCCATAGAGAATGCACACAGTCATTTGTTTTGCTCCAACATCGTCTTGATTGCCGCACGCAGGCCATCCAGGGAGGCGTGCATGACCGGGGAGGCCGGGAAGAAAGGAAAGGGTACCGGTTGCGGGGGGTGACGAGGAAGACCCGCGCTCTCGTCCACCCACGCGACATCGTATGCTTTGAGGCCCGACTGAAGCAATACTTTCAACGCGGAAATCAACGCCCATGCGCCGCCTGGTGCCGCGGCCGGAGCGTCGCCGGAGATCGGTACACACAGCCGTCCGCCGCGTGAGAGCAGCGTGAGTGTGGCTTGATAGCGGGACAGCTCGGGAACCGCGGACAGCGCATCGGCAAGCCCCATGCCCGTGTCGACCAGCGCAAAGAGGCGTTGCCCCGAGGCTGCGAAACCTACCGTCATGCCTAGGGCGGCCGCGACGCCGGCCTCGATCTGTACCCACCCTTTCTGATCGGGCACGAGGGAACGGAGCACCGAGCGCGTAGACCCCGTGAGAGGGACGGGAGCGGAGAGCGTCGCCGATGCACGTGCCAGAGCCAGCGAATCGAGGGTTGCGGCGAAGATCGCCAACGGCCCGGCGGCCCCGTCAGAGGCCACGAGCTGCATTGGCAGTCCCGTGACGAGGGGATCGTTCGGCGCGAAGCCGCACGCGAGGGACTCCGCCGGGGTGACTGATTGCGAAGCATCGACGGCGACGCTCACGGTAGCCGCGGACGATACGCTTTCCGACCCGTTGTCATAAGTGAACAAGAGCATGGCAGTTGTTGACGGCGGAAGATCGAATGGCATATCCGCTCCCAACGGAATTTCGATCCTTTTTTTCTCTCCCGGAGCAAACGTATCCATGGCGATCAAGGACGGAGCCGAAGCGAGCGTCGGGAGCGACGCATGGACGCGGATCCGCGTGAGAGCCCCGGAGCCGGCGTTCCGCACGCTCAGCCTCAGGAGCAGCCGCCCTGTGCACGCGGTGCCGTTTTGCCACACGAGCGTCGCGCCTTCCGCGAGGATGTCGGATGGTCGAGAGAGCACGGCGCGGACTTCCTGTCGGCGCGCGACGACATTCGCGATGAGCTGCGCGCCGTCCGTGTCACCCGGGGCTTCGGCGGCCAGCTCCCGAATGGACTCTCCGGCCCGGAGGTACGCGCCATCCGCGCGGTCAAAAAGAAGATCGCGGGACAGCGAATCGGCGTACCCTGCATAGAGGGTCGACTTGTTCTTGAGCATTGCGATTCGTTGGAGTGCGCGATCGGCGTCGGTCCCTGCCTCCCATTGGACGAGGGGAGACGGCGGGGAGGCCGAAGTCAGCCCGGGAGCGGTCGAGAATGCCAGCAACCTCCGCGAGGGCTCATCGAGAAGCGTGAAAGAGCCGTCGGCCCTGTTGATCGCGAGGTCGAACGACGCGGGAAGCTGCTCGCTGGGATGACCGGGTATGCGCGTGAGCCGCCAATCGGGAATGCCTGTACGCTCGAACTTCCAAACCTCACCGGATCCTCCAAGGAGAAAGCTGCCGTCGTCGAACACCTCGAGTTGCTCCGGAAGTTGCATGATGGACGCGGAAAACAATGGTCTGATTGCCGAGACCTCGATCCCGTCTCGCGTGAGGATCCGGATACGGCGTTCCGTCGCATCCCATATCCAGAAGTTGCCTTCACGATCTACGGCAAGTGCCGACGCGTAGGATGCAGCTAGTGGCAGAGTCTGAAGTTCGTTCGCGGTAAGCGAATAGACCGCTATGGCGGACCCTGTCGGCGTGTTGGACAATGCGGCCAGGTGATTCTCGTCGAGCGCCCGCGCCGCCAGGGCGCCGAGCCCGGGCGCCGCGAACACCGACCTGGCACCCGATCGCGGCCGCATCTGCACGATGCTCCGCGCGTTTTCGGAAAGAAGGAGGAGGGTTTCACCGTCGGCCGCGGCCACGCCCGAGACCTGCAGCTTTTCGCGTCCGCCGCTCTGCGCGTAGATGTCACGGAGTGTCGCGGAGGTGACGGTGAATCCGGCGCCTAATGTCAGATAAGCGTGCGGAAAGCAGAGGGTGAGCTGATCATCCATCGAAGCGATCCCCAGCGGCTCCAGATCGTCGAGATTCCAGCCGGTGAGCTCTTGCAGGTCATCCGAACGAAGGGCGGCCTGCAGTACGGGAGCCGGAGCGAGGGACAGGGTGGAGAAGCCTCGTGAGGCAAAAAGGAGAAAGGCGATGTCGGCATTCACGGTCGCAACGAGGCTCGTCGGGGATCCTGAGGGCACCGTGGAGTCGATGGCGCGGGTGGCCCCGGCTCGGGTGAGGCTCGTGGACACGTGGATACACCCCGCTTGAATATCGAAGGTCACCGCCGCGCGGGTGTCCGCGCTGGAGGCCTCAGGATTGGCGTCGAAGGCGATATCGGCAAATCGACCGTAGGAATCCGCGAACGCGCGCCCCAGCCCTGCGTCAAGCGACGCAGGATCCGGCACGGCGCCCTGGGCTTGCGGGGAAACGGCAAGGGCGACATGGATCGTTTCCGCTCCGACGGCCAACGGTGCCAGCAGGAGCAGCACCACGAGAAAAGCCCTCATGGGCTGGTGAACCCGAGTACAGCGAGGGCCGCGACTGCCTCCGCCTTCTCGTCCCAGGGTTTCGGCCCCGCCGGACCGATGATGCTTCCCTCGTGCCCCTTGCCGAGGAGAAGGACGGTGTCGTTAGGGACGGCGTGGGAAAGGGCGTGACGGATGGCTTCACGTCGATCCGGAATCAGGAATAATGTTTCGCCGCGGGTCTTCCCCGAGCATCCGGCGGCGACCTGCTCGATGATACGCATGCGGTCCTCGCCGCGGGGATCTTCATCCGTGATGACCACGATGTCGCAATGATCGGCCGCCGCCTTTCCTTGCATGGGACGTTTTGCGTTGTCTCGTTCCCCCGCCGACCCGAACACCGCGATGAGGCGGCCGCTCGTGTGGGCGCGAACCCAGGGGAAAAGCTTCGCAAAGGATCCGGGGGTATGCGCATAGTCGACGATCACCGCGAATGGTTGACCTTTCGCTACGTAATCCATTCGGCCCTGTACGCCTTGGAGTTTGCCGATCGAAGAAGCGATGTCCAGCGGTGAAATCTCCAAAACGCACGCCGCGGTCAGGCATGCGGCCAGCGAGTTTTCCACCCAGAAGGGACCTGGAATGGGGATGCGCGTCTCCACGCTTTTGCCTTTATGGATCATGCGGAACGTGCTTCCCGAAAGATCGGTATCCACGAGACGGGCCGACAGATCGGCGCTCGGGCCGAATCCGTACGTCGCGACCGGTACGCGGGTACAGGAGCGGAAGTAGTCCGCGTTCGGATCGTCCGCGTTCAAGACGCCCCACCGCGGACAGCGGACGGTTTTCGTGGTGTCCGGCGACAGGGAGCGAAACAGATTGGCCTTGTCCGATCGATACTGCTCGAATGATCCATGGAACTCCAGATGCTCGTGGGTCACATTGGTGAGGACCGCAGCATCGAATGCAACGTCGCCCAGGCGATTCATGCGCGCCGAAAGCCCGTGCGACGTGGTCTCGACGACCGCGAACTCGCGGCCGGTGTCCACCATCGCGCGCATCATGCCCTGAATTTCACTCGCCTCCGGTGTCGACTGTCGGAAGGGATTCTTAACGACCTCATCGACGATCTTGAAGGACACCGTTGAAAGGAATCCGGTGGGGTGCCCCCGAAGCTCGAGCAGCTGGGTGATGAACCAGACGGTGGAGCTCTTGCCGTCGGTTCCGGTTACCCCGATCACCTTGATTGCTCGGGAGGGTTGGCCAAAGAAAGCCGCGGCCAGAGGCGACAGCGCCGTTCTCGGATTGGCCACGCGCAGGAACGTGGCGTGATCCGGAGGGTCGGAGAGCGGTTGCGACTGGAGAATAGCGACGGCGCCGCGCTGGAGGGCATCCGGCACGAAATTGTGGCCGTCGGTGTGAAGACCATCCATAGCAACGAAGAGGTAGCCCGGCTTCACCTCGCGGGAATCGTAGGCGATCCCGCGCACGGCGCGGCCGAGGTCGCCCTGTGACTCTAGGACGGGGAGGGCGGTAAGGAGATCTCTCAAGGTCATCTCGGAGGACATCGGAGAGGATGCTATACGGGCCCGGATTTGCTTTCAAGTGTCCAAATGAATATGCTCTCGGGGGGGAGACACGCTCATGTACACCGTGCGCATCGAGGAAGGATTTTCCGCGGCACATTTTCTCACCCGTTACCATGGCAAGTGCGAGCGCCTGCACGGTCACAACTACAAGGTCTTTGTCACCGCGGCGGGCCGCGAATTGGACGACGGGGGCATGCTCCTGGATTTTGGAATTCTCAAGACCCATTTGCGCAAGGTCACGACCGAGCTGGACCACACGAGCCTCAATGACCATCCCGCCTTCAGCGACGGCTGTCCGAGCGCCGAGCGCATCGCGCGCTACATCTACGATTCCCTGCACACGCAAATGCCCACCGCGTCCTTGACGCTCGTAGAAGTCTTCGAAACCGACAGGAACAGGGCGACCTATTCCCCTGATTGAGGTCCCATGGATCTCCATCACCCCTACCTCACCGAGCAGCTGATCGCCTACATCGGGAACAAGCGGTCCCTTTTGCCTTTTCTCCACGCTATCCTGCGCGATCTTCCCCGCGAGCCGTCGCGTTCGGTTTTTCTCGACCCCTTCGCGGGCTCCGGCTCCGTCTCTCGCCTTGCGCGGCTCATGGGATTCGGGGTGCGGTCCAACGATTGGGAATACTATTCGTGGGTGATCAATAGCTGCCACATCGGTGTCGGTGCTCGTGAGCTCGATTCGCTCTTTGCGGCGGCGGGCGGATTCGAGCGGATCCGCGACGATCTGAACGGGCTGCCCGCGCTTCCCGAAGATCAGGCCTATATCGCCCGCCATTATGCGCCGCGGGAGACGGCTCGGGCGGATTGGCGCACCGAAAGGCTTTTCTACACGCGCGAGAACGCTCAGGTCATCGATGCCGTGCGGTCGCGTATCGAACAGCTCTACCCCGGCGTGCCGACCGACCCTCGCGCTGCGAAAGAAAAAGCGGTCCTTCTCGCGCCGCTCTTGTACGAGGCTGCCACGCATACGAACACGTCGGGGGTCTTCAAGGCGTGCCATAGAGGCTTCGGCGGTCACGGGGGGGACGCCCTTTCACGTATTCTAGCCCCCATTCGGCTTCACACGCCGGTTCTCGTCGACACACCCGCGACGGCCACCGTTTCGTGCGCCAATGCAGTGGACTTTCTGGGCGGCGTCTCCGGCGACATCTGCTATCTCGATCCGCCGTACGCCGTGCACCAGTACGGCAGCAACTACTTCATGCTCAATTCCATCGCACGGTGGGACAAGCCTCCGGTGAGCGATGAGCGTGATCAGGACGGGAGATTCCGCTTCAAGGCGGGAATACGTTCGGATTGGACGCGAACGCGATCCGCGTTTTGTTACAAGGAATCCGCGGTGTCTTCGCTGCGCGAGGTGGCGAACGCGGCGGATTGCCGATGGCTCGTGGTGAGCTACAGTAATGAAGGGCTCGTTGGGGTCGAAGAGCTCTGCGATCTGCTTTCCGCATGCGGACAGCTGCGCGTGCTCTCCACGCCGTACATGAAATATCCTGGTGGAAAGCAAAGCCTTTCCCGCACCACGCGCAACATCGAGCTCGTTTTTGTCGTGGACCGTGATGGACCCCGGGTCCCCAAGGGTCCCGATGTCGCTTCCACCGCGGTGCAGACGGTGACGCTGTCACAACTCCTGGTAGGCTCTTTCGATCCGCGACGAATCCGCGCCTCTTTTCCCTGCGTGGAGGGGTCGATCTGCATCGAGGACGGGCAGGGGGCAATGATGCTCCTCCCCATGCGCCACTATTGGCGCTTCGCGGGGGAGCCCGATTGTGCCGCCCTCGCCGCCAACCCGAATGCGGCAGGCATGATTGGGCGACTGAAAGAATGCGCTCTTGTCGACGTGCGCGAAGAGATTGATGTGATAGCAGGATTACTCCCCGATGTGCGCGAGGACCGCGAGCGGAGCGCGCTGCTGCGCGAGGCCACGCGGCTGCTCAACAAGCTCGCGCACCGCAAGAATGCCGCGGCCTTCGCGCAGGCATTGCGCTCTCTCCTCGCGTACGAAGCGCCACCGGCGGTGGCCGGGCGTTTCACCGGCGAGCTGGAGGCGATTGCCGAGAAGGCCCGCCGAAGATCCGCCGATTCACGGGAGCGCCCGAAATGAAAATGCCCCGGCTCGGCGCCGGGGCATTTCCCTAATCAGTCTGATCGGCGTCGTTAGCGGCCGTTCTTGTTGTACAGATACTTGTAGAAATCCGAATCCGTGGTCAGTGTCTTGTTGAACTTCGGCAGAAGCGTCTGGTATTCCTGGAGCGCCATCCAATAGTCGGCAAACTCCGGATCCTGACTGTAGGCCTTGTTGCGGATAGCCAGGGCCTCGGCATCCGCTTTGGCCTTGATCTCTTTTGCTTTCCGCTCCGCGTCCGATTGGATCTGGAGGAGCTCGCGCGTGGTCTGCCCCATCCACTTCGCCTTTTCTCCCTCTCCGTCCGAGCGGAATGCCTGGGCGATCTGGCTTCGTTCCTTGATCATGCGATCGTACACGCTCTGCGTCAGATCGTCGGAGTACTTGATCTGGCGGATGAGGACGTCGATGAGCTCCATACCGTACTGCGGCATGATGACCCGCGCCTCGTCACGCATCTGGAGGGACAGCGCGCGGCGCCCGGTCTGGATCGCCTCGTACTGGATCTCGGCGAGGGTTGAGATGTTGCTGAGGGCCGCCGAGCTTTCCGCGGATCCCGCGACGCTCGCGAGCACGTTCTCGCGTTTGATCTGGCTGATGACGTTCGAATCCCGCACCGCTTCGCGCAACGGGTTCTTTGAGATGATCTTCCGCACCTCGGAATCGATCACGTCGTCCAGCCGTCCCTGTGCCTGGCCCATGGACCCGACCGATTCGTAGAATTTCTTCGGATCGGAAATCCGCCATCGCGCCGTGGTGTCCACCCAGATGAACTGGTTCTCCGACGTCGGGATGCGCTGGGCATCCCCGTCCCATGATTGCACCTTTTTGGAGAACTTCACCACGTTCTCCACGAATGGCACCTTGTATTTCAGACCCGCGTCCGTGTCGACCCGTACGATCTTTCCGAACTGCACAATGACGGCCTGTTCGCCTTCCGTGAGAACATAGTAAGGGCCCAAGAGCGAGACGATCAGGAGGACCACCCCGACGATGACGATGATGATGATTGTCTTCTTCATTGCGTGGCTCCGTTCGTGTCGGTGCTGGTCGCGGGGGCGGGCGCGGGGGTCGTCGTTGTCGTCGTTGTCGTCGTGCTGCCCGTCGGCGCCGCGGGCGCCGCCGCCGCGGAGGCGCTTGTGTTCGCTCCGCCACCGACGCTCTTGAGCGGCAGGAAGTTCTTGAGATTCTTATCGATCAGGTCGGTTCCATCGGCGGTGCCGAAGACCTGGTCGTACATTTCATAATACAGACGCGTGCGTACCACGCTCGGTGCCTGGCGATATTCGCCGAGCACGGCAAGGAAGCGGGAAACATCGCCCCGTGCCTGGTTCACGCGCTGGGTAGAGTACCCCTGCGCCTCCTGGATGGTCTGATCTGCCTGGCCGCTGGCCTTGGGGATGACCTGGTTATAGGCCTCTTTGCCCTCGTTGATGAGTCGGCTGCGATCCTGGATGGCTTTGTTCACGTCCTCGAAGGCGTCCTGCACGGAGCCCTTGGGCGGGACGATGTTCTGGAGCTTCACCGTCGTGACGCGGACGCCCAGACCGTAGCTCTTGTACAGATCGTTCATGAGCTGTGCGCCTTGCACCTCGATGTTCGCTCGCTCGGCTCCGATGACGTCGAATATCGTGCGGTCACCGACGAGCATGTTGATGACGGACTGGGAGATGTCGCGGATGGTCTTTTCCTGGTTGTCGACGTCAAAGAGCCACATGCGGGCGTCGGTGATCTGGTACTGGATGATCCATTCGACGTCGATGATGTTGAGATCTCCGGTCAGCATGATGGATTCCGATGAGAAATCCTGATTCGAGTAGGTGGACACGATGCCCGGATTCACCGTGCGAAAGCCGAACTCCTCCTTCAGGATTCGTTGCGTCGGCACGTTGTAGTTCTTTTCCACTCCGAAAGGAATTTTGAAGTGAAGACCGGGACCCACCATGCGGGAGAATTTGCCGAAGTTGAGAACGACCGCCTCTTCCTTCTGGTCAACCACGAAAAAGCTCGAGAACAAGAGGATGAGGGCGATGACCACGCCGATGGCGATAAGGAGCGTCGCCGGGGTGATCTTGCGGAACGCGTTCCGCGGGGTGACGTTTGTCATGGGGCCTCCTTCCCAGGATTCTACGGACCCTGTACGGCGTCGTCAAGCAAGCATGCCTCCTCCCCGCCGCATATACCGCGTCGCCTTGACGCCTCCCGGCGCCTCGGATACATTGCACAGTCATATGGAACGACGCCTCATCACCTCAGCCCTTCCCTACGTGAACAATATTCCTCACCTCGGGAATCTCATTCAGGTGCTCTCCGCCGATGTTTTCGCGCGCTATTGCCGCCTTGCCGGCTACGAGACGCTGTACGTTTGCGGCACCGATGAATACGGAACCGCCACGGAGACAAAAGCGCTGGAAGAGGGCATCACGCCCCGGGAGCTCTGTGATCGTTATCACGCGCTCCATCGGGACATCTACGCCTGGTTCAATATCTCATTCGACAAGTTCGGCCGCACCTCCGTGCCCGTCCACACCGAGATAACGCAGCACATATTCACGAAGTTGTACGAGAACGGTTACATCACGGAACGCGTCATGAGCCAACCCTACTGCGAAAAGGACGAGCGGTTTCTCGCTGACCGTTATGTACTGGGTACGTGCCCGTACTGCGGGTACACGGACGCGCGAGGCGATCAGTGCGAGCAGTGCGGCAAGCTGCTGGATCCCACGGAGCTGATAAAGCCGCGCTGCAGCGTCTGCTCCTCCACACCCGTGATCCGTGAGACGCAGCACCTCTTCATCGATCTGGCGGCCATACAGCCCAAGCTCAAAGCGTGGATCGAGGAGACGGCGGAGAAGGGCGCGTGGTCGCGCAATGCCGTCCAGATGACGTATGCGTGGATGCGCGACGGCTTGAAGGAACGATGCATCACGCGCGATCTGAAATGGGGCATACCCGTTCCCTTGGACGGATACCGCAACAAGGTTTTCTATGTTTGGTTCGACGCGCCTATCGGCTACGTTTCCATCACGGCGGAGCACACGAAGGATTGGAAGAGCTGGTGGTATTCGCCCCAGGACGTGAAGCTTTTCCAATTCATCGGCAAGGACAATATCCCCTTCCATACCGTCATCTTCCCGTCGAGCCAGCTCGGCACGGGCGAGGCCTGGACGACTCTGTATCACATGTCCTCCACGGAGTACCTGAATTACGAGGGGGGAAAGTTCTCCAAGAGCAAGGGGATCGGGGTCTTCGGCTCTGACGCCAAAGACACGGGCATACCCGCCGATGTTTGGCGTTTCTATGTTTACTATAATCGCCCCGAGAAGTCGGATGCGCTCTTCACCTGGAAAGATTTCCAGGAAAAGGTGAACGCGGAGCTCATCAACAATCTGGGAAATCTGGTGAATCGGACCCTGCAATTCGTGAGCAGGTTCTATGCCGGTCGGATTCCCGAAGGAGCGCCCGACGAAGCGTTCTGGACCGAGGTGCGCGCGGCGGAAGCGGAGATCAAGGGGCTTCTGGAAAAAGCGGAGTTGCGGGAGGCATTTCACAAGATTTTCGCCCTCTCATCGGTGGGGAACAAGAAATTCCAGGACGGGGAGCCTTGGAAGGGAGTCAAGGAAAAACCCGAGGCCACCGCCGCGCTGATTCGCACTCTCACCTACCTCGTGCGGGATCTCGCCGTTCTGGTGAGCCCGTACATACCCGCGACATCCCTGAAGATCGGAAAGACCCTCGGCATCGCGGACCTGAAGTGGTCGGATCTGGCGACCTTCGAAGGAATCGGGGTCGTGGAGAAGCCCGAGCTCTTGTTCACGCGTCTGGAGGACAAGGAGATCGAAGCCCTGCGACTTCGCTTCTCGGGCACACAAAAGGAGCGTCAGGACGCCGCCACTGCACAGGCCGCCAGCGAATCTCCTGCCCAGATCGCCGAACGCTTCCGCCAGTCCGTGGATCTGCGCGCGGCGAAGATCGTCGAGATCAAACGTCATCCCGACGCGGAGAAGCTGTATATCGAAACCGTGGATCTCGGCGTGGAAAAACGGACGATTGTCTCCGGCCTCGTTCCTCACTACAAGGAAGAGGAGCTTCTGGGTCATACCGTGGTTCTCGTCGCCAATCTGAAACCTGCTCTTTTGCGCGGTGTGGAGAGCCAGGGCATGCTTCTGGCGGGGCAGCAGGACAAGACCGTCGACGTCCTGTTCGTCGATCATGCCGCGCCCGGAGATCGTGTCACCCTCGGGGAAGCCACGGCAGCGGCACCGGGCGCTCAGATCGACGTCGACACGTTTTTCACCATGCCCATCGCCGTCGAGGATGGAAAGGTCGTCGTTGGCGGCGCGGCGCTCGTGTGCGGCGGGAAGCCGGTTGTCGCCAGCCGGATCTCGAAGGGCAGGGTGAAGTAATCGAGGTTTCCGTTCAACCTTCGGCGCTCACCGCTTTGGACGGGAGCGACGAGCTGCTCCAGTCAGGCTTTTGGGGCCGATTCAAGCAGGAGCAGGGTTGGCGGCCCGCGGCGTTCCTCGTGACAGTGGAGAAGGACGGCTCCTCGGCGAACATTACCCTGCTCGTACTCACGCGGCGCCTGGCGCGCTTTTTCACGATAGCGTATGTCCCATTCGGTCCGTGCTGGGATCCGCAGTCGGGTCGCGGCGATTTTCTCTCCCTGATCGCGCGCAGGCTGAGGCGTGCGCTCCCCCGGGGAACGCTCTTCCTTCGCTTCGATCTCCCCTGGCTGAAGGAGGGGGAAGAGCCGAGCTCGCGTCGGCGACCGCGGATTTCGAAAGCGGCAAGCGACATGCAGCCGGCGAGCACCGTCATCGTCGATATCGCTCCTCCCTTGGAAGAAATATTGAAGAGCATGAAGAACAAGACCCGCTACAATATCGGCCTGGCGGAACGGAAAGGTGTCGTCGTTCGGATCGGCACCGATGAGGACCTGGATCAGTGGTATGCGCTGTATGAGGAAACGAGCCGTCGCGACAGGATCGGAATCCACTCGTTGAGCTATTATAGAGGGCTTTTTCGGACTGCGCGCGAGAATCCCGGCTCATCACCGGCTCTCCGCCTTCTCATCGCGGAGCACCAGGGTGACCTGCTGGCGGGCAATATCGTCGCATTCTGGAAAGAGCGCGCCATCTATCTCTACGGAGCCTCTTCCGGCCTGAAACGGAATCTCATGCCCACCTACGCGCTCCAATGGGAGGCGATCCGATTGGCCAAGGAAGCAGGCTGTCTCGGATATGATCTCTACGGCGTGCCCCCCCGTCCCGATCCCGGACACCCGATGTTCGGCCTGTATCAGTTCAAGACGGGTTTTTCGGAGAACGTGATCGAGCGATGGGGCACTTGGGACGCTCCCTATCACCCCATTCTCTGTGCGGGCTACGACGGAGCTGAAGGCCTCCGTATGTTCTATTTTCGCGTGCTGAGGAAGCGCCGCCGCGCACAGACACGCGGAAATGACTCGTAAGTCCCGGTAGGTCATTCTTCAGAAGTTCTTCACAATCATTGGCTACATTCTAGACGACAAAGGAGACACGTTCATGGAATCAAAGACGATGACCCTCAACGTCGAGGGAATGTCCTGCGAGCATTGCGTCCACGCGGTGAAGACCTCGGTTTCGGCCGTAGCGGGGGTGAACAGCGTCGATGTCAGTCTGGAGAAGAAGCTCGTTACGGTGGCCTTCGACCCGTCAATGGCCGGGCTTCCCGCCATCAAGACGGCGATTGAAGAGGAAGGCTATACGGTCGTATAGCCCGTTATCCCGCCAGATTCATGAAACGGCGCAGAAGCGACGCGCTGGCCGGGGTCTCGCGAACACCGGCAAGAAGGGCATCCACGTCCGTTCCATTCTTCGTGAACGCTTCACGAAAATGCTCCAGATAGCCGCGCATGACATCAGCGTCGAATTCGGGATGGAACTGCACCCCCCAGGTCGTGGAATCGAATCGCGCGGCATGATAGCTCTCACGCGCGCTACCGGCCAGAATGACGGCCGTGGCGGGCATCCGCAGCACCGATTGCATATGTCCGGTATGGGCAAGGATCCGCTCGGGAAGCGCCTTGAGGAGCCGATCCGTTCTTGCCGCTGTGCGGAGTGTGATGTCGACGGTGCCGTATTCGGGCCCGCGTGGGTTGTCGTTCACGTCCCCACCGCGGGAGTAGGCGAGGAGCTGGTGACCGTAACAGATTCCGAGCGTGGGAATCCCCTGCCCGCTTGCGCGCACGAGCCAATCCGCGGTGCGCTCGCTCCAATCCAAATGATCGCTCACCATGCTGTGCGACCCGGTGATGATGATGCGGCCGTGTGCTCCCACGTCCGGCAGTGTCTGGCCCCGTGTCACGTCCACCACCGAAACCGTGGACGGATCAACCCCCAGACCCGACTTCACCCAATCTTCGAAATCGCCACGTCGGGCGGCAAGGGATGAAAGGGTGGATCCTGCCTTGATGAGCAGGGTCATTTCATGGGTTACGGGCATCTGCGGTACGCCACTCCTGGAGCGCAGGATAGTGAAGCGATCCGGCCGCGTCAACGCACCGAAAGAAGTGCCCGCGTGATGTCTTCCACCAGGTCCTCGGGATCTTCTATGCCAACGGACAAGCGGATCAGGCTCTCGGAAATGCCGATTCGCTCGCGGTCCGCGATCGGAATCGCTGCATGCGTCATTGTCGACGGGTGACAGGCCAGCGATTCCACGCCTCCGAGGCTCTCGGCGAACGTGAAAATGCTGAGGGACTGGACGAATCGCTCAACGCTCGGTCTCCCGCCTTTCAGCGTAAAGGACAGCATTCCGGGAAATCCCCGCATCTGCGCGACAGCCACCGCGTGCCCGGGATGATCCTTCAACCCCGGGAAATAGACCTTTTGCACCGCCTGCGCTTTGAGAAGCTCACCGGCAACGGCAAACGCGTTCGACTGGTGGCGCTCCATGCGCACCGCGAGCGTCTTGAGGCCGCGCTGAGTGAGAAAGCAGTCGAACGGCGATGGCACCCCGCCGGCGGCGTTCTGATAGAATTTGCAGCTGTCGTACAAATCGCGGCGATTCGTCACGAGAGCGCCGCCAATGACGTCGCTGTGCCCGCTGATGTACTTCGTCGTGCTGTGCACGACGATGTCGGCACCCAGATCGAGCGGGGTCTGAAAGTAGGGGCTGGCGAATGTGTTGTCCACCACGAAAAGGACTTCACGACCCTTTATGCGCGCGATACCGGCGATATCGATGATGTTCAGGAGTGGATTCGTTGGACTTTCCACCCAGATGAGCCGGGTCCTGTCCGTGATGGCTGCTTGAAAACCTTCCTGCGTATGGGCGTTCAGGAATCGTGCCGTGATGCCGTACTTCTCGTAAACCTTGCTCAGGAGCCGCCAGGTGCCGCCGTACACGTCAGTGGTGGCGAGCACCTCGTCGCCGGGCCGAAGCAGGTTGAACACCGCCGCGGTCGCCGCGGAGCCGGAAGCGAAGCACAGCCCGAAGGCCCCGTTTTCCGCCGCGGCAAGACTCTTTTCCAAGGAAATGCGGCTCGGGTTTCCCGTTCGTCCGTACTCCCATCCCCCGCGCGGCTTGTCCACACCGTCCTGCTGGAATGTCGCGGTGAGGGTGATGGGCACGGTCACCGAGCCGGTGACGGGATCCGGTGCCTGGCCCTCATGGATATAGCGTGTTGCCGGTTTCATGCGCTCCTCCGAGTGTAGTAGTCGATGAGATCGATGCGGGTGATCACGGACCGTGGCGTGCCGTTGTCGACGACGATCAGGGCGTTGGATCCGGACAGAAGCAATCGATACGCCTCCCCGATGTCCGCCCCCATGTCGAGGATCGGAAAGGGCTTTCCCATGACCACACCGACCCGCTGATTCGCGGGGTTCACTCCGTCGAAAACCAGCGCGAGGAGGGTCGATTCCTGGAGGCTTCCCACGGAGGCCGATCCATCGATGACGGGAATCTGCGAGATATTGAATCGGTGGAAGAGCTCGATGGCCTTCTGGAGCGTGTCTTCCGGGGTGACGGAGATGATCGCGGGAAGCTCCTTCTTGCCGCCGAGCACCGTTCGAACCGTTGTCCGTTCCTTGACGGAGGCCTCCCAGAACCCGTTTTCCTGCATCCAGCGATCCGAGAATATTTTCGTGAGATAGTTGCGTCCCGTGTCCGGCAAAAGCACTACGATTGTCTTGTGCTCCGTGAGCCGTTGCGCGTATTTCAAGGCCGCGGTGAGCGCCGTGCCAGCCGAGCCTCCAACGAGCAAGGCTTCCTCGCGTGCCAGTCGTCGCGCCGCGTTGAACGAATCCCGATCGCTCACACGGATCATCTCATCCACCGCCTGGCGGTTGAATGTCTTCGGGATGAAGTCTTCTCCGATTCCCTCCACCTTGAAGGGATGAGGGGTATCGCCGGAAAGGATGGAGCCCTCGGGATCCGCGCCTACCACGACGATGCGGGGATTCTTTTCTTTCAGGTAGCGGGACGTGCCGGAAATGGTTCCACCGGTGCCCATGCCCGCGACGAACACGTCCACTGTGCCGCCCGAGTCTTCCCATATCTCCGGGCCCGTCGAGAGATAATGGACGAGGGGATTATTGGGATTGGCGAATTGGTTCGGTCGATAGGCGCCGGGGATCTCCCGCGCGAGACGATCCGCCACTCCGTTATAGCTTTCCGGCGAGTCCGGCGCGACAGCAGTAGGTGTGATGACGACCTCGGCGCCGTACGCGCGCAGCAGGCTGATCTTGTCCTCGCTCATCTTGTCCGGCAGGACGAAGATGCAGCGGTAGCCCCGCGTCGCGGCCACCAAGGCCAGACCCACGCCGGTGTTTCCTGCTGTGGCCTCCACGATAGTCCCGCCGGGCTTCAACAGCCCTTCACGTTCCGCCTCATCTATCATGCGAACCGCTACTCTGTCTTTGACGCTTCCGCCGGGATTCATGTACTCGACTTTGGCAAGGAGAGTCGCCTTCAGTCCCTTTCCCATGTTGTTCAAGCGAATCAGCGGCGTGTGGCCGATTGTCTCCAGGACATTTGCCTTGATTCCAGCCATTATTTCTCCTTCATGCCCCATGACCCACTCTGCCAATCCCTCGTGAGTCAACCGTGTTGGTAGTAATTTAGTACATGCGAACATCCCTATCAATCACTACTTTTTCTATAGTAATTGTAATAAATTGTTCTTGACACTCTTTTTCGATATCGGTAGAATCATGACTATTACTATCTTATTGGTAGTGATTAACTTCTTCCGAGAGGAGACGGGGAATGAGTGATGCGAAGAAACTGAGGTTCGAAACTCTGGCCCTTCATGGGGGCCAGGTCATTGACGAGACGACGTCGCGCGGCGTGCCCATTTATCGCACGACCTCGTACGTGTTTCCCTCCACGGAAAGGGCGGCAAACCTGTTCGCTCTCAAGGAGCTGGGAAACATATATACGCGGTTGGGAGGCCCCACGCAGGACGTCCTGGAACAGCGCGTGACGCTTCTGGAGGGTGGCGCGGCCTCGGTGGCTGCGGCGTCGGGAACGGCAGCGATCTTCAACGCGATCATCACCATTGCGCAGGCCGGTGACGAGATCGTCTCCGCCAACAATCTCTACGGCGGGACCTACACCATGTTCGATGCCATCCTGCCCCAGTTCGGCATCACGACAAAGTTCGTGAAGCACGACGACCTCAAGGGGTTCGAGAAGGCCATCACGCCCAAGACCCGTATCATATTCGCGGAGACCATCGGCAATCCCGTGCTGGACTTCACCGACATCGGGGAGCTCGCGAAGCTCGCCCACAAACATGGCCTTCCCCTCGTCGTGGACGCGACATTCACCACACCCTATCTGTTCCGCGCGATAGAGCACGGGGCGGACGTCGTAGTGAACTCCCTCACGAAGTGGCTCGGCGGACACGGTACGGCCATCGGCGGCATCATCACCGACGCCGGCACCTTCGACTGGAAGGATAAGAAGTTCAAGCTCTTCAACGATCCCGATCCCAATTACCACGGCTTGAAGTGGGCGCACGATCTGCCCGCAGCCCTCGCCCCTATAGCATTCGCCTTGCGCGTCCGAACCGTCCCCCTGCGGAATCTCGGTGCATGCTTGTCCCCCGACAACGCGTGGATCTTCCTTCAGGGTATCGAGACCCTGCCGCTGCGCGTGGAGAAGCATTCCGTCAACGCGCTGATCATTGCCCAGTGGCTTTCCAAGCATCCGAAAGTGGCCTGGGTCCGCTACCCGGGACTTCCCGGCGACCCGACATACTCGGTTGCCAGCAAGTACCTGAAAAAGGGATTCGGCGGCATGGTCGTTTTCGGCCCGAAGGGCGGAAAGGCCGCGGGAGAAAAATTCATCAACAGCCTCAAGCTGATCTCGGATTTGGCCAACGTAGGGGACGCCAAGAGCCTCGCCCTGCACCCGGCCAGCACGTCGCATTCCCAGCTCACCGAGGAGCAGCAGCGCGAAGGCGGCCTCACCCCTGAGCTGGTGCGGCTCTCGATCGGACTCGAGCACATCGATGACATCAAGGACGACATCGACCAGGCATTACAACAAATCTGAGGAGTGGAAGGTCATGAATATCAAATCGAATATCCTGGAGCTGATCGGCAACACGCCCCTGGTGCGTCTCAACAAGATCACTGATGGCGCAAAGGGAATCGTGGTGGCGAAGCTGGAGTCGCGAAATCCCTTGTCGAGCGTCAAGGACAGGATCGCGCTTGCCATGGTGGAAGACGCCGAGAAACGCGGGCTGCTGAAGCCCGGCAGCGTGATTGTCGAGCCTACCAGCGGCAATACCGGCATCGGGCTGGCGTATGTATCCGCAGTCAAGGGATATCGGTGCATCATCATCATGCCCGAGAGCTTCAGCGTCGAGCGGCGCAAGCTCCTGAAGGTGCTGGGGGCGGAGCTGGTGCTCACCCCGGCGCCCCAGGGCATGAAGGGCGCGGTGGAAAAGGCGAAGGAGATCCTGGACAGCACCCCCAACTCCTTCATGCCGCAACAGTTCGAGAACCCGGCAAACCCCGAGGCGCACCGCAAGACCACCGCCGAGGAAATCTGGAAGGATACCGACGGGAAAATCGACTTCTTCGTCGGCGGCATAGGAACCGGCGGGACGATCACCGGGGTCGGCGAATTCTTGAAGAAGCGCAAGCCCGAGGTGAAGATCATTGCCGTGGAACCGACAAAATCCCCCCTGTTCTCGGGCGGAGGACCCCACAATCCGCATAAGATCCAGGGAATAAGCCCCGGCTTCATTCCCGGTGTGCTGCGCCGCGAGCTCATAGACGAAGTGCTCTTGATCGAGGAGGAGGCCGCCGGAGTCACCGCGCGGCGTCTGGCGAAAGAGGAAGGGATTCTCGTCGGGATATCCTCGGGCGCCGCCGCGTGGGCCGCCGTGCAGATCGCCAAGCGCCCCGAAAACGCGGGAAAGCTCATCGTGGTCGTGCTGCCCGACACGGGCGAGCGATACCTGAGCACCTGGCTCTTCGAGGACGCGTGATTCATGTCGTTGCAGATGTCGACCCGGGGCCGCTATGGGGTACGACTCATGGTGGCCCTGGCGTTGAATCATGGCAACGGCAGCACGCTGCTGAAAGATATCGCGCGGCGGGAAGGGATTTCCGAAAAGTACCTCGGCCAGATCATCATCCCGTTGAAGTCTTCCGGTCTCGTCATCTCGCATCGCGGCGCCCATGGGGGCTATTCCCTCGCACGTCCTCCCGAGGATATAACGGTGAAGGACGTGGTGGAGGCCATTGAGGGGGCAATCGCGCCGGTGCCGTGCGTGGATCCGGCCGCGGGGGCAAGCCGCGGGGAATGCGGCGAGAATCCCTCGGGGTGCGACAGAGCAACGATGTGCGTCGCGATCGGGGTCTGGCGCAAGCTGCGCGACGATATCGTGCGTTCTTTGTCCTCCTTCACGTTGAACGCGCTGGCGCGCGAGGCGAGGGACCTCAGCGGGCCAGCGGAGAATTACGTGATCTAACGCGGGTGCAGCCCGCGCGAAAGGGACCCCCGGGAGGCGAATGAAGCCTTCGGGCCCGGGGAGGGAACAGCTATGTCGCGTGTTGTTGTCGGTATGAGCGGCGGCGTCGATTCTTCAGTCGCCGCGCTCCTTATGAGGAATGCCGGGCACGATGTGCTCGGCGTCACCATGCAAATCTATTCCGGTCGGCCGGTCGACGGCCCGATCGCGGATTCCTGTTACGGGCCGAGCGAAACCGCCGATATCGAGGAGGCGCGGCGCATCTGCGCGCTTCTGGGGATTCCCCATCGCGTCGTGGATCTTCGCGGCGAATACCGCTCCCTGGTGCTCGATTACGCGCGCGACGAATATCTGTCCGGGCGGACCCCCAATCCCTGCGTGATGTGCAACCAGAGGGTGAAGTTCGGGCTCATGCTGGAGAAGCTCACGGCCACCAGCGGTGTCGAGTTCGATCTGTTCGCAACCGGTCATTACAGCCAGGTTGTCGTCATGCCGGAGACGGGTCGGCGAGCGATCCGCGTGGCTGACGATCCGGCAAAAGACCAATCCTACTTTCTCTGCATGCTCACGCAGGAACAGCTGGCGCGCGTGGTTTTTCCCCTCGGGGGCATGCGCAAGCCTTACGTGCGCGAGATGGCGCGGGGCGCCGGACTGTCCAATCATGATAGACCCGAAAGTCAGGACTTTGCC
>Ga0265316_10000855_pt1 | contig 33578 bp, 42 predicted proteins | sample 4522metaG_FD_202092 | JGI IMG/M metagenome (GOLD analysis project Ga0265316, IMG submission 202092) | Rhizosphere microbial communities from Carex aquatilis grown in University of Washington, Seatle, WA, United States - 4-5-22 metaG | ecosystem: Host-associated > Plants > Roots > Rhizosphere >...
TCACCTTAAATAGCTTAAAAGGAAATTTTCTTTTATTATATATTCTAATTCTTTCTTCGGCATGTCGTAAAAGATAATTCTTTTTTTGATATCCAGAACTATGTGAGTAGTCATCCATAAAATCTATAATTATAACTTGAGTTTTTCCTTCTTGTAATCTCATTCCTCTCCCTAATATTTGTGCTACTATTCTTTCGCTTTTATGTGATTCTACTATATAAATATTAAAAACATTATTTATGTCTATTCCCTCAGAAAATGTACCAGCAGAAGCAACTATTATAACGTTATTTTCTTCTTCCATTTTAGCTTTATAATAATCTCTATTTTCTACTTTTGTTTCTCCATCTATATAAAATACTGTTTTAGATGTATTTTCCCTTAACCAATTATAAATATTACGGCCATAAGAATTTTTTATATCTGAAAATATAACCAATCCATTTTTAGTTGATTTATCTATCATATTACAAATATAAATAAATCTTTTTCTATCTTCTCTTGCAGTGTCTTTTTCTAAATTAAGTAATTTGGCCCCATCTTTTTCATCTCCTTTTACATTTCTAAGAGCAAATAATTTCTTTTTTAATTCATTATCCAAATAATCTAATTCAATTCCTATTACATTTACTGGTGTGGCACTTCCACTTTTAATTAAATCTGCTGAATATAAATCAAAAACTTTAGGCCCTAAATAAGATTGTATAATAAATGAATTACATGAATCATCTTTAGGAAGTGTCCCTGTCAACCCAAATTTATAAATAGCATTATGACATTTTATTAAAATTGTTTTAAGTGATTTTGCAGATGTGTGATGACATTCATCTATATAAACCCCCCCAAAGTCTTTGAAATAATTTAAATCTTTTTTTGTTAATGATTGGAATGTACCAAATATTATATTTGCATCTTCATTTTCTTTTTTATTAGCTCCAGAATACACACATTTACTTTTCCAATTTGGTTTTTTATTACATAATTCTTCATATTCATAAAATTTTTCTTCTGTTTGTGTTATTAAATTTATATTTGGAACTATATATAACATTTTTTTTATGATTTTTTTATCTAATAAATATTTAAAAATCATAAAAACCATTAATGTTTTTCCTCCTGAAGTTGAAATTTCCTCAGTACAAAAACTATATTTTAAAATTCTTTTTATTCCTTCTATTTGATAATCTCTTGGTTGAAAATTCTCAGCTTCTTTAAAATATTCTTTTATCCAATTATCAATGTTCTCTGGATCATAATTTTTATTTGTAAAAATTTCTGATCCTTCAATTTCTAATGGAAAATTATATTTATCCGCTAATCTTCTTACTTCTTGATGTAACCCTATTGGAATTCTATTAAACCTATCAATAAATTTAATTTCTCCATCCCACCTTGGAATTTTTTTGCGTAATATAAACCAATTATCTGGTTTTTTAGTAAATGAATATTCAAGCTGTTCTAGCTCCAATGATGTACTAGAGACCAACTGCAAAAATTTTTTATCTTCAGTCACACAAAATTTCATTTAACGCCCCCGGGAAATTTGTTCAATTTCTACTTTGTATTTTATTCCATATATAAGATTATCAATAGTTTGTATAGTATTGTTAATAAACTTGAGTTGATTTTCTAATAATTCTCTTTTTTCTACAATTTCTTCAATTTCAGAAAGTATTTGAATTTCTTTTAATTTTTCATTTGGAAATCTTTTTTGGGATTTATATGTATAAAAATCATATTTTTCTGCCCATTGTTTTCTATATTTTTTTGATACTTTTGCTAATACTGAAAATAAAAGATGATAATATTCAACTGCTAATTGTCTTTCTGTATAAATACTTGTCATTAATTCACTTACTTTAAATATGTCTTTCATTTTTTCAGACATAAATTTAATTTTGTCAGACCATTCTGATCTTTCTCTATTAAATCTTTGTTCTAAATTTTCTTTCTCTGTGTTTTGATTTTCTTCATCCTTCTTAAGAAAATCATCAACACTCATATTTTCTAAATCCATTTAAAATAAACTATTTTTATTGACGCTTGAATCCCTTACTCTCTTTTTTATTATATCTATTTTTATTTTAGTTTTTGGCGAGGTTACTTTATAATTAATTATAGGAAGTTCTTCATCTATATTAATTTCAATTTTTACTTTAGTTTTTAATCCTTTTTTGTTCATAAATAATCACGTTCATGAGCTTTATTTCTACGTTTAACCAAATCTGTTATATATTTTTCTTTTTCTTTTTCATTCATGTAACTCATTGCTCTACCATCCATATCAAGTGATTTGTGAAATTCATTTTCTCTAATCCAAAGTTTATTCCGCTTATTTTTAACACCAAAAAACCATATACGACTTGCAATGCGTATAAAATATTGTTTAATTTCGTAATATACTATAAATAATGTTACAAGTAATTTATTTTTCATTTTCATTTTACAAATCAATTAAATCAAATTGGTCATTGCTGAAATAATTATCAAATTGTGGAATTTTAATATTATTTTTCTTCAAAAAAATCATTACATCATTAAGGTCCCATTTTTTTCTAACAGGCAATTCTAGGTCTTTTTTAAATTTGTCCCATAAAAATACTGAATTTCCTCCATTTAATAATTCAATAGATTTTTTCTTTCCATCTTTATCATCATCAAAAAAATATTGAAGTTTAATATCCAGGGGGAATTTTTTATGTGCTCCTAAATTAGCAACTCCATTTTTATATAAGAAGGAATCGAATGGCCCTTCAAAAAGTGTAACAGGTTTGTTAAAATTTATTTTTAAAATATCAAATAATTGTGATATTATGTCTATTTCTTCAGGAACAATAATATTTTGTTTTAATAATTCATAGAGTTTTGATGTATTCCATGTAATATATTTATTGTCTCCATAAAATAAACGTTTTTGTGCTCCTATAATTTTTCCTGATTGTGTAAGATTTAAAATCAATATATAATTTTCTTTTTGATTATATAGAAATTTTTCTTCTTGAAATTGTAATCTTTTTGTTAACCAAGACCATATAGAGGATCCTTTAGCTTCTACTAATCCAAAATTTGTTTTAATCTCCTGTCTATCTATGGCAAATTTCTCTATATTATTTACATCTAATAAAAGTGAAATATCATATTTATTAGAAAAAGATGTTTTATTAAAATTTCCTAAATTATTTGAAATATAATTTATAACATCTAATTCTAAATCTATTTTTAAATCTTTAAAAAAATCGGGGATATTTTTGAAAATTCCACAATTGTGGCATTTAAAGTAATTTTTATGTTTTCCTTCTAATATAATATTTCCTCGCTTTTTATGAGAACTTTGTACCGAATCATTACAGTAGACGCACGCGAAATTTATGCGATCTTTATGTATTCTAATTTGTTGTTTGATAAGATCATTTTGAAAATTATGTTGTAATATTGGTTTTAATAATGTTACAATCTTTTCAATATAATCATCTTTAGATAAAGATTTATCTATATCTAAATTATAACCAATATCAATTAAAATATTTTCCATTTTAAAAAATAAGAGGCCCTTTATTTTAATGAGGGCCCCTATTAAATTCTTATAGATTTTTTAGTACATCATCTAAATCTCCTTGAATTCCATGATCTGATAAACTATCAAGATTTGGAAGATTTAATTCAGGAATTTCTGAATTTTCGATATCTTCTATATTTAAATTTTCTGATGTAATAGCAGAATCTTTCCCAGATTTATTTCTTACAGAAGAATAATTTTGAGATACATTAGCTTGACCTGTTACAATAGCAATTATATGGTTTACATAATCATGAGTATCTTGATCCCATTCTTGATATCCATATTTTTCTAAATCAGGCGAATTTTCTTTTACCCATTTATATACTTCTTCTTTGCTACTCTTAGCAGTTATTGGAATAAGTTTTCCATCCTTATTAGGGATACATAATGCTAATTTTTCATTAAGAAATTTTGATTGGTCATAATTATTAAATCCTGAAACTTTTGTGATCACTAACCCAAATATTTTACCATTAATAATATCAAATGGGTCATGTTTTTCACCAATTAAAGGTTTTAATTCAGCATTAATTTTTTCCCAAAGTTTAATACCATAACGATAGACTAAAATTTTTCCTTCTAATTCAGGTTGTTGCTGATCTTTAATTACTTGAATTAAAGATGCAAATGTGTGCCTTCTAGAAAAAATCTCTGCCTTTTTTTGCATAGCAATATTGTCACTCTTTTTAAGTTTCCAATACATGTCTGCTAATATTGAAGGTTTACCTATTGAAGAAGGACAATCTACAGCTTTACCCTTTTGGGTAATTGGATCTTCAATCCATCCTACCCATTTTTCTTGTATAGAACCATGTGTTGGGTTTTTCCACCAGGGGACAAATCTAATAATGGCTTTATATACTCCTCCTTGTCCTTTATCTGCTGAAGCTGAAAATTCATCTGCAGAATTTTTTGATGCTGGCTCTTTAATCTCTACATTAGGATTAAATAGAGCTTCATAATTTTCTTTATTCATCTTTTTACACTTTTTAATTTAGTTTAACATACTAGACTTTTTTAGGTACCTTTTAGTCCGTTTAATATAATTATATATTCGCGAAAGTGTAAAAAGTTTTAGAAAATTATAAATATTTTATTATATATTTTATAAATATGTTTTTTCTAACCATTAAAACTTTATGTAAATTATTATATTTTTGTACATATTTTTAAATTTAAAAGTTCGTTAAAAGTTTTATATGATTTTGAATTTTTATTTATAATATGTTGTATATTCAAAAAAATTTTAACAGATAAAGTATCATTTTTATAAGATTTCCTCTGAAGTTTTGGGTTTTAAAATTTCTGAAATTATTCTATTCTTTTGCACCATATTTTTTTAATAAAGCCACTATGTCCTTACGCCCATTCTCTGAAGCCCTCATTAACGGGGTCCACCCATTCTCGGTTATGGCATTGACATCAGCTCCACCCTTAAGTAGCAACTCAACTACGTCCTTACGCCCATTCCTTGAAGCCCTCATTAACGGGGTCCACCCATCCTCGTCTATGGCATTGACATCAGCTCCACCCTTAAGTAGCAACTCAACTATGTCCTTCTGCCCATTCCATGAAGCCCACATTAACGGGGTCCTCCCAGCCTTGGCTATGGCATTGACATCAGCTCCACCCTTAAGTAGCAACTCAACTATGTCCTTCTGCCCATACAATGAAGCCATCATTAACGGGGTCCTCCCATCATTGGCTTTGGTATTGACATCAGCTTCAGCCTTAAGTAGCAACTCAACTACGTCCTTCTGCCCATTCAATGAAGCCCCTATCAATTTAATGTTCTTGTCTTCCTGAGACAACTTAGATAGATCTTTAATTATCTCATCTTGTGTCTTAGGCTTTAAGACATCAATGACCTTATTTCTGTTTTTTGTCATTTTTAATAAAATTTTAGAAATGGTTCAAGATCCAAATCTATAAAATCCAATAATTCTTAATATAGGCGTAAAACTTCCTGTTAATTTTAATAATTTACTTTTATATTCAAATACAATTCCTTCAGTTGGTACAACTGAATCAAGGCCTCCTAATTTTTCTAATCTTTTTATATAACCTAGATATTTAATAATTAAAAGTTTATTATTAATTTTTTTTATATGTTTTAGTGATTTATTTAATTTATTTTTTATTTTTTCTATTGATTTTTCTGGATCTTCAGCTGCAATATTATTTAAATTCCTTAGAATTATTATTCCTAACATAGAAAAAATTTCAATAATGGGTTCTAATATTTCATCTACTTTATTTTTTATTTTTTTATCTTCTAATTTAATCCATCTTTGTATTTGTTCATCTTGTTCTTTCAATAATATATTAATTGGAATAGTTTTATCTTCTCTTCCCCATCTTTTTGCCAATGAACTTAAAAATTCAGGGGTTACAGATAATTTTTCATTAATAAAATCTTTCATTTTATATTCAATATAATCCTCTATTGTTGCATTATTATCATTTCCTAATAATTTATGTAAAGTTCGAATATCATTTATTATCTTATTTTGTATAGTTGGATTAATATGGTTTATAGTAACTAAATTTGTTTTGTCAATTAAAAAAGTTTTTTTATTTTCTTTATTTTGTATTTTTTTTATTTCTTCAATTAATATATTTAATTTTTTATCATTCTTAAGGATCTTTATTGTTTTGCCATTTTCATCAATTTCTTTTATACAATGGACTCTTAATTGATTTTTTCCATAAGGTATTATATTTTCGGTGTCAACATGTAATATCTCTACATTTAACCAATTCTTTCCTTCTTTAAATAATAACTTCAAATTTAATTTTGATTTGTCAAATACATTTTGAAAATCATCAACTGTTTCTATAAATACTTTCTCTACAACTTCAACAGTTTTTCTATCTTTAAGATATTCCTTTAACTTATTTATATCTAATGCTTCCTCGCCAAAGTTTTTTAAATGTTTAGGGGCACGTGCAATTAGAACTTTATTATCCTTATAAGTAATAAGAATATTAATTCCATCTAATTTTTCAGATATATCTGTTATGCCACCATTTAACAATTCAATAACTAAATCCTTTAAATCATTAAATGTAAAATCTATATTTTCCCATATCTGAGTAATATGTCCAGAAGCCCCACCCATATTATTCCTTTTTAAATTTATATCTAAAATTTTTATTATTTTCAAAAATTAATTTATTTCTATGCCAAATTAATGTGTTTAGAATTTTATCATATAATTCTTCTCTTGATATTGTCCTTTCTAACTTTAACATATTAGGATCTATATAAATAACTTGTTTATTTTCACTATTTTCACCTAATTTTGCCATCATAATTTTAATGTGTTCCAAATAAATTCTATTTCTTCATTTTTTAAAGTTGGATAATTTTCTTTGAATTTTTCATAATTATTATTTCTCAAATCTTCTCTAACATTTGTTGCTGATATATAAGTTCCTATCCTATCTCCTGATTCATATGTTAATGGTTCTATATCTAATGGCAATTCAATTATTTCAACCCCTTTAGGTAAATTTTTACCATATTTTTCAGGCGAATAATTTTTAACGAACTCTTTTACTCTTTTATAATCACCATATTTATTAGACGAAATTAAAGCATATTTTCCAGATTTTCTATCTACTTTTTCTATCCATCTATATACTGCTAAAATTGGAGAATATGAAGATTTATCAATAACAATTTCGATTTTTTTATTTGATAACATAACTTTTGCAATGTGATATGCAGTATCTACACTAATTTTATCTCTTTTTTCAGGACTTATAAATAAAACTAATTTTTCAACATTAGGATGTTGAAGATATTTGTCTATAATGTACATATGTGCACCTGTAAGTGGCTTAAAAGCCCCACAATACATAATTGTTATGTCTTTCATTAATGAAATCTTAATCTGTTGTAAAGTTGTAAATCTATTTATATAAATGATGAGATTATCTTTTTCTGATTTAAAATAATAATTCCAATTATTAATTTTACTGCTATCAAAAATAAAACCTTTTTCAAAAAGATAAAGTAAAATACTCTTTTTTATCCCAGAAATAGTAGACAGTTTAGTAAAATAAAGTTTTTTTATTTCTTTTAATTCCTCTTCTGTTTTAGGTTTAAATATGTTGTTCATGTTACATATTGTAATTTTGGTTTTGGCATGGTTTTAATTACGTTTAGCAGGTAGTTAACTGTTATTGCCAAAATGGTATTTCATTGCCACTTCGGTCATGTGTATCATTTCTAAAGTCATCTCTTAACATTCTTTTTCTACTCTGAAAGGCCTCGTATGCTTTTTCTGATTTGTCCCACCAAATATGATTAGAGGCTGGAACACTATGTTCTTTACACCAATTCATTTGCCAAAACCATTTTTCTGTTTGTTCTTCCATGATTAACAACCGCTAACACTGTGTCATAAGCAATAGCCGTGTTAGCGGGTTTATTTTAGGTTATTGCTCCTAATTAATATTCTACTATTCTGATAAGAACTTTATTTTAAATCGGCTACTGCTCATACACTTTTCGTTAGCCCTCATTTAAAGAAGCTACAATAAACGCATGAGGCCAATGACCTTTGCAAAAACTATCATCTCTATACTGTTTAGCTTTTGAATAATCTTCAAATCCGTTTGATATTTGTTCCCAATTACCCTCTTCTGTGTGGCTTTGTGCAACTACATAGAATAAACGAGGGCTAACAACAGGTATATTTAATGCCTGTGTTTCTGCGTTATTCAAGTTTTGTTCTTTTTCCATATTTATTTGTATTTTGATAAGTTTGTAATTCTAAATCAGGCACTAAACATACCACCAACGTTATCGGCAACCTTAAAAACGTTCCTCGTTATAAAGCCATTTTAACCCCACCCGCAATTTTCACAATACTCTTCTTCAGTAAAAGTGTCGTATTCAGTTATACAACCACCACAATCGCATTCCCTATTTACTGTAATAATGCTTTCGTTTCGCCTATCTAAAACGGCTTCTAACACAGGTTCAACCGCAATAGCGGGTTTAGTGGTTTGAGAAGTTTTATTTTCTGTTTTCATATTTTACAAGTTTTTTCATAATATTTCTTTTATTCTTTTTAATATTATATCACCTGATAAAAATATAAAAGTTGAACTAAAATTATCTGTATTTTTTTCATTTTTTTCAAATTTATAATATTTGTTATTTTCTGTTTTTCCCACAAAACTAAAATTCTTTTCAAAAAGATAAATTAAAACTTTTTTATCGAAATTTAATAAATCAGGATATGTGTTATAAAATTTCTTTATATTATGTTTTAACTCTTTTTTTGTTTTAGGTTTAAATATTTTTGATAGCTTCAATGTGTTGTTCATTATTTCTTTTAACATTTATTTCTATCTACCGTTACAATAATGTTTATTAATATTTTTATAAGAATAATTGTTTTTTAAAAGTTCTTGATTGTTATTTAAATACTTCTTTCACTTTTTCATTTCCTTTTAGGCTTATAACACACTAGATACTGTATCCATTACCTTAGATAAACGAGGTGCCCTGGATGTCTCCCTCGAATCCAGGGGATATTTTTTTGATGTTGATTCATAAAGACTCTCTAATTTATATTCAGCAATTATATCTGAAAGAGTTTTTAAGATAAAATAATAATGGCTACTTGGTTTTTCAATACTTTTATAATCTTTATTAAGTTCAAAATATTGTAAATTTACTTTTTTCTTTTTTTCTAATATTCCGTCAGAAGCTAATTTATCTAAAAAATGCATACCCCATTGATCTCTTACAATTGAACCTAATGAAAATGAACTTCTAATAATTTTATTAGATTTATTGTCTAATAAATTATATAAAGCTTTTAAAAATGGTATTATATAACTACTTCCTTTATGAGAATTATAAAAATTTATAGTTTTTATTAAAAAATCTAATTGACCTAAATTTATTCTTTCATCAATAATTCGATGTAATGATTTATATGAAAAATTTCCTTTTATTAAATTAATAAACTCTGTAGCTCTATTTTTCTTTTCATTATAAACTCTATCTTTGTCTATTTTTCTAATATCTTTTAAAGTTTTAGGTACTTCTTTTATTTCAGGATTTCTATATTTAAATTGTTTTAAATTATAATCTAAAATAAATTTATCTAATTCTTCTTCAGTTAGATATTGTTTTATAAACTTGTAATCTCTAATAAAAGCTCCTATTCCTCTTCTATACCAATTATCTTTAGTCATTTTATCAAAAATGATATCATGAATCTCATCTTTTAGTAATGCTCCATTATCAAATAATATTTTTAGGACTCCTTTTCTATTTAATTCAACTAATTTATAAAAATCAAGTTTTCCTGATAGTAATTTTTTGGCGCTATTAATAATTTCTTCTTCTGTTTTTGGTTTTAGGATATCCATAATTCCTTCTTCAAAAATTTTTGGATATTTTTTTAATATTTCTTGAGGAATTTCTTGTTGCATACTTTTAAGATTAACAAGAAATTTAGACATAATTTCATTTATATTATTTTTATGTACAAAATCTTTCCTATGAATAATTTCCCATAATGTTTCAAATGAATTAGCTGCATCAATTTTATATCCTTCTCCTAATGCAATATTTATAATATCTTGAGGATCTCTAGTAATAAATTCAGATTCTAGTACTGTGCCCCTTTTTACAAGGCCATTTTTGCCCATAAAAGATCTTTTAATATTCCATAATCCAGTGGGGAACCTTATTGCTAAAGAATTATATTCTTCTGCTTTGTTTTCAAATAATTTTGTTATCTCTTTAGTTGGTTCTGAAACTAATGCCATTAAAAGCGCATTTCTAACTGCTCCTTTGTATTTAGATTCTTTTTCAGCAAGATTAGGAGAATGATACATAAATTTTGCCCAATTTAAATCTGGTGATGGCATTAAATCTACTTGAGCATACCCATTCTTTTGATTTCCGTTAATAGGAACCTTAACTGAAACTTGATCAAATCCCTTAAGTAATGTTGTTTCAAATCCTGATTCTTTAAGAATTAAATCTATAGAAGCAGATATTTTATCAAATTCTAAACCTTCATCTAAATATTTTTTGGCATTTATAGCAACATCAATATCTCCTGATGTTTCATTTTTTGGTTTCTTCCCAAATGAACCGATTGGAATTGCATCATTAGAATCTAAACCTAATATAGGTAATATGTTAAATTTTACCCATTCATATGTTGGTTTTACTTCATCCGAATTTAATGGCCTAACATCTTTTACTGCTTTCCCGCCCATATATGTTTTATTTTTGCCTTTTTTATAAAACGTTTATTTCCTCTATTAATACTTATTGTAATACTATATTCTATATTTCCATTATCATCTATGTCTTCTCCTGTTAAAATACTATTAAATGGAAATTTTTCACTATATTTAAGTACATCATCAGGACTTAAATTTTCAAATATCCTTTCTAATTCATCATCAGATTTAGGTTTTAATACGTCTTTAACTTTAATCACTTATATTTAATATTTAGAAAAAGTTTTATAAATATTTTTTAAATAGTTTCTTTTACAAATGGATTATTCCACAAATCAAAAAAACTAACCATTTCATCTTTATCAGGAAATTCATTTTCTCTAATAGTATTTCCTATTGTATATGAACTTAAATAACAATATGTAAATTTATCACCATGTTTAGCAAATAAATCTAAACCTGTTTCTATATAAATAATCCATAAAATAAAATTCCAATACATATAACCAATATCAACTGTTTGAAGGTGCATTGCCTCTCTCCAGCCTATTGCTATTTCATTATCTGTATAAGGTTTTATAGGAGTTTTTACTCGTATATCATCTTTTGTTAAATCATAATGTTTGTCAAATTCCCTAAAACGAAATCCATTATCAACAGATTCTGCAGCCATTAATAATCCAGTATTTTTATCCCAAAATGCCCTAAATATGTGGCTTGCAATCCAATCAAATTTAATTCCTTTCTTTTTAGCATATCTTTTCATCCAAAATTCTATAACATGACTAATAAAAACATTTCCTCTAACAAAAACCAAATCTCCACTTTTAATATCTTCCTTTTTCATGATTATTTAATTATTTTTATTTAAAATTTTTAATATTTTATTAAAGTTATTTACTATATCTTTTAATTCTTTATACTGTCTATTTTCTTTATAAACCGGTTTAAAATTATGAGAAAATGATATAAATGAAAACTTTTCTTCAGAATCATCTGATATTCTTTTTAAATATATCCATTTATCATTAATATCTTTTAATTCCCAATAATAATAATCTGAACTAAATTTTGATGGAATATAACTATTTAAAAAAATCTTTGTATTAGCTTTTTCTATTCCATATTCTATAATGTCTCTATTTTCAATAGAAGCCCCATAATCAATTATTTTATCAGGACTTAATGTTTTTAATATTTCTTCTATTTCTTCTTCAGTTTTTGGTTTAAATATATCTTTAACCATCTATAATGAATTTATTTTCTTTATAAACTGTTTTAAAATTTTCTTCTTTTAAAACCTTATTAACTATTTTTAATATTGGTTTCATTTTTTTATCTACTATTTTTTGTTTTTTAATACTTCCATCATAATCTTCTTCAATGCATATTTTTAAAACATTAGAACTAATGATTTCTATTAGTTCTTTTGATGTTATATTTTTTAAATATTTTATTATTTCTTTTTTGCTTTTTGGTTTAAAAATATCTTTAATCATTCTTAATTCTTTTAGATTTTAATAAACCACTATCTGTAAATTGTTTTTCTTCTGGTTCTAAATTAACAATTTTTCTTATTAATTCATCTTCATTTCCTTTTTCAATTTTATGATATGAATAAACTCCCTTTGTTAATTTAATTTTAAGGGGTTGATCTAAAATTTTCTTATATTTTTTTCCTGTTCCTGGTTTAACATAAGCAATAGTTATATGTGGCTTATATCCATGAAATGTTTGTGTATTTTCAAATGAATTTAAAAACATTTCTCTATATTTTTTTAATTCTTCTGTTACTGGAACATTATATTTTACAACATCATATTCTTCATTTTCAAAAACATCTATTTCAGAAATCTCAACTGTTATAGGTTTCATTTTTTGTTCAATCATATCTACTATTACAGAAGGGTCTACTTCATCTTCATTTATCCCGTACAAAACAGTGATGTGGGGGATTTCTTCCAACCCATAAGAATCATCAAGAGGCTTATAAATATCTTTCTCTTCTATGCCATCTAAATGATTTTTCTTCCATCCATTTATTTTATTTGGCTCCATCATTATACAACCATAAAGTTCTTCTTCCATTTTTTGTTCATTAAGCCACTTATACATGCTTACAAATTTAAAACATTTTTTATTATCTTTTTCCATATTTTGCAAAAATTTCTAATTTAACTTTCAAAAGAGTTTTACATTTGTATCATTCATTAAATATTGATACGAGTATTTTGTAAACATTTTATAAGTTTTTCCACCTATTTCCTTGTATCTAGCTAATAATGGGTGATACATTAGGCGAGGGCCAATATATTTTGTTTGTCCCCTAAGCATATTAAGAATTTCTTCTTTTGAATGGAATTTTTTAACTTCTTCTATAAAACTAAATGCCATTGCCATTATTTCTTGTTTATCTTCAAAATATTCTTTTTCTGATTTAAATGTAGGATCTTGTTTTACTTTCATTTTATTTACTTGTTGCATATGTATTGTTTCATGTCCTATAGAAGACCACATTTTATTTAATATACTTTCTAATCTAAATTTTGATATTTCTATAAATTTATCATCAAAAGTTTCATCAACAACTAAAATTATATGGTCTATTTTAAATCCACATATTCTTATTCCTAATTCTGGGACCATATTAGCTCTACTAAAATGTTCCTTTTCTTCAGGATCTACAGAATCAAAATAATTTTTGAAATCTATTAAAAATATATTTAAAGGATTTAAACGTTCATTTAATTCATAAAAAGGATCATTAGTATCTAAATCTTTAACTTCAAAAAATATTTGTTTAAATTGTTCAAATAAATTTGAGTCTGCTTGTAATATTTCATTTATAAATTTTGCTCTCATTCTTTTGCACCATATTTTTTTAATAAATCAACTAAGTCCTTATGCCCATACGCTGAAGCCCCCATTAACGGGGTCCACCCATCCTTGTCTATGGCATTGACATCAGCTCCACCCTTAAGTAGCAACTCAACTATGTCCTTATGCCCATTCCATGAAGCCATCATTAACGGGGTCCTCCCATCCTTGGTTATGGCATTGACATCAGCTCCACCCTTAAGTAGCAACTCAACTACGTCCTTATGCCCATTCCTTGAAGCCATCATTAACGGGGTCCTCCCAGCCTTGGTTATGGCATTGACATCAGCTCCACCCTTAAGTAGCAACTCAACTACGTCCTTATGCCCATACCTTGAAGCCATCATTAACGGGGTCCACCCATCCTTGGCTATGGCATTGACATCAGCTCCAGCCTTAAGTAGCAACTCAACTATGTCCTTACGCCCATACCTTGAAGCCCACATTAACGGGGTCCACCCATCCTTGGTTATGGCATTGACATCAGCTCCAGCATGGAGAAGCAACTCAACTACGTCCTTACGCCCATACAATGAAGCCCACATTAACGGGGTCCTCCCAGCCTTGGTTATGGCATTGACATCAGCTCCATCCTTAAGTAGCAACTCAACTACGTCCTTATGCCCATTCCTTGAAGCCCCTATTAACGGGGTCCACCCAGCCTTGGTTATGGCATTGACATCAGCTCCACCCTTAAGTAGCAACTCAACTACGTCCTTATGCCCATTCCTTGAAGCCCTCATTAACGGGGTACATCCATCCTCGTCTATGGCATTGACATCAGCTCCATCCTTAAGTAGCAACTCAACTACGTCCTTATGCCCATTCCTTGAAGCCCCTAACAATTTAATGTTCTTATCTTCCTGAGACAACTTAGATAGATCTCTAATTATCTCATCTTGTGTCTTAGGCTTTAAGACATCACCAACTAAAGATTCATATACAAATTTCGCTCGCATTTTTAAATAAAATCAGATGTTTCTAAAATTGTTCCTGTGAAAACATTTCCATATATTTTTACAGATTCTCTAGCTATTGGTAAAAAAGCATACCATATTGGTTCTGGACATCCCATACATCCTAAACTCCAATTATTAACTAATCCTGATCCATATGTAGCAATATTTGACATTTTATGCCAATGAGTACCAAATATTTTACTATCTTGTTCTTGAGTATGATCAACAACTAAATCTTTGTTACCATCTCTCCAATAATTAATTCCCTTTATTTGGCGAAAATATGGATATTCTGAAAATTCTGTATTAGTGTCCCTAAATTCCCAAGTTGATAAATATTGTTCAGGTATTATAATTGATGTTCCAGTAATTCCTTCATATGTAATAGGTGAATCAATTGCTCCCTTTATTCCAGGTTTTGTTGTTGCAGGCAATGTTAAAATTTTATTAATATTATTTTCTGTATAAACTATATGAAGAAAATCAGTAAACATATTTGTAATAGTATCTGATGTTCGTTCCCAAATAACATTTAAATTTAAATTTCCATCAAACCATTTATAATTTTTAGCAGTAACAGCTTTTTTAACTAAATCATATGTTCTCATTTTTATTTAATTATTTTAATTTTTTGCACCATATTTTTTTAATAAAGTCACTATGTCCTTACGCCCATACCATGAAGCCAATATTAACGGGGTCCTCCCATACTTGTCTATGGCATTGACATCAGCTCCACCCTTAAGTAGCAACTCAACTATGTCCTTATGCCCATACCTTGAAGCCCCTATTAACGGGGTCCACCCATACATGTCTATGGCATTGACATCAGCTCCAGCAAGGAGAAGCAACTCAACTACGTCCTTCTGCCCATACCATGAAGCCCACATTAACGGGGTACATCCATCCTCGTCTATGGCATTGACATCAGCTCCAGCATGGAGAAGCAACTCAACTACGTCCTTCTGCCCATTCTCTGAAGCCCCTAACAATTTAATGTTCTTATCTTCCTGAGACAACTTAGATAGATCTCTAATTATCTCATCTTGTGTCTTAGGCTTTAAGACATCACCAACTAAAGATTCATATACAAATTTAGCTTTCATTAATCATTTTATTTATATATTTTAATAAAATAAGGAAAAATTTTCTTAATGATTACAGTGATCTTAAAAGTTTTTTATATTTTTCCGGAAAAATGAAACATTCTTCTGTCATCTTTATTAATCCTATTTTACAAAATAATTCCATTGTTTTAACTCCAATATCTTGCGCATCTTTTATTGCATCTTTTATTTGTGTATCTGTCAATAAAGGCGTCGCTTCAGTTTCAATTTTTTGAAGCACTCTTGCTTTTATAGATGAATAAATTAATTCTCTAGATACAAACATAGAAATAGCATAGTCAAATTCACCATTTTTAATCTTTTCATATATTTTATTTAAAAACAACTTCGCTTGTTCATTCATAAATTCATTTATTTTAGTTATTTATTAATGTAAAATATTTAAATATTAAAATTTAACAAAAATTTAACAAGAATTTTAAAACTTTTTCCATGATTAGCATAAAATAAGTCTAGGGACTCTGAAGAAAAGGCCCCTTTACTTTAAATAAGAGGAGAAAATACTAGGAAACCCTTGCGAGAGGCAACTCGAGGGGGAGGTTTTCTTTAATTTGTAAAGTTTTTAATGTAAAATATGCATCAGTTAAGTCATCGATCCCTAATATAAAATTAGTTTTCTTTTTAAGTAATTCAGGAGAATTTTTTAAGACTAAATTAAATTTATGATCTAAATCTTCATTTGTAAAAGCATTTATCATTGCCCCCTTTCCTTTTTTATCTTTAGTAGCACAGCCGGCTATTGATTTGATTGTTTGAGGGGCATAAGTAAAAATATTTTCTAAACCATATATTTTTGCCAATTCATTAACTAGTATAAATCTATAAGCGGTTAATTCTTGAGAAATATTTCCTTTAGATGCAAATGAAGCTCCCTCAAATGCTATAATTACATTATCATCTATATATTGTTTTAAAGTATGTATAATTAAATTAGATAAGTTATTTGCCATAGTAATATGTACTCTAATTTTTTCAGAAGAATTTTTTCCTTCTTTTATTCTATTTCTATTAAACACATTTATATCTGCATTATTTAATTTACTTACAGATTTATCATCTAATTCTAATGGCCAAATAAAAAAATAATATTTGTTATTTTTTTGTAAACAAACTGCTGGTTTATTTAAACTAAAATCAAATCCAATTTTTATCATTTATATAAATTTTAAAAATATTTAGTCTATTGTTTCAATTTTAAAATCAATTTTAATTATTTTACCATCATCTAATGAAGCTAAAAAAATGTGGTTTTTTTCTTTATCACGTAGTACTATTACTTGATCACTCCAATATGCATGATTATCTTCCCAAAAATAATTAAGTTCTGGATTTTGATCTATAAACCATGGAATAACATCCCCTAATGCATTTAATAAGTTAGGTTTTGTATATTTAAATGTAGATTCATTATTAATATTATATCTTAAACTATGAGAAACCAATTTTCTTCCATCTTTCTCAAAACTTTTAATTAATTTAATTAATATGTCATGCATTTCTTCTTCAGAAAATATATTTTTATATCTTGCTTTGTATTTATCTATAACAGGAATTTTATCTATTTCTTCCTTTGATTTTCCTTTTAAAACGTCTGTTATGGATTCATTAACTAATTTCATTATCATTTAAATAATTTTATCGATATAAATGCTATTTTGACTAGCATAAAATAAAAGCATATTTTTATCATCTGGCAAAGATTCTAATTTAAATGGAGGAGCATATAAAAATGTACCATTATCTGAATTAACAAATAATCCTGTTTCAAAACCATTTCCTTGATTTATGTTTGAAACCCATGCTTTTCTAATTGGGCCAAATCTATCCCAAGCTCCATCAAAGTTTACCTTTATATCATAACCAATTTCTGTGGAATTAATTATAATAGCTAAAATATCTCCAGGTACTTGTTCTCCAGGTTTTAAATGTTCTTTCCATTCTTCTTCAGATTTAGGCTTTAAAATATCTTTAATGCCATCTTCATTTATAAATTTTGCTTTCATATTTAAAATTTAAATTTATGTTCATCTATATATTTTCTTATATTATCAGGTATTTCTGTATTATATGCATAATCTTTATCCCACATATATTTTGGTATATAAACTCCCCAAACTACTCTCGTTTCTCCTTGAGAAACAGCCCTTATTTTCATCATTGAAACTTGTGATAAACTTGCACTATTATATTTGTTTATTTTTACAAGATTTTCAATACCAATTTGTTTTTTATGAAAAGATTCTCCTTCTATTTCAATTTCTTTAAAATCATCATATCCAATAAATGCATAAACATCAAAGTGTTCATCTCGTTCTAATTCTTCTTCAGTTCTTGTTTCCTTATATAAAGAAAATTTTAATTGTTCTAAATCCTTTTTATTAAATAAATTATTTTCTTCACTATATCCTTCATAAGATATTTTTATTGATGCCCCCTTTTCTAGAATATTTTTTCTTCCATATTTTTCACCCATTTCATGAATAAAATTTTGTAGTTCATTAACTTCTCCATCATTTAAAGCTCCTTTAATTTTAAATAATAACATTAATTGATTTGTTTCTTGGTCTATTCTAGGATCATCTTCTATATCTTTAAACAAATCAGGCCATGATTTAAAAAATTTCCAAATTAATATAGACTTTTCTTTAAATTTTTGATTAATTATAAAATCTTTTAATTCTTTAATTAATTTATCATCTTTCATTCCTGAAAATATATCAGGCAATTCTTTTTCTATTTTTTCTATATAATTTATTTTGTCTATTATTTCTAATTTATCTAATTCATCTTTTACACTTTTTCTAATATCTTGTTTTATTTCTTCATTATTTAATAAATCTTTATACATATTGCCCCAATTTTGTTTCATTTTTTTTATATTTTTAATTTTTTCTTCTACAGAAAGATTTTTTAAAGAATTTAATACATCTAAAACACTTTTTGGTTTTAATAAATCAATTAAAGATTCATATACTAGTTTATTATTCATAATTTAAATATTTTTTTTCAGCTTCAATTCCATTTTTTAATAAATCTATAAAAATTTGTATTGCTTTATCTTTATCTTCATTACATAAAGCAACTAAATATCCATCTTCATCATTTAAAATACCATACCCCCAATCATTAACCTCATCATCAAACCCCTGCCAATTTTTTTCTTCTTCAGGCAAATATGATAATGTATAAATTCCTGATGTTATTTCTTTTATTTTAGGATTTATATAATTAGACCTTATTTTTGTGTTAAAACCTAATTTTTTTAAATTTATAAAAATTTCAACAATTTCTTTATTTATACCTTCAAAATCATTGATATTTTTAGGTTTTAGAACATCTTCTATTGATTCATATACTAATTTCATTTTGCTAATATAATAATTTATAATATTGAGCGTAAAACCCATTGGTCACGAAGTGCCGATGGGATGTAAGCGACTCCTTTTAGACTTACATTTTGAATATTTTTGACATTTTGTCTATTTTGTATAAATTGGTATAGTTTTTGTAATAGATTAATTATGTTTAAAGCGTTTAAATATCGTCTATATCCAAGTGAGCAACAAAAGGAACTTATTGCCAAACATATTGGTAGCAGTCGTTTTGTGTATAACCTTGCTTTGGAGACAAAGAATACAGCATATATAGGCAATAAACATAACTTTTCCCCTTTTGATTTAATAAAACAACTTCCCGACCTCAAAAAGGAATGTGAGTGGTTAAAAGAAGTCAACAGCCAATCTTTACAGCAATCTATACAAAACATGGACATTGCTTTTAAGAAGTTTTTTAAAGGTGCAGGTTTCCCTAAATTCAAATCCAAACATAATGGAAAACAATCTTTTTCGATACCGCAGAATGTAATTGTTGAGAATAGCCTATTAATAATTCCAAAGTTTAAAGAAGGGATTGAAATTGTTTTACATCGTGAAATTAAGGGAACTATTAAAAGTGCAACCATAAGTGTTGCTCCGACAGGTAAATACTTGGTTGATACCAATACTAAAATACCAACTAAGTTACCTATTAAAGAAAATACAACTATTGGTATTGACTTAGGAATTAAAAATTTTGCAATCACTTCTGATGGGGAAGTATTTGAAAACCCTAAGAACTTACGCAAAGCACAAAGCAAATTAAAGTATGTACAACGTAAATATTCAAAAAACAAAGGTAAGCGTACTAAACAACGTCTTGCCTTACTACATGAAAAAATAGTAAATAAACGCAAAGATTTTCTGCATAAAGTTTCAACTAAATTAATTCGTGAGAACCAAACGATTTGTTTAGAGGATTTGGCAGTAAGTAATATGGTAAAAACCCACAAATTAGCACAAGCAATAAATGATGTAAGCTGGTCAACTTTTGTAACTATGTTGGAATACAAAGCTGATTGGTACGGTAAAAACATTCTACGAATAGGGCGTTTTGCGCCATCATCAAAGACTTGCTCTTGCTGTGGATATATCAATAAAGAACTAACACTTAAAGACCGTGAATGGACTTGCCCTAAGTGTAATTCTGTTCTTGACCGTGATGTAAATGCTTCCATAAATATTAAATCTTTTGCTCTTAAAAATAATTTGAGTGGGGAACACACTCTTAAAAATCGGAACGAACTATTGACGTTAGTCAAAGTGCTGACTCCTGAAGCCCATCCCATCAGCTTTGCTGTGGGTGGGTAGTTCACTAGATGCTTTATTTTATGGAGAAAAAAATAAAGTTGAAATATTACTTAAATATGGAGTAGATATTAATGTTAAATCTATTGATGGATGGACTCCATTAATGTATGTTTCACAAATAGGATGGAGAGATGTTGCAAAAAAAATTGCTTGATGCTGGGGCTGATGTTAATGCTAAAGATTATTATGGGCATACCCCGTTAATGATAGCTTCACAATGTAAACATAAAGAAATTATTGAGTTATTAAAAAAATATGGTGCAAAAGAATAATTTTTTGCCTAATGTTAAATGATAATCATTTAAAAATGTAATCATCAAAAACTAATTTTAAAAAATATAACATTATTGTTTTAACAATAACTATACAAAATCTTAACTATCTTAATAGATATATAAAATAAAATAACATTAATCTTATGAAAAATTATGTACCAGTTACTTTAGACTCTTATTTAAATGAAAGTAAGACTATAACTTTAAAACGAAAATATGGAAACAATGAATCAGTAGTTGTTGGTTCAAATGCCCCATTGAGAAATCAAGTTCTTTCTTATGTATCTGAAAGCATTAAAGTTAGTAAAGGCGATTTAAAGAGATTTATCGCTGGGTTAAATGAAGGATCTAAAAATCCTATCGCATCAGCTAATATGTGGTTAGTTAGAAATTCTAAATTCTTTATAACTGAGAATAGAAATGGAATTACATATTTTAAATTATCGCCTATTGGTAAAAGATTAGCTAATGGTTTTACAACTAGATCAATTTCTGAATCAGAAGAAAAAGAAATTCGTAGGAAATTAAATGAAGAACATCCAAGATTTGAAGATTTTGATGAAGAAGATATATGGAATGAAGAAGATGAAGAAAAAAAGAATTATGATTTTATTGATCGTATGAAAGGCAAACCAAGACCAGGTATTTATGATGAAATGACCGAATCAGAAGATACTGCAAAATGTGAACATGGAAATGACAAAGAAGAATGTGATGAATGTGATGAAAGCAAAAATACTCCTAAAAAAGTGGATGAATCATCAAAACTAAGAATTAAAAAAATCATCGAAAATATTAGGGCAAAAAATGCTAATAAATTAAATGAAGACGATGAAGAAGAAAATGAAGGTAAAGACAAACTTAAAAATACAGAAGAAGATGAACTTACATTTGATGATTTAGATTTAGATAGTGATGAAGACGAAAATAAAGATGAAGGTGAAGAACTAGAAGATGAAGGTGAAGAACTAGAAGGTGAAGGTGAAGAACTAGAAGATGAAGGTACAGATCTTGAAGATAAAGGTGAAAAACTTGAAGGAGGAGAAGAAAAAGTTGAAATTACTGAATTTATCATTACAGTAGAAAATGTTGAAGAAGCTATCTCAGAATTAGAAGAATTAGGAGTTACAGCAGAACAAGTTCTTGATGAAGAAGGTGAACCTATTGAAGATCAAATAAAAGTATCTGCAGACCATTGGGAAAAATTAAAAGAATGGCTGGAAGAAAAAGGTGTAGATATTGAGGAGATGTTTGGTGGTGAAATTGAAATGGAAGATGAAGAAAATGTTGGAGATTTAGAAGAACCTGAAAATCTTGAAGAACCTGAAGAACCTGAAGAAGGAGAAGAAGACCTAGAAGATAGTGATGAATTAGGAAACTTAGAGGGAAAAGAACCCGAAGAAGGTGATGAAAAATTAGAAGATAACACAGAAGTTTAATTTTAACTAAATTATATTTTATAAAGGGGCTTAAATGTCCCTTTTTTGCAGTATAAACAAAAAGGAGTAGGGCCGTTGGCAGTCAAGGTAATGACACATTTTCATTTTAATTTAGAAGCCGCTTCACCTTTAGACAAGCAGTAGTTCACTTTTAATATATAATGTAAGATGAATTCTTTTTCTAGAGCTATTAAAATAGAAGAAAATGTAGGAGGTGTAAGCGCTCCTCTTAGTACATCCATGAATACTCCTGGAATGGGAAATGCACAACCATCATCAATGGCTGCAACTACAGGAGTACAACAATATTCTAATTCAGCAAAAGGAAGTGGTGATAAATGGAATGCATTAGGCAAACCATATCAACAAGGAAATAGTCCAAAAAAGAAAAGGAAAGTTTACAAAAAGAAAAGGAAAACTAATGAACAATTTTATCCATCACTAGAAGAAGATACTATAGAGGAAAGTTCAATTTCTCCTTACGACAAACTGGGGGTTGCAATGGCTAAAAAAATGGGTGTCCCAATTTATTTTAAAAAAGGAAAAAAACAAACTACTCATCAAAAAAACTTCTCTAAATAAAAACTTATCCACATTGACATAATATAATAATTAAAAAATATTTATGTCAAAAGAAATTATCAAATTTTTAAAAACAAGAGATGTAAAGTCTCCTTCTAGGAATAATCAATATGATGCTGGTATAGATTTTTATGTACCTAAGTTCACAAAAGAATTTATAGAAGTTTTAAAGAATAAAAATGAATCTATTTTTAAAATTGAATCAAATTGTTTTGGATCTATAGGATCATCTACTTCTTGTAGTAATACTTTAACTCTTCATGGTTGTTCTAATTCAATAATAAGTTATAATTTATCAGATGAAAATAAAACATTATTTAAATTTGATGAAGTTGAAGGTAAATTATATTTTATTTTATCACCTCATTCAAGAGTTTTAATACCATCTGGAATACACTCTAGAATGGCTTCAACTGGGAGATGTTTAATAGCATTTAATAAATCGGGTGTAGCATCTAAACTAGGTTTAACTGTTGGCGCATGTATAATAGACGCAACATATACTGGAGAGATACATATTAATATTATAAATACTTCAACATCGAATGTTCGTATTTATGAAGATATGAAATTAATTCAATTTATAGAAACTCCTGTAATAACTAATCCAATAGAAATAGAAGAAGATAATACTAAAGAAGGGTATACTTCCTTTTATGAAGGAATGATTAAAGATAGAGAATCAAAAGGTTTCGGCAGTTCAGATAAAAAATAAAAATAAATTAAAATTTAAAAATTATGAAAAAATACATGATTGATTTTAGAGAATTAAGTAAACAAGAAGAAATACTTAAATCAGCTGGTAATATTATAGCTTTAAACATATTAGAAAATATGTTAAATATTGTTACATCAAATGATTCATCAAATTCATCAAATTTAACTACGTCATTATCAGAAAATACATTAAAAAAAATAAAAATTTTAATCCCATTAGAAACAGAAACTACAAAAACACAGCAATTAAATTCATAAGTGAAAAAACAAAAGGTTTATATATGTTCACCATACACAAATGGGTGGATGCCAGATAATGTAAGACTTCAATTAGAAGCAAAACATATTTTATTAGATTATGGGTTTATTCCCTTTTCTCCATTAGAAAATCATTTTGCTGAAATATATAAACATCGTAAAGAAGGTGAATGGCTTGAATGGGATCTAGAATGGCTTAAAGTATGTGATATTTTAGTAAGAATAAGATCATCACATAAAGATTTAGAAATATCTTCACCAGGTTCAGATATTGAAACAAAATTTGCTTTAAAAAATTCTATAAAAGTTTTTGAATTTAAAAATCTAGAAGAACTAAAAGTTTGGGCAAAAGATTTCTGTTCGAAATTAATGTTTATTGATAAAAAATAACAAGAGCAGACATCATAAATAAATTTTAATTAAAAATAAAATTTTAAAATTTAAATGTAAAAAGGTTTATTCAAAAGATAAACCTTTTTATTTTCTCGTATATAATAAAATAAACAATTATGATTGTAAATATAGAGCAACGCAAATTAGAGAACCAGCAATTAACATTGTTAGTTTCTTACATAAATAAATCAGGTGATTTATCATATATGAAATTAAATGTACCCGATAACCATAAATTTGCATATGTTTATACAAGATATAGAAATGAAGCTTTACAAGATATAACATCATGGGATAAAAAACCAGTTAAAAAAGTTGCTTCTGAATTTTTAACAAAAAATAGAATCCAAGAATTTTTTATGGATGCAAGTGAAAAATTGGTAGCCCCACTTTTTGAAACAACAATGCCAAAATTATTTTCATGTGATATTGAAGTTGATGTAACAGATGAAGGATTTGCAGAAGCAGGAGAAGCAACTAATAGAATTAATACAATTGGATGGAGTAAATTTCCTGAAATTTATGTTTTTGGTTTAAAATCTTTATCAGGAGAACAATGTAATACAATAGAAAATGAAATAAATAAACATATAGAAAAAACAGGTAAAAAATATTCATTAATTTATAAACAATATGATAATGAAGCAACGATGATTCATGATTTTCTTTATAATTATGCAAGATTAGCCCCACTTATTACAGGATGGAATTTTTGGAACTATGATTGGAGATATATTTATAACAGATGCAAAAAATTAAATTTAGATATTTCATGGATGTCACCAACAAAACAATGGTATAAACATAGAATGTTAGATAGAGGAAAAAGAGTAGATATTATTCTTCCTCAACATAAATTAATTGTTGATTATTTAGAAATTTATAAAAAATGGGATAGAACTATTGACCCCAAAGAAAATAATACTCTTGATTTTGTAGCTGAATCAGCATTAGGAATTAAAAAAGTTAAATACACTGGTACATTCAGAGACCTATATGAAAAGGACTATGATCGCCATGTATTTTATAATGCAATAGATACAATTCTTGTAGAAGAAATACATAATAAGTTAAAAACAATGGGCACATTCTTGGGATTAAGTAACATTACAAAAGTAGAAGCAATGAATGCATTTTCTCCAATACAAATGCTTGAATCAACATTAACAAGATATGCATATAAACGTAATGCAGTGTTCCCAAAAACTAAACAAGACAATGTAAAGTCAAGCTATGAAGGTGCTTTTGTTTTTGACCCAGTTCCTGATTTATATCCATGGGTAGCATCATTTGATTTTGCATCTCTTTATCCAACAACTATGCGTCAATTTAAAATATCTATAGAAAATTTTATAACTAAAGATATTAATTATAAGATAAAGCCTAATCAAATAAAGTGTGTTACTGGGGCAGTATTTGATAAAACTGTCGAGCCTTATTTATCAGAGATATTAACAGATTTCTATAGTCAAAGAAAAGAAGCTAAAAAAATATCTCAATTGGCAGAAAAAGAATCAGCAGAATTAGAAAAAATATTAAAGAAAAGAAAAGAAACAATTTCTTTATCATTGTAGGATATATAGAATAAAGGCATACTATGATTGAGAAAATAAAAAATTTGTTATTAGATGAAAATAATAGGATAATACCTCAAAGAACTAGAGAACATTATTTAAAAAAACATGATTTAATAGATTTCATAAATAATTCTTTTGATGATACATATAGTTTAATAGAAAAAATTTATTGTATTACCCATGATTGTAATCGACCATTATGTAAACATTGTAATAAAGAAATAAAATTTAATTATGGATATGCAAATTTTTGTTCTCCAAAATGTCGTAATAATGATCCTGATGTTTTAAATAAAAATAAAATTGGTGTATCAAAATCATTAAAAATCACATATAATGAACGAGGTGATTTAATAAAAGAAAAAAGAAATAATACTTTATTTGAAAAATATGGTAATCATGTAACATCACCATTTTCTATAAAAGAAATTCAAGATAAAGCAAAAGATAAAATTAAATTAATATATGGAGTAGAAAACGTTTTTTATCTAAAAGATTATAGAGCAAATGGTAGAAAATTATCACAAGATTTATCAATTATTAAAAATAAAGCTAAAGGATATGATATTGAATATTTAGATAAAAATAAGATATTAATAAAAAATTTATGTAAAATACATGGTGATGTAGAAATGGATTGTACTAATTTTTATAATAGATTTTATAGAAATAGAAAAGGGATTAAATGCCCAATGTGTAACCCAATAGAAACATATTCATCTTTAGAATTAGAATTTGAAAAAATAATTAAAGAAATAGGTGTAACCAATTATGTAAAAAATACTAAAGCTATCATAACACCTTTAGAACTAGATTTTTATTTTCCTGATTATAAAATTGCTGTAGAGTTAAATGGGGTTTATTGGCATTCAGATATTCATTCACATAAAGAATATCATAAAATAAAAACAGAACTATGTAATAAATTAGGTATTAGATTATTTCATATTTGGGAAGATGATTTATATAATAAACAAGAATTAATAAAAACAATGTTTTGCACATATTTTAAAAAACAACAAAATAAAATTTATGCACGTAATTGTCAAATTCAAAATATAGATTCAAAAACATATAGAGTATTTTTAGATGAAAATCATATTCAAGGGAAAATTAATTCATCTATAAGATACGGTTTGTATTATAATAAAGAATTGGTATCAGTTATGGGATTTGGAAAATTAAGATCTTCATTAGGTTCTAAAAATGAAAAAAATGTATATGAATTACAAAGATTTTGTTCATTAAAGGAAACAATAATAGGTGGGGCATCTAAATTATTAAATCATTTTGAAAAAAATATAAAAGCTACAAAAATTGTATCATATGCAAAAAGAGATTATTTTAATGGAGATTTATATTTAAAATTAGGGTTTAAATTAGATAAAATATGTGATCCAGAATATTATTGGGTTATTGATTATCAAAGAAAACATAGATATAGTTTCAGGAAAGATAAAATATCAAATAATGAAAATAAACATTTATCAGCTATTGATATTATGCACAATAATGGTTTTTATAGATGTTTTGATTCAGGAAGCTTAAAATTTATAAAGGAAAATTTATGTTAAGATTTTGTTAAATTTTCAAGAAAGTAATAAAAATATTGTTAGAAAAAATTAATATTAATAAATAATAAAACTATTATTAATAGATGACATTCTCCCCTTAGATTAAAATCCTTTATATCTTTAACAATTTTAAATTAAAATAATTATTAGTAAAAATGGGTGAAATATTTTTGGAAAAAGACTTACAAGAATCAGCATTAAAATATTTTAACGGAGATCTTTTAGCGTCTAATGTATGGATTAAAAAATATGCATTAAAAAATAAGGAAGGATATTATGAAGAATTAAGTCCAGATGGTACAATAAAAAGAATAACAAAAGAAATTTATAGAATAGAAGTTGAACATCCAAATCCATTATCTTATGAAGAAATATATGAAACATTAAAAGATTTCAAATATTTTATATTTGGAGGATCTATACTTTTTGGATGTGGAAATAAAAATGCAGTTTCATCTTTAGGAAATTGTTTTTTTATAGATAATGGTGCAGATTCATACGGTGGAATTTTTAATTTGGATGAAAGTATGGTTCAGTTAATGAAAAGAAGAGGGGGTGTAGGTATAACATTAGAACATTTAAGACCAAATACTGCATTAGTAAATAATTCTGCACATTCTTCAACAGGGGCCGTTTCATTTATGAATAGGTTTTCAACATCAACAAGGGAAGTTGCTCAGGATGGAAGAAGAGGGGCTCTGATGATTTCAATGGATTGTAACCACCCCAACATAGATGAATTTATATTGTCAAAAGATGATTTAACAAAGATAACAGGCGCTAATATATCTGTAAAAATTACGGATGATTTTATGAATGCTGCTAAAAATGATGAAGATTATATTTTATCTTGGCCTATAAAAAATAAAATATCTTTAAAAGAACAAATTCCTTATAATAAACTAATAAAATTAAATGATGATTCATATGTTAAACGAATAAAAGCCAAAGATATTTGGAATATTATTATTAAACAAGCTCATAAAAATGCGGAACCTGGAATTTTGTTTTGGGATAATATTATAAAAGAATCACCAGCTGATTCTTATAAAAAATTTGGGTTTGAAACTAGAGGAACAAACCCCTGTATAACTGGAGATACTTTAGTCGCTGTTGCAGATGGAAGAAATTCTGTTTCAATTAAACAATTAGCAGAAGAAGGAAATGATATACCAGTATATTGTTTAAATGATAAAGAAAAAATAGAAATACAGTTAATGAGAAATCCTAGAATAACAGGATATAATGTGCCAATATATGAAGTTAAATTAGATAGTGGAGATAGTATAAAATGTACAAGCAATCATAAAATTAGACTTAAAGATGGTTCATATAAAGAAGCAAAAGATTTAAAATATGGGGATAGTTTACACATATCTACTATATCATATCATCCAATAGTTAGTGATAAAAATAAAACACATAAGAAAAATTATAGATGGATTAATAGCGGTGAAGAAATTTATGGAAAAGGTTTCTCGGAACATAGATTAATTTATGAATTTAATAATGGAGTCATATTAGAAAATAATATTATACATCATAAAGATTTCAATTCTTTAAATAATAATGTTGATAATTTAAAAATGATGTCTAAAAAAGATCATGACGAATATCATGCATCATTTATGATAGGTGATAAAAACCCATATTTTAAAATGACTGATGATTGGAAAAGAAGTTTTGCTTCTCATCCTGGATTATCTGATAGATCTGCTTATCAAATATCGAATGAAGAATTAATAAAAAAAGGCATAGAATTTGCTAAATCATTAGGAAGAAGATTTTCTGACACAGAATGGGAAAATTACGCCCAAAAAAATAATTTGCCAAAATTTATACGAGAATATAGAGGATTCAATAATTCAAGCGAATTTGGATTATATATTGCCAATTTATTAGAATTTGAATACAATAATGAAGATCATAGAACTATAGTAAGATACAAAAAAGCAATAGAGAATGGATACACTGCAAAAATAGTAAATGGCGTACTTTCAGTTGAAAGAACATGCGAAGAATGTGGAAATAAATTTTGGGCATATTATGATCAAAGAGAACATTCAATATGTTCTATGTCTTGCTCTAATTTATATGTTAATAAAAACACAGATACAAATATAAGAAGAACTGAAACTATTAATAAGGTGTGTAAAATAAAAGGAGAACAAAAATCAAAAGATCAAGTTAGAATTTATAGTAATCTTAAATTTGAATTAGGAAGAGATCCTTGGCAAACAGAATGGTCTGCTAAATGTAAAGAATTAAAAGTATCCGATAGATTAAAAACAAAATACGGATTAAAATCATATGCTGAAATAAAAGAATATGCTAAATCTTATAATCATAAAGTAGTTAGTGTTACTTTAATAGGAAATGAAAATGTTTATAATGGAACCATAGATAAATACCATAATTTTTTTACTATATTTAAACCTTTTGATGAAGTAAATCAAATCAATCAATTGATAATCAACCAGTTAAATTGTGGAGAAGTACCATTAGCAAGTCATGACTCATGTCGTTTAGGTTCCATAAATCTTTTTAATTTTGTAGAAAATCCTTTTACGAAGAAAGCTAAATTTGATTGGGATAAATTAAATAAAATAGCAAAAATATCTCAAAGATTTATGGATGATATAGTTGATTTAGAAGAAAAAAAAATATTGGATATAATTAAAAAGGTTGAAAATGATCAAGAAGATTATGAAATAAGAAGGACAGAATTAAATTTATGGAAAAAAATACTTGATGTATTAAAAAAAGGAAGAAGAACAGGATTAGGAATTTTAGGATTAGCTGATACATTTGCTGCTTTAAATATTGATTATGGTACAAAAGAATCAACTAAATTTGCAGAAGATATTCAAAAATGTATAGTAATTAATTCGTATAAAGAAAGTATTAAATTAGCTAAAGAAAGAGGATGTTTTCCTATATGGAATGCAGATTTAGAAGCAGGTAACCCATTTATAAGAAGAGTAATAGTAGAAAATTTTGACAATAAAGAATATGATGAATATTTAAAATATGGTAGAAGAAATATAGCTAATATTGCAATTGCGCCGACCGGTTCATTAGCAAGCTTAACACAAACTACAAGTGGGATTGAACCAGTATTTAAAATATTTTATAGAAGAAGAAGAAAAATAAATCCAAATGAATCAGATTCTAAAATATCATTTGTAGATCAAAATGGTGATTCTTGGGAAGAATATAGTATTATTCATTATCCATTTATTGAATGGGTTAAAATAAATTCAGATGGTAAATTTACATTTAATGATGCTAAAGTATTTTTAGAAAATCTTTCTGAGGAAGATTTTAATAAACTTATAGCCAAATCTCCTTGGGCAAAAAGTGAATCACATAATATAGATTATATTGAAAAAATTAATATGGTTGGTTTAATGACTAAATTTATAGATCATAGCGTAAGCATGACTATAAATTTACCTGAAAAAATAACTATTGAAGAAGTTAATAATATTTATTTTCATGGATGGAAAGCAGGATGTAAAGGTCTTACAATTTATAGAGAAAATTCAAGATCAGGAGTGTTACTATCTAAAAAAGAAGATGAAGATTTTAAAGAAACTAAAGCACCAAAAAGACCTAAAATATTAGAATCAGATTATTATGTTGCTAAAGCAGAAGGAAAAGACTTTGCTGTTGTTGTTGGTTTATTTAAAGGAAAACCATATGAAATATTTGCTTTTGAAAACCCTCCAATGAATAAAAATGTCAAAGGAAAAACAATAAAAGTAAAAAAAGGACACTATAAATTTGTCAACGGAGAATTTGAAATAGAAAATTTACAACTTGCAGCTGAAAGAAAAGAAGAAAGAACTTTAACTCTAACTGCTTCTATGTTATTAAGATATGGAGCTCCTATAAATCATATAAATCATGTTATAACTAAAATAGATGAAAATATTACTTCTTTTTCTTCCGTTGTTAGGAGATATTTATCAAGATATATTACAGAAGAATTAAATGGAGAATCATGCCCAGAATGTGGGGAAAAATTAATAATGCAAGACAGCTGTATTAAGTGTGTTAATCCAGATTGCATGTACAGTAAATGCTCTTAAAAATAATTAATAACATAATCTTCCAATAACATATATTATGATTTTTTAATAAATGTTTAATAAAGTATCCTGATTTAAAATCTAATGATTTATTGCATTCATTCAACATTTATGAATTTATTAAAAGATAGATGAGTTTAAAATATTTAGATTTATTTTCATTAATATATAAATAAATATTAAAAATAAATTAAATTTGCTATGGAAATTGTAAGAAGTAATTTATATGGATTAATAAATGAAAATATGGATCAAGCTCGTTCTATTTTAAAAGGTGCTCATATTCCTGAACAAGACCCTAGGTTTCAAGAATTAAAACAAATGTTATTAACAGATAATAAGATAGGGTATATTGGTAAATTTACCAAGTGGTTGTTTATTGATAGGGAACCATGGGCTAAAATATTGGAAGTATATAATATGCTTAAAACCCATCCTACTGTAGTCCCACCTATTCACACGTTTGATATGCTTGAAAATTTATTTGATTTTTTACAAGGTTCAGAAATTAGTACAAAGGCTAAAAAAGTAATAAATACTATTTCAGCTCATGTAAAAAAGTACATAACCACAGAATTAAAAGATCTTATTGAATTAAATATACAATATGCTGATGCTATTGCTGATTTTTATGCTAAAAAGGGAGCAAGATATAGAGATTCAGGAGAATTATATAATGATACAAAAGAATTAATTAAAAATTTAGCAGGAAAATTTAATTTAGAAGCTATCAAAAATAAAATAAAAAAAGCTAAATGTAACGTAGAATATTGCTTAGAAAATTCAGATTTATTAGTTATAAAAGTTTTAGATTATAAATCATCAAATGAATTAGGTTCTAAATCATGGTGTATTTCTTATTCTGAAAACTATTGGTCTTCTTATGCTGATATATTTTCAACGCAATATTTTCTTTATGATTTTACAAAATCTGTCGATGATAAAAGATCTATGATTGGGGTAACTATAAATCCAGACGGGTCGTTTAAGGCTTCTCACTTTAAAGATGATAGTGTATGCCCACAAGATTATGTATCAAAATTATAAATGATAAAAAGAATCCAAGAAGTTTACCCCTCTGCTGATAGGAAAAAATGATTTATGAAATGAAAAATAAAGTTGAAAAAATAATAAATAAACCCATAATAGAATCTTTATTAGATGTTTTAAAACCTAAATCAAAAGATGAAATAATACAAAGCGCATTAAAAATAAAAGACCCTAATAAACTATTAGATATTGCTATAAATATTATTAAGGATCCGAATATTGTGAAAATGGCTATGGAAAGGGGGGCAGATCCTAATAAAATTTGGGGTTCAGATAAATTTAAAGACCCTAATATATTAAAAATAATTTTAACTAATTCTAAAACAAATATTGCAATTAATTCAATGATTTATAATTCTATAAAATTAGGATTAGATAAAGAAATTATAGATTTAATAAAAAATAAAAAATTAGATCCATCAGCAAAAAATGCTCAAATATTAATATGGGCAGTTGGATTTGGAAAGAAGAATTTAATAAAAGAGATACTTAAAAATAAAAATATAAATCCTAAAACTAATGAAGAAAATATAATTGAAGCTTTATGTATAGCTATTGCAAGGAAAGATAATAATGTACTTAAAATATTATTAAATGACAATAGAATAGATTTAGATGCAAGCAATGAAAGAATTATAACATTAGCAAAAGAATTTAATAATAAAGAAGCTTTAAATTTATTAAAAATTTCAAATAAAAAAAAGAATATGGAAAAAAATAAAATTGTAAAGGAAAGTTTAGTAGAAGATGTTGGTGTGGCTGAACCTACAACTAAACCGACTGTAAAACCTGGTATTAAACCAGTAACAAAACCCGGAGCTCCAAATCCAATTAGAAGGATAAGACCATCTGTTACTCCAGGACCAAAAGCAACCGCAGAAGATGTTACTAAAAAATTTTTAGATTTAATTAAATAAAAATAAAAATATTATGAAAAAACTTATTAGAGAAAGTTTATTTGAAGCTAATTTAAATCTTCCTCAAGAATATATTGATAAAGTTACTAAAGAAGCAAGACAACAATATGGTAGAGGGCCTTCACATCAAGATATGATGCAAATGGGCAATTTATTAAACCAAATATTTCCTATTCAACGAGGGCATGAAGAAGAATTAACTGAATTAGGAAAAGAAATTATTCAGAAATTTTATGGGCCAGTTATTGAAGGAGTAGAATTAGATGTT
>Ga0265316_10000857_pt1 | contig 33565 bp, 26 predicted proteins | sample 4522metaG_FD_202092 | JGI IMG/M metagenome (GOLD analysis project Ga0265316, IMG submission 202092) | Rhizosphere microbial communities from Carex aquatilis grown in University of Washington, Seatle, WA, United States - 4-5-22 metaG | ecosystem: Host-associated > Plants > Roots > Rhizosphere >...
TCGCGGGATGACAGAGCACGCCTACCCGCCGACCCCGGCACAGATCCAGCCTCTCGGCGCAAAGAATGTCGAGACCAGAGGCGACCGCGGTGGACACTAGCCCAAACCACTCACAAGCCAGAAACGAGATATTCCACCAGGGAAATCGTCCGGCTCCGTGTCCTCTGTGCTCTCTGTGGTGAAATAAGCTCGCTACGCGATCTTCACCGGCTTGAACCAGATCTCAGCGCCCTCGGTCACGATCTGGAAGCGCACGCTCTTGCACTCCCACTTCTCGCGCAGACCGGCCTCGGCTAGGCTGAGTTTGGCCATGAAGGCCTGTACGCTGAGCCCGCCCGAGGGTAGGCCGATCGCACGCAAAGCATTCATGTACTCATTAAAGAGCCTCGGATAGTAGGCCGCCTCGCTTTCCTCGGCCAAGGCCGCAACCGTGGCCGGCGACACCGTGGCTTCGGTGTTCCCGATAGTCATGAGCTCGGCCTTCCAGCGCTTGCTGTCGGCGTCCTCCTCTTCCTCTTCAACTGCTTCTTCGTTGGGCTCCTCGCGGCCAAGCAGACGCGCCAGCATGACGTTCAGGCTATTTGACAGTCCCTCGAAATCGGGGCCAACCGGCTTGAAGGTATAGTCGATGTTGGTGTTGATGATCTCAGCGACGCCCAGTTCAATCTTGTCAAGCGGCGCGATGAACCGGCGCGCTGTCATGGCCGCCGCAATGAGCGCGACGATCACCGCCAGCAGGCCGAGCCAGAGGACCTTCATCCCTTGCGACTGTACCCGGCTCATGCTGTCGCTCAGTGAGGCGAGGATGGCAAAGCCGCTGGTCTTATCCGCAAAGTTCCCCGGCATGGGCGCCGCCACCACAGCATAGTCGCGGCCCTCCAGGAACCAGTGGGCCACCTGAGTAGGCGCAGCATTTGAGAGCGCCACGGCTGCGAGCTTGTCCCCGGAGAACAGGAAGTTGCTCAGGGCCTGAGTCTTGGCAACATCTTCCTTGGACGGATCGGCGCTGGACACGAAGCTTGAGGTGTGGACCTTGTCAGCGTGGAAGTATCCGATTTCCGTCCCCAGAAGATCGCGGTTCTCCCGCGCGGTCTTCGCACTCACCACCCAGGCGACCAGCAACGCACCGACGGTCGTGCCGTCAGGACGGGTGATCGGGGCGATCGCCACAACGTGGATACCGCCGTCGCGCCAAGTCCAGATATCCTTGACCGGAATTCCCTTTAGCGCCTGACCTACCGCCGGGTACTTGGCCCGCAAATCTTCGCCATAGTCGGCGTTGGGGTTCAGATTGCGGGCGACGATCTTCCCGGTGGAATTCAGGATGGCAAGGATGTCGGCCTTCCTCTGTTCTTTTTCCAGTGCGGCGTTGAGCTTCTCGCACTCGTCGAAAGCCGCCTGGCGCAAGGCTGTCTCCTCCGTGTTGTCGAACACGGCAACCGCAGCGGGCTTGCGGCCAAGCTCGGCGGCAAGATTGGCCAAGTCGAGACTGCCCAGTCGGCTGATTTGTTGATAGACCAACTGGGCTCGCGAAACTTTGGCCTCAGCATCCTGAGTCGCCGCTGCCTTGATGTCCGACGTGACCCAAAGGAAGGAAGAAACTGTTGCAACCAGGATCACTGCCGCGGCGATCAGTCCAATTCTGATACGATACATGTGGTTCCTCGGGCTGGTTGGGGTGAAGAAGTTGTCAGGCGCACTTCGTCAGAACACAGCGAAACACCAGACGAGCGCCGGGGGGAATATCAACACCTGGCACGCGGGCAGTCAAGATGCGGACTGCGAATCGCAACGCACGGTCGTAGTTGCGGACACGGTTCCGCTGATGGCCCGGCCCCTGATGCCGCAACTAGACAATAGCACGTCCTGGTTGATCGCGCCGTCTCATCGACCGGATGCACGCGAAAAATTGACAAGAACCGCCGCTCGACCTACATGTAGGAACTATGCATACCCAAGCGTGCTCGCCCAAATCTCCATCGAGTACTGGCAGCAGCGACCGTCGAGGTGAACGGCGCCGAAAGGTTGACCTCCTCGTCAATCGATTCTTGAACGGCTACCCCTACCTCTGTCGGGCCACGAACATTAGCCGAACCGGGATCCGCGTCGTGCCTCTCGGTGAGCCGGCGGCGACTACTCGGTTCGTGGGCCTGCAATTTCAGCTTCCCGGCAGCGACGAAATCGTCACTGCTTCGGGCGAGGCTGTATTCGCATCAGGCTCACGCGGGCCAGTGGGGATTCGCTTCACTCGCGTGCCACGAGGTTCGGCAGAGCAGATCGGCCGCTTTGTCGCTGCCCGCCAAGACTGACACTTGGCGCGCGACCATCGACAACGGCCCCGGCCGACTGGCCCGTCATGACGGCGCCACAATTCTCGTGCGCTACCCACTTTCAATTTCTGGGGCTTTGGTGGTAGTGGTGCTAGGACTACAGACTCCTAACCAATGGACCTCACCGGGGCGTAATCCCGCTCAGGTGAGTCTATGCTTGACAGGTCCCGCCTAACCTCGCTCATATCTTGAGCCATCCTCGGGAAATTCCCGGGAGGCATTGCCAGAGCCACCACGCACGGAGATACGTCTTGGAGCAACCGAAGAAGCCCGGTCCCGGCAGAGACATCGCAGACCTCAAAGCCCGCCTCGGCCTCGCAAAGGCCCCAGCCGTCGCGCCACCTCGGCCCGGCGTGCCACCGGCCCCGTTCCCTGGCGCGAGCGCCATTCCCAACCCGCTCGCGCCGCCGCCGCCACCGCCTACCTTCGCACCGGCGGCGCCGACTGCCGCGCCTCCTGCGGCGCCTAGGTTTGACGACCCCTTCGCTGCCATGCGACCGCCCGAGGGCAAGCACTTTGATCTCCAGTCCGTCGACGACGGCAGACCTGCCGTCAGCGTGCGGCAGAAAGGCGGCATGGCCGCTCGGGTGATCTTGGTCATCGTCGTACTCGTGGCCGGCGCGGTCGGTTTTGGATTTGGCGCTTCTGCCGTGGGCCGCCGCATGTTCAACCAGGCCAACTTCGGCGCCAAGCGGGTAAAGGCCGAGCTGGACGACATGCAGAAGACCATCACCGAGATTACGACGAAGGTGAATTTGAGTTCGCAACGGCTGGCGACCACCAAGCAAGACCCCCTCGCCTTCGACTACAAGCTAATCGAAGATCTGGAGCAGGTGAAGCTAGACCCGCGCCCGGATACCTCGCGCATCTTCAAGGTCAACTACTACCTGCTTGAGGATCTGGCCATCGATCGCCTGATGAACTATTACTACGACACCATTGTGTTGTTTGGCGAGGTCGAGCGCCACATCAAGCGGACCAAGGCCGACAAGAGCGTTCTCGAAGCCTTTGCCGCCAAGCAGGCGGCCAAAGGCGGCGAAGACGCCAGCAAGGCAGTGAACTACGGCGTGGTGTTCGATTCGCGCGGCAAGCTGGCTATCTCCACCTTGGTCGAGGTGGGCAAGCCGGTGTGCAAAGGCGGTGCGGAGAACTGCGGCGCTGCGGACATCGAGGGTTTCATGATTCGTTCCAACACCGGCGCCAACTGGACCCCTCGCAAGGTTGGTTCCAAGCCCGAAGGCGACAAGCTAGTTCCGATTGAGAGAACGCCACTTTTCGAGGCCGTCATGAATGGGTCGCCTGATCAGGTCCGGATGGAGCAGTACAAACAGCGCTACAACAACATCCGGCTCATCCTGCAGCGTCTCGCCGCCACCAAGAAGGAGTTGGGGGACGCCATCGACAAGGCGGCCAGCCGGCCCGACCTGTTCACGCTGTAGCGTATTGCCGGCGCCGGGACCGGAAACGGTTCCGGATCCGTGACTCGGCATCCGGCTCTGCCGCTGCCACAACCCTCAGTCCAATCCGACTTCGGCCAAATCTTCTTCGGACATCCCGAAGAAATGGCCGGTTTCGTGCAAGAGCGTGATACGGATCTGTTCGCTCAGTTCCTCGGCGCGGTGCGCGGCGCGCTCGAGATTCTTGCGGAACAAGAGAATCTGTGTGAGCTCCGGCTGGCCTCCCATCGCGGATCCGTCCGCGTAGGGCGAGCCCGCAAACATGCCGAGCAAGCGCGGGTCCAAGCCCTTGTCCACTTCTTCGCGCGCGGGAAGGTCGACGATCAAGATGGGTACGTGCGCGATCAGCTCGCGCACCCGCTGCGGCAGCTCGCGCAGGGTGTTTTCAGCCGCCTCCACCATCTGTGCTTCCGACAGGAGAGGCGCGGCCAACGGCTTCTCGGCGTCAAGCTCGAGGACGCGCAGCCAGGCCATGCGCTTTGCAGCCTCGTCGTCCCGAGCCTCGGCACAGAGGCCAAGACCGTGCCAGGCGTCCGCGTCGTGGCCGTCGGCATCCACCAGCGCCTGGAAACGCTGTGTGGCCTCCTCTAGGTCGCCGACCTCGAGAAACAAGTGTGCAAAGTCCACCGCAAGGGCGGCTGGCACCGCCGCGCCTGCTTGCAGCGGCGGCAACTCCGCCAGCGTTTTGCGGGCCGCCGTTGGCTTGCCTACGTCGATCTCGAGCCCGGCCTTGAGCGCGAGGGCTTCGAGAAACTCGTCTTCTTCCTCGGCGCGGTCGAGGGCCGCAGCTGCGTGTTGCAAGGCCTCGCCTAGCCGCTCGGGATCTTCAGCCAGTATCTCGGCGGCCCAGATCTCGGGCGCGGCCCAGTTGAAGTCGGCCTGAGCTGCCTGTTCTAGAAGCTGCAGCGCCTCCTCGATGGCGCCCGTTTGACGGCAGCAGGCGGCCTGCAAGAGAAGCACATCGGGATGTCCCGGGTCATCACCGTGCAACTTCTCCGCCAGGCGCCGGGCACCGGATTCATCGCCCGCCTCCAGCAGGTTCCAGGCGCGCTCCAGTTGCTCGTCGAAACTCATCGCCGACTGCGCGCCCCTTCCAGCGCGTCCGCGATCATGCGGTCGTGCTGCGACGGATCGGCCCAACGGGCTTGGCCCGATGGCGGCAGCAAATGAATCGGATCGAAGTAGCAGAAATATTGCCCAGGATGTACGACTGGCGAGCGATAGACCGAGATTCCTGTTTCGCGGTCGTAGTGTTCCCAGGAGTGCACGTCGCGCTTGCCACCGCCCGGCGTGTCCACCACAGTGGTTGGTGTGTTGTAGCCAGCGGTCAACCCGCGCAGCTGCTTTTCCAGCTGCGCTCCGCTTTCCACGGTCGTGCGGAGATCTTCGACCCCCTTCACCATGTCGTGCACGTAGATGTAATAAGGGTGCACGTTGACGAAACTGAGTCGCTTGATGAGTGTGCCCATGACCGCGGGGTTGTCGTTGACCCCACGGATGAGCACGGTCTGGTTGCGAACGGTGATGCCGCGATCAAAGAGCTTGTTGGTCGCAGCCTGCGTGATGGCCGTGATCTCGTCGGGATGATTGAAATGGGTGTGAATCATCACTTCTTTGTGGAGTCGGCGCCCCTTGTCCGCAATGCCGGTCAGCGCATCGACCCATGCTCTGTCGCTGAGGATCTTTTGCGGCATAACCGCCGGCATCTTGGTGGCCCAGCGGATGCGCCGCACATGTGGCAGGGCCAAGAACGACTCGCCGATGTACGTCACCTGCTCATCGCGCAGTTGCGAAACGTCCCCGCCCGAGATGAGGATGTCTTCCACTTCCGGCCGCGAAGCCACGTACTCGAAGGCCAGACGCCAGCGCTCGACATCGACGCCGAACTGAAGCTTGGCGACCTCCTCGGTGTCCAGTCCCACAGCGTAGCTACGCGTGCAGAAGCGACAATAGACCGGGCAGGTGTCGAGCGGCAGGAAGAGAACCTTGTCGGGATAGCGATGCGAAAGACCTGGCACAGGCATGTCTTGCCGCTCGTGCAAAGGATCGAGATCCACCTTGGGATGGTCGGGCAGGTGGCGCGAGGCCAGCGGGATGAACTGGATGCGCAGAGGATCTTCGTAGGGCCGCGACCAGTCGATGAGCGAGAGCAGATAGGGAGAGACCCGCACCGGCATGGGCGCGTGGCGAAAGCCCTCTTCCGCGTCACGCACGAAATCGGCGTCGACCAGTCCCTGCAGGGCGGCCAGTAGGCGCGGGACGTTGGTGATGGAGTTTTTCGCCTGCCAGCGGTGGTCGAGGAAATCGGATTCCGGCACCTGAGCGTAGGCCTGCAACCGCTGCCAGAAAGGACCATCGCGCAGTTGCCGGTGAGCCAGGGTCGCCGGATCCGCAGGCGGCTTGAGCGTGGGCGGCAAGACCGGCGCGTGGGCCTTGGGGGAGGCCGAGACTGATTTGGACATGTCCTGCAAGTTGTCTAGCGTAAACCAAGCGCCTCGGCCAGCCCTCTACCACCTCGGCGCCGGCGGCCGGCGGCCGGAACCGGTGCTTGCTACCCCAATGTCAGAACAAGCTGATAACCGTCACGCACAATCACCAGTCTGCCCCCGCCGCCTCGACTGAGCTTCTGTTCCAGTTGCTTGAGCAGCGCCGCAGTAGCGGGCTTGCCCTGCGTTCCCAGCACCACGTGGGTGATCACGTCGCCCGGCTGCAGGCTGCCGCTGGCCGGGCTGCGCCGGTCGACAGACACGACCTTCAGCCCACCAGCCCCCAGCTCCTGCACCTCGGACGGACTCAAAGGGACAACCTGCATGCCCATGACCTGGGTGCCTCGCAAGTCGGCGTTCTCCGTCACACGCACCTGCGCGGTCGCGCGCCGACCGCCGCGCAAGTAGCCGACTGCCACGGTCTCGCCCGGAGCGCGCGACTGCACGATGCGCTGCAGACCAGCACTGTTTTCGGCCCGGCGACCGGCCACCTCGACGATCACGTCGTTGGGACGCAGCCCAGCCGCTTCGGCCGGCGATCCCGGCTGCACGACATTGACCAGAGCCCCCGACTCGAACGGGATTCCCAGGCGCTTCGCCTTGTCGGGCGTGAGGTTCTCGGTTCCGACGCCAAGGTAGCCGCGCGCCACGCTGCCGCCGCGCTGAATCTGGTCCGCGATCTGCCGCGCAAGATTGATGGGAATGGCAAAGCCAATGTTCATAGCCGTGGCTGGATCCAGGATGGCGGAGTTGATACCGATGACTTCACCGCGAAAGTTGAAAAGCGGACCGCCAGAATTCCCCTGATTGATGGCCGCGTCGGTCTGGATGAAGTCTTCATACTGCGTGATCCGGCCGCCCAACATGCGGTTCTTGGCCGACACGATGCCCATGGTCACCGTCTGGCCCAGGCCCAGCGGGTTGCCAATGGCTAGCACGTAGTCGCCCACTCGCACCTGCTCCGAGTTGCCCAGCGTGGCTGGCCGCATGTCGCCGGGCGGCCGGTTGAGCTTGACCACCGCCACATCAGTGGCGGGATCGCTGCCCACCACCCGCGCCTCGAAACGCCGCTCGTCGCCAAGCTGCACCCACACCTCGTCGGCTCCTGCGACCACGTGGTTGTTGGTCAGGATGATGCCGGCCTTGTTGACTATGAAGCCTGAACCCAGCCCCATTTGGGTCTCGCGCCGGCTGGGGGCATCGCCCATGCCCAGGCGCTCGCGAAAGTACTGCGTGAATGGATCTTCACGCATGACTCGAGGAATGACCTTCATGCTCTGGATGGTCACCACTGATGACTTCACGCGCTCGACCAGGGGAGCAACCGAGGCACCCATGTCACTGGGCGCCGGCACGGCTTGGGCTGATGTCAGAACGATTGCGATAGCGAATGAGAGGGAGGCCAGTGTCATGGCGTCTATCTTACAACGCCGAAAGTGGCTCGCCCGCCCTGCTTGGGTTGCCGGAGCCGAATCCGGTGACCGGAGTCGGAACCGGAACCGACCTTCGTCGAATGTCGGGGATTGCGGCTAACCGCGATACACAACGATGCCGCGGGTCGGATCGTACGGGGTCAACGCGACCGTGACCTTGTCGCCGAGCACGATACGGATGCGGTGTTTGCGCAGCTTGCCACCAAGATGGGCAAGAACCTTGTGGCTGTTCTCAAGCTCGATCTTGAAATTGCCCGCTGGCAAGACTTCGATCACGCGCCCCTGGAATTCTATGTGTTCTTCTCGACCCATCGTGGCGGCACAGAAGTTACTCGCTAGTATCCCCCGGGTCAAATCAGGAAAATGGTCGGGGGTTCGATTAGACTTCGCCGCTACTGTGGCACTGCCTCCTCTCATCCATTCTCCGCTGGATTCGCCGCTTCCGGCCGACTCCGGCGACGCCTTGGCCTACGTCGAAGACCTGGGCGATTTGACCTCAGGGAACGCCATCCGTCTTCTACGCAACGGGGCTCAGGCGTTTCCTGCCTGGCTGGACGCCATCGACGCAGCCTCCACGCGGATATCGATGGAGATGTACATCTTCGACGATGACCGGATCGGGCGGCGTTTCGCGGACGCCCTTTGCTGCGCAGCCCGACGCGGCGTCTCGGTACGCCTCCTCTACGACTTCATCGGGTGCCGCCACGACTCGCCCGAATTCTTCGCCAACATGCGACGGGCCGGCGTCCACACCGTCGTCTACCACCCATACCGGCTTTGGCGCCCGCGCTTCTGGACCCTGATCCGTCGCAATCACCGCAAGACCCTGATTTGCGACGGTCAGATAGCATTCGTAGGTGGAATCAACGTGGCCGATGCGTGGCTGGAAACCAGCGACGATGGAGGTGGCTGGCACGACGTGGCCATCGAGGTCAAAGGCCCAGCGGTTCAAGCCATCGAGCAGACCTTCCTGCGCACATGGAACTGGCGGGCCAAGCGACGTTTCCGATTCAGGCGCAGTCGCGTGCCCTGCCCCGCTCGTGCCGGCAACGTCGACCTGGCCGTGGTCGCCAACCGTGAGCTGGTCGACCGCTTCTCCATCCGGCGGGCCGCCCTGCACGCCATCCGCGCCAGCCGCGAACGCGCCTATCTGGTCAGCCCCTATTTCATGCCTGACGTGGGCTTCATAAACGGGTTGGCGCGCGCCGTAGCCCGCGGCGTGGACGTGCGCGTACTCGTTCCGGTCTCCAGCGACAGCCTGTTGGCCGACCTGGCCTCACGCGCCAGCTTTGCCCGCCTGCTCAAAGCCGGCATCCGGCTCTTCCAGCACAATCCCGCGGCGCACAGCAAGGCCTTGTTGGTGGACCGCGAGTTCGTGTCCATCGGCAGCTACAACTTCGACCACCGATCCTTGGTCTACAACCTGGAACTGGTCGTCAACGCGCTCGATCGCGAATGCAACGAAGCCCTCGCGGCCACGTTGCTGGAAGACATGGCAACCGGGACCGAAATCCGCTGGGAGCAGTTCAGCCGGCGTCCGTTGCTCGAGCGCATGCTGGAACGACTGGCCTACGGACTGCGCCACTGGTTGTAACCAGTGGCCGGGTCCGGAACCGAGGCCGCTGGCCGGAGTCGGCTTCGACTCCCGTGGACCTCGCTTACTTCTCCTCGGAGCCAAACGCGAGCGTTCGTCCCAGTGCGGAGGCCCTCAGCTCAAGGAGAAAACAGACTCTTGAGCAAGCGGCCAACCGCCTTCTCCGCATCGGCCGGCGCCCGAAGGTCGCCGTACCCTCTGGCTGTGCGGTCGCACCACACCACGCGCCCATCTCTGAGGTCCAAGACGCACGCGACGCCGGTTTGCTTCCCAGTATGTCTGACAGGGGCAACCATGTTCAGGAGAGCCAGGTCCGGGCTCTGAAAGCCATCCCAAAACCGGACAACCAGTGCGAAGTCGGCGTTCAGTGCCTCCCGCCATGTCGCCAGCTTGAAGGGAAAGCGCCACTCGCCAACCGAGTGATGGTCGGCGTGGCTCCTACCATCCAGTTCATCGAGGATCTCCTCCATCGAAACCGTGGTCCAGCGGCGAAATGCGGAATAGCGCACTTTGGTTTCCCCAACATCCTTTTCGGAGAACATCCATGCCCCGTTGGCTCTGATCAAGCGCTCGAGGGCTGTTTCCACGTTGCGGGCAGCGACCGCCTGCCAATCCGGCCTGAATACAGTTTCACCGCTGGCGTTCAACTCGAAGACCTCTACGTAGGCTGGCATCACGACCATCCTGGGTGCGGAAATACTCACGTCCGGCACTCGGGTCGCCAGTGAAGAGCAGGAGCTCGTAAGGACGGCCAATACAGCTGCAGCAAGCATTCGGCCTGACCCGACCAAGGGACGCTTACCCATCGCTACTCTCCTGTGGGAGGACATCCCATCAACATGGCTGCCCGTGCCATCCCCGCACATCGGCGTTCAAAGATCCGCAAATTCCGCGATCACCGGCGCATGATCCGACGGCGTCTGGCCCTTGCGGGCTTCGCGATCGATGACCACGGACCGACAGCGCGCAGCCATCGTTTCGGTACACAAGATGTGGTCGATGCGCAGGCCGTGGTTCTTGGGGAAGCTGAGCTGGCGGTAGTCCCACCAGGTGTACTGGCCTGGTTCAGAATGAAGCTGACGGAACACGTCGACCAAGCCCCAGCGACGGATTTCGGTCAAGGCGGCGCGCTCGTCGGGATGACACATCACCTGATCGCGCCAGGCCTCGGGATCGTAGACGTCCCGATCCTCGGGCGCGATATTGATGTCGCCGCAAAGAACCAGTGGCTGGCTGGCATCGGCATGGGCAGCCAGCCAGGCGCGCAACCGCTCTAGCCACGCCAGCTTGTACGAAAACTTGTCGGTGCCCACGGCCTGGCCATTGGGCACGTAGAGACTGCCCACGCGAACTGCACCCATACGAGCCACGAGAAAGCGCGCCTGCGCATCCTCGACCCTGTCGCCAAAGCCGCGCACGATGTCGTCGAACGGCTGGCGCGCCAGCACGGCCACGCCATTGTAGGTCTTCTGGCCGTACGCGGCCACGCGATAGCCCAGCGACTCCAGTTCCTCCACGGGAAAGGCTTTGTCCTCGACCTTGGTTTCCTGCAGGCAAAGCACGTCAGGCGCCTGCGCGGCCAGCCACGCGCGCAAGCGCTCCATGCGCGCGCGAATCGAGTTGACGTTCCAGGTAGCGATCTTCATGCTCAAGCTGGGATAGCAAGAAAAGAAGGCGTCGTGAAGATCTACACAGGATGTGATCATGCGGGGTTCTCCCTGCGCAACAAGTTGGTCGATCGCATGCGCAGCCAGGGCCACGAGGTGGTGGATTTCGGCACCAACTCGGAGGCCGCGTGCGACTACCCGGAATTCGCCGGCCTGGTGGCCAACGCCGTCCGCAGCGATATAGGCTCGGTCGGTGTGCTGGTCTGTGCCACCGGGCACGGCACAGCCATAGCGGCAGGAAAGGTGCGCGGTGTTCGGGCTTTTGCGCCCACCAGCGTCGAAGCCGCGCGCCTCTCGCGTTTCGACAACAACACCAACGTTCTTTGCCTGGGCGGCCGCCTGCTGGCCGAAAGCGACGCCTGCGAGATCGTCGACACCTGGCTGTCCACCGGCTTTGCCGGCGGCCGCCACGGTCGCCGCATCGCCAAGATCTCGGCTATGGAGACCGCGGCGGCCCTCAGCCTTCTTGGCGAGAGTGAGCAGCTTCGTCTGGCTGCCAAGGGTATTCCGGCCAGTATCTGGGCCAAGGACGCCGCCGCCTTCGCTTCGACCTGCCCTGCCCACGAAGGCATCAGCCACAGTCTCGGCTGGCTCGACGCTCCCAGCGAGATGGAACGTGAGCTGGCTGGCATCACGGCCTTTGCGGACGATACGCGAAAGGCTGGATTCCGGCGTGCCGTGCTGCTGGGCACGGGCGGCAGCGCGCTGCCGGCCGAGGTGTTGGCGCGCATCTTTGGGCCAGCCGCGGGCTGGCTCAACGTGTTTGTTCTCGATTGCACCGATCCAGCGGCGGTGGCGGCAGTCGAGACCTCGATCGATCTCGAACGCACCCTGTTCGTGGTCGCTTCCAAGTCCGGCTCCACCCCCGAAACGTGCGCGTTCGAGCGCTATTTCTGGGCCAAGGTGTTGCAGCGTTGCAGCGGCGACGTGAGCCGAGCCGGCCAACACTTCGTGGCCATTACTGATGCTGGCACCGAACTCGATCAACGAGCCTTGGCCAACCACTACCGTCGAGTTTTCAGTAACGCGCCAACCATCAGTAGCCGCTTCTCCGCGCTGGGCAACTTTGGGCTGGTTCCCGCCGCGCTCATGGGCATGGACATCGGCCGTCTCCTGGCGCGCGCCAAGACTATGGCAACAGCATGTCGGGAGCCGACGCCGACGCTGAACCCCGGCGTGACCTTGGGGACTCTTCTGGGCGGGCTGGCGGCCATTGGCCGCGACAAGCTGACACTGTTCTTCTCGCCCGAGCTGGCGCCGCTCGGCGCATGGATCGAGCAACTGGTTGCCGGCGCAACCGGCAAACAGGGACGCGGCATCGTGCCTGTGGACGGTGAGCCGCCATGCACGCCATCCGGCTACCGCGCGGACCGCCTGTTTGTCGTGGTCAGGCTGCGTGGTGGATCGCCGGCAGCGACAGCCGAGCAAGTGGAGGCCATCACCACCGCCGGGCATCCCGTTCACGAGATCGAGCTGGGCGACAAGTACGATGTCGGCGCTGAGTTCTTTCGCTGGGAGTTTGCCACCCTCGTGGCGGCTAGCCTGCTCGATGTCAATCCGTTTGACGAACCCGAAACCGTCGAGGCCCGGCAAGCCACGGCACGCCTGCTCGATAGTTATCGACAAACAGGCACGCTGCCCAGTGCGCCGGGCGCGGTTGACGCAGCCGACGCAGCCATCGTGAATCATGTGGCCGCGGCCAAGCCCGGCGACTATCTCGCGATCGACGCCTTTTTCCAGCCTACTCCCGAGCGTGATGGCTTGCTGGGCGCCATCCGCACGCTTTGCCGTGATCGGCTTCGCCTGGCGACCACCGTGGGCTATGGGCCGCGCTGCTTTCACGTGACCGGGCAAATGCACAAGGGCGGCGCCAACACCGGCATCTTCCTGCAACTTTACGCCTCGGTGACGGCCGACTTGCCGATTCCCGACGAGCCATTCACCTTCGGCGTTCTGCGCGACACCCAGCGGTTGGGCGATCTAGAGACGCTGCAAGCGCACGGCCGCCGGGTCCTACGGATTGACTGCGGCTCTACGCCCGACGCCGGGCTGGCCAAGCTGTTGCAGACACTGGGCTCCCTCGGCCAGTAGTACTGGTTTCGGCCATGATCCCCGTCGTCGATTCGCACTGCCATCTGGATTTCGAGGACTTCGCCAAAGATTTGCCTGCGGTGCTGGAACGCGCTCGCCAGGCTGGCATTGTGGCGGTGATTTGCGTCGGTTCGGGGGCAGATCTGGCGACCGCACAGCGAGCCGCGGATCTGGCCGCTCGAGAGCCCGACGTGTTCGCCGCCATCGGCATCCATCCTCACGACGCAGCCAAGGTCGAAGATGACTGGTGGCCCGTGCTGGACGGGCTGGCCCAAAGCCCACGCGTGGTGGCCGTGGGCGAAACCGGGCTCGACTACTTCTACGACCATTCGCCGCGCGACAAGCAGGCCGAGGTTTTCCGACGATTCCTGGGGCTCAGTCGCTCGGCACACCGGCCTTTCGTCTGTCACGTGCGCGATGCACATGAGGATGCGCTCGCCATCCTGCGTGCGGAGTCGCCTGGCGAGGCGGGCGGCGTGGTGCACTGCTTTTCCGGCAACCTGGACCATGCACGCGGTTATCTTGATTTGGGCCTGGACCTTTCCTTTTCGGGAATCCTGACTTTCAAGAACGCAGACGAAATCCGCCGCGTGGCCGCCTATGCGCCCTTGCGTTCGATTCTGGTGGAAACCGACGCGCCCTATCTGGCGCCTATGCCTTTTCGCGGAAAGCGCAACGAGCCATCCTTCGTCGTGAAGACCCTGGAGGCGCTGGCCGCGGTTCGTGGGATCCCTTTCGCAAGCACGGCCGAGGCCACCACCGAAAACGCGCGACGGAGATTTCAGTTGCCCGACATGATACGGTTGACCGCTTGAGCGCGGGGACCGATACTTGTTTTGCCGTGGCAACGAACGAGCCCTCTCCCTCTTTGGTGCGACTCAATTTGCGCTACCCTGACTTGGAAACGTTCGTGGCGCGCTTTGCGCCCAACGTGACCCGGGGTGGCGTCTTCTTGGCCAGCCGCAGACCGCGGCCTGTGGGCGAGGCCATCCGTTTCGAGATTGCGCTGGCGCAGGGATCTCCCGTCCTATGGGGTTCGGGCCGCGTGACCTGGGTGCGCGAGTTCAACCCAGCGGAGCCACACCGAGCCCACGGCATGGGAGTGCAATTCACTTTTGTCGACCCCGAGTGCCGACCATTGCTGGAGCGACTGCTGGAAAGGAAGAGCGCCGCAAGACTCACGCCCGTCAGCGGCGTGCCCATTGTCTTACCCAGATCGACGAGCGCAGCGCTGCCCGCCACGCGAGGCCAAGCGAAATCACCAAGCCCTGACGGCCCAGACGAATGGGCAGACGACGCATCGGTGCGACGGGCCGCGGATCGCGCCCGCATGCTGACCGGTGGCGTAGACGAGATTGAGTCTCTCTTGCAGCGCACGCCCGACGAACCCGCTACGCTGGAGCAAGCCCTGGCCGAATTGCCCCGTCTGATTTCGCCTCGACGCACGACCACGGCGATGAACGTCACCGACGAAACGAGCGAGACCAAGTAGTCAGCGCGTTCTTCGCACCCGACCCAGAATCCGCTTGGGCAAGTCCCAGAACTCGTCTGCACCGGGCAGACGCAGCAACATCAGGCCCAGACCGTAGCTTGCGAATCCCGCGCCGATGGTGGCAAAGAGTAGAAGCGCGTGGGCCAAGCGGCGCGTGCCCCACGGCCACGCGATGCCGGCGCCGGTCAGCAGCCGGGAACTCGCCCACCACGCACCTGCCGCCACCGCCGCAAGCACAGCGTTGCAGAGAACCAGCCGGACCACTTCATAGCCACGGCCCGGTCGCGCTGCGCGGCCGACCACGCGGCCGAACCATAGTCGCAAGATCGCCAGATTGGCCAACGCGCCGACCGTCGTGCCCAGGGCCAGCCCGGTCGCGCCCAGGCGACGGTAGGTCAGCCCGTTGAACAGGAGATTGGCGCCCACCGATACCATCGAAGCCATCATCGGAATGCGCGGTCGGTCCACAGTGAAGAAAGCCGGCGACAAGACCTTCACCAGGCTGTAGGGCAACACCCCCAGCATATACGCCTGCACGATGGGCACGGTAGCCGTAGTGTTTGCCGCGACGAATTTGCCGCTCTGAAAGAGCAATTCCACTACCGGCCTGGCCAGCACGATGAGCCCCACCGCACTTGGGAGAGCCAGCAGCCACACTCCGCGCGCGCCCTCGGCCACGCGTGCCTGCAGGGCCTCGCGATCGCCGCGAGCCGCTTCCTGCGATGCGCGCGCCGTGGTCACGGTGGCCAGCGCCACGCCAAAAAGCCCGACCGGCAGGTAGAACAAGCGAAAGGCGTTCTGCAAGTAGGTGAGCGGCCCAGAGCCCAATGCTGCGGCGAACTGCGTGTTGACGAAGATGTTGATCTGCACCGCCGCCAGACCGACCGTAGCCGGCCCCATCAGGCGCACGATTCGGATCACGTCGGAGTCGCGCCACAGCCCCGCCAGTGTCGGTCGCACGCGATAGCCCAGACGCCACAGGCTGGGCAGTTGCACCACCGCCTGCACCAATCCCGAGACAGCGGTCCCCGCGCTCCAAACGATCATGCCGGTGCGATCCGATGGATGCGCTATCAGCAGCGCCACGCCGCACCCGATGCTGGTCACATTGAACATGGCGGGCGCAAAAGCCGGAGCCGTGTAGTGGTGCTGGGCGTTCAGCATGCCCATCCACACCGCGCTGACGCTCACCATGGCCAGGATGGGCATCATGATCTGCGCAAACAGACCGCCCAGCGCGACCTGGGCCGTGTTGCCGTTGAACCCGCGCGAGATCAGCGAAACCAGCTCGTCGGAGAAAACCATTCCGGCAAGGGTGAGACCGCCGGTGACGGCGAGCACGCCGCCCAAGACAAGATTGCCGAGCCTGAAGGCGCGTTCGCGCCCGCCCTTGTTGAGCGCATCCGAGAAGGTCGGGACAAAGGCACTCGATAGCGCGCCCTCGGCGAACAGATCGCGCAGCAGGTTGGGGATGCGGAACGCCGCCACATAGGCGTCAGTCAGCCCGCTGACCCCGAAGATCCGAGCAAAGATTGAGTCGCGCACCACGCCCAGAACCCGCGACGCGAGAATCGCGACGCTGACCTTGGCCGAAGAACGAAGTGCACTGGACACTGGCCACGACGTTAGCCGTCCCTCGGTCTAGCGTCCACTTAGCTAGCTCTTTTCACCACAGAGAGCACAGAGGTCACAGAGCCGGATGGGAAAGGGAAGGTTGAGCTCCGTCCGATCCGAACCCCCTACTTCCGCTGGCCCGTGCGTGCTGAAATCTGCGCCGTATCCACGCTGTGCGCGTCAACCACCAAGGCGAGGCCGAGCTGCTGGCGCAATTCGAGATGCTGGGTCGTCACGCTCCAGCGCGCGAGGCCGAGGATGGCTTCCTCGGGGCGGCTTCGGCGCGCGCGCGCCTCTTTCACCAGCTCGCGTGCCACTGCCACCACGTCACCGCAGGCGAGCAATCCAGCCCGGTTTGCGTTCTCTTCCGCGGCCGCGGCCCACGCACCCAGATGGATGGAAGCGGGATCGGTCACCAACTGCTCAACCGCCGCGTTCATAGTTATCAACTGCGCTTGGGGCAACGCCTTGTGCAAGAAGGAGACATATTTGCGCACGGCAACCGGGTCCGTGTCGGGCAAGTCGAACTCGGGCCGCACCAGCTTGATCGCCGCAGCCAGAATGACCCGCAGCTCGCCCGGCGTCGGCACCACCTGCGGCCACAAAAGAAAATGATCGGAGCGCAGGCCAACCAGCTTCTTGGCCAGACGGAAGGCCAGCTCGCGATCCGTTCGGCCCGACACCAATCCTCCGCCAAGCACGAACGCCGGAATCACTTGCTTGCCCTCGAGCAGGATCACCAAATCGATCTCGTCCGGCGCGGTCGGTGGAACGTAAACAGCGGGCATGGACACGCCAATGAGTCGGCTGACATATGCCAGAATCTGCGACACCGACGAGTTGTCTCTGGTCAGATCGACCCGTTGACTGATGTCGAGCCCCCAGGCTTGCGCATCCTTGGCCCGCGACACGGTGACGGCTCCGCTCACCGCAGCCAGCACCTGCGAGATACGTCGGTCCTGGCGCGGGGTGCACACCAAGCCCTGCCACAGACTCTCGCTCAACTGGGCTTTGGCCAAAGGCACGCCCGGCAAGGCGTGCTGGCCGTAAAATGCCTTTTCCGCGGCGTTGGCCTTCATCAGCGCGCACAGCGCCGCGCAGGCACAAAACGCGCCGTCGTAGTTCCGGTGCTCGCCGTATAGTTGAGCCAAGGCGCGAATTTGCTTGGCCGCTCCCTCGGCGTCACCGGCTGCAGCCAAAAGGTACTCCCGCAACTTGACCGCTCCGGCAAACCCCTGCGCGCCCTGGGCCTCGTACACCTCGACCAGTGCCTCGCGCTGTTTGTTGTCCTCCGGGGCCAGCGACACGCACACCTCATAGGCTGCCGCCGCTGCCGCCATGTCCGCCTGGCGCACCCGGGAGATCTCGGCGAGACCGCGCCACAGAGAAAGTAGGTAGGCTCGCTTGTCGACGGGCGGAGAAGCGCCCAGACGCTTGATCATGTGCCGGTAGGCGCGCGCCAACTCGCGCCAGTCTTGCCGGCCGGTGAGGATGCGCTCGATGCGCTCGAAGCTGCGGCGATCATCCGGATCCTCGTCGAGCGCCTGATTGTAGAGTTCGACGGCCTCGACGGGAGATTGCAGCTCGTAGTTCAGAATATTGGCGATGGCGACCAGGTAGCGAGCCTTGTCCTTGCCGGACTCGGTCTGTACGAGCTGCTCCAGCACATCCACCGCGCGCCGCCACTGCTCTAGCAGTGTGTAGATCTCCATCAGTTCGTGCAGCGTCTCCGGGTCATGGGGACGCAGCGCAAGCGCTTGCTCAAACGTCTCCTGCGCAGCCCGCTGGTCGTTCAATTCCTCACGCTGCAAATGGCCGATGCGACACAAGATCTCGAAACGTTCGTCGGGCGACGAAGCCCCCGCTAGCAGCACGCGATTCTGCTCGATGACGGCGGTAGCGTCGGCTGGCCCCCGCCCTTCCGCCATGGAGCTGGCTTCGGCCAACGCCTCGCGCAGGTCAGGGAGATCAGGCGCCAACTCCAGCGCCTTCATGAACGCCGCGGCGGCTGCACTCGCGTCCCCCAATTCCATGTGGGCCTGGCCCAGAGCCATCAGGTGCTCGGCGCGATCAACTGCCGTCAGCTTGGCCTCGTCCTGGTCGAGCACCAGCGGCACTGTCGTACGCACGTCCTGCCACCATCCCTGCGCCTCGGCGAGCTGCGACCAACAAAGCAACGTCGGCAGATAGCCAGGCTCGGCCGAGTGCGCGCGCCGGTAGTTGACCCGCGCCCGTTCCACGTCGCCGGTCATCTGCGCCGACCAGCCCGCCCGTTGCCAGAGCCGTGCTCTTGGCTCAAGAGCCTGTTCTGCCGCCTCGGCCATTGCCTCGAGCAGTGGCAAGGCGGCTGCCCAATCCTTGCGGCCCCACGCGATCTCGGCCAGCGCGGCGGTAGCCTGCGGCTGGCCAGGGGAAAGCGCGAGCACCCGGCTGTACTGTTCAGCGGCCCCATCCACGTCGCCGAGCCGAGTGCGGAAGATCTCCGCGGCTTCAAACGCAAACTGGACTTGCGCCAAGGGATCGGGAGTGTTGGCAGATGCAGCGGTCAGATAGGTCGCCGCGCGTGACCAGTCGCCGCGTTGGCTGTACAGCGCGACCAGCGAACGCAACGCTGCGAGGTTGGCGGGATTGGCCGCCATGGCCGCTTCCAGCGACTGCTCCGCCGCCGCCGGATCGTTGAGATCACGCTGGTACCAACCCGCCATAGCCACCAGCATGTCGGCGCGTCTTGACTCCGGCGCCATCTCGGCGGCCACCAGGCTGTTGCATTCGGCCAGCAGATCTTGCCACCGGCTGTGCGTGCTCGCCGCGCGCGCCAGATCGCTGGACACTTCGTCGTTCGCGGGGTCTTCCTGAAACGCCGCCAGCAGTGTAATGAACGCACGATCCGGGTCGGCCAGATTGGTTTCGAAAATCTGCGCGGCGCGCATGAGGTAGTGAGCGCGCGTCGCTGCGTCCGCGGCGCTCTCGGTGCGCTCGATCAGCAGGCCAGCCAGATCCTCCCAGCGCTCCTCGCGCACATAGCTCTGCTCGAGCCGACGAAAATCATCGGCCCGACTTGCGTCCTCTGGCACTTCATCATCGAGCGCGTCGCTGCGCATATCGCCTCCCTGCGAAACGCGACCAAGCCAGACCCTGGAAATGAGGGCAAAAGACTAATCGCGACGGTGAGCAAGGTCAAACACAGAAGACCGAGTTATTAAGGACGAGAACCGGTGCGCCTACTTGATCCCCAGATTCCGCCGAATCCTGCCCGCCGGCTCCTCGAAGTCCGGCACAAAACCTCGCCCGGTGATGAGTTCGTAGAGCGAGATGTAGCGGCGGGCCGCCTCGCAACGAACTTCGTCGGAAAGCGTGGGCGGAGGGCCGTCACCGCGGTAGCCTTGATCTGCCAGCACGCGGCGCAAATATTCCTTGTCTAGTCCGCGCGGTTCGTCGCCGCGGTCGAAACGCGCCTGGTAGTCGTCCGCGTACCAGTAACGCGAGCTATCGGGGGTGTGGACCTCGTCGATGAAGCACAGGCTTCCGTCAACCCGCCGGCCGATCTCGTACTTGGTGTCGACCAAAATGAGACCGCGCTGGGCCGCAAGGCTCTGGCCAAAGGCAAAAATGCGCGCGCACATCTCGCCTGCGCGGTCGAAGTCGTCGGCGGACAGCACGCCCATTGCCAATATCTCCTCGCGCGACACCGACTGGTCGTGGCCGCCCTTGGCCGCCTTGGTGGATGGCGTGAGGATGGGTTTGTCCAACTTCTGGTTCTTGCGCATGCCATCGGGCAGCTTGTGGCCGCAGAACAGGCGACCGCCCTTCTCGTAGTGGTACCAGATGGACGTGGTTGTCACGCCCGTGAGATAGGCGCGCATGACGAACTCGACCGGCAACAGCTCGCACTCGGCGGCCACCATGACCGTCGGATCAGGCACCGAGATCACGTGATTGGACGCGATCTGCCGGGTGGACTCGAACCAATAGGCCGCGATCTGGTTGAGTACCTGGCCCTTGAACGGAATGGTGCCCAGCACAACGTCGAAGGCGCTGATCCGGTCGGTCACCACGATGGTGCGGCGGCCGTCCTTGGTGTAGCAGTCGCGGACCTTGCCGATGTATTTCTTGCCCAACTCGGGAAAGTCAGTCTTCTCCAGCGTCTTGGCAAGCTGTGCTCGAATAAGTTCATTGGAAACCATGGCGTGCCTCCCTCGGCTGCTAGCTGTCTAGGTCCCTCAGCGCACGATCAATGATGACACCGCCCCAGCGCAGGTGGTGCTTGATATCGAACGCCTCATCCAGATCAGCGACGGTCAACTTTGCGGCAATCTCCGGATCGGCGCCCACACGCTCGCGGAAGCTGGGCGCGGAGCCCGCCGGCTGCCCCAGCGTTGCCGACGTAGCCAGGGCGTGCTTCTGCACCATCTCATAGGCCGTCTGGCGCGCCAGACCCTTGCGCACGAGCGCCAGCATCACACCCTCGCTGAAAAAAAGTCCGCCGGTCAGTTCCAGGTTGTGGCGCATGCGTTCTGCCTTGATCACCAGGCCATCGATCAAGGTGGCTGCCCGTCGCACCATGAAATCCGCGATCCCGGTGGCGTCAGGGCCGATCACCCGCTCCACCGACGAGTGCGAGATGTCGCGCTCGTGCCAAAGCGCCACGTCCTCCAAAGCCGCGCCAGCATAGGCACGCAGCAGGCGCGCCAGCCCGCACAGGTTCTCGGAAAGGATCGGGTTCTTCTTGTGAGGCATCGCGGACGAGCCCTTCTGTCCTTTGCCGAAGGCTTCCATGGCTTCGCCGACTTCGGTCCGCTGCCAGTGCCGAACCGTAAGCGCGATTCGCTCGACCGCCGTGCCCAGCCGGGCCAGGGCCATGAAGTAGCCGGCATGGCGATCGCGCGCCACGATCTGGGTGGGCACAACCTCCGGGTGCAGACCCAGGGCGCCCAAGGCGCGAATCTCGGTCTCGGGGTCAAGGCTGGCGTAGGTTCCCACCGCGCCGGCCAGCTTGCCCACCGAGATCTCCTCCCGCGCCAGCACCAGGGCGCGTCGCGCGCGGCTGACCTCGCTGAAAAAGCCGGCGAACACCAGGCCAGCCGTGATGGGCTCGGCGTGGATGCCGTGCGAGCGACCAATCATCAGCGTGTTGCGATGCTGTTCAGCCTTGCGCGCCAGGGCCTGCATGAGCTGGTCGACCCCAACCACGATCTCATCGGCTGCCTGTCGCAACAGGATGGCCAGGGACGCGTCCAGCACATCGGAGGACGTCATCCCCAGATGCAGCCAGCGCGCCGGCTCACCCGCCAGTTCCTCGACATGCGTGAGAAACGCGATGATGTCGTGCTTGGTGCGCTCCTCGATTTCCAAGATCTGCTTGGCCTGCAGCTTTCCAGCCGCCTTCTGGCGCACGCTGTGGGCGGTTCCCTCCGGAACGCGGCCCGCGGCTTCCATAGCCTCGCAAGCAGCTAGTTCCACGCGCAGCCAGGTCTCGTAGCGGTGGGCATCGGACCACAGTTCAGCCAGCGCGGGTCGCGTGTAGCGTTCAATCATGGTTCAGTGCCGGGGAAAGCGTGTCCTTCTAGCGGATCGCGGGGCGCGATTCAACGGAGTCCAACGCAGGTCGATCCAGCGTGGCGGGGTGCGGTGTGGGTAACGGTGACGGAACCGAATCCGGCTGCCGGCCACCGGCTTCGCGAGTCGAACCTAGTTCCCCTTGATGACGGTGCCGTGGCTGATATTGTCGCCAACATTGGGCAGCGTCGTCGCTGTCGTCCAGGTCTTGAAATCTGCCGAGCCGTCGCTGGATTTCTCGTGACCACCACCACCGGCGTCACAGAAGAGGCGCCACGTTCCGTCGGGAAGACCGATCACGGCCGGCGCTTCCTTGCAGCCTGGCCAATGGCTTATTCCGTCGTAGGTCCAGGGACCATCCAGGCTGGGTGCGGTACCATGTTGGACGTACGATCCCTTCGAGAACGAGTGGTACGTGTCGCCAACCTTGACCATGAAGGTGTCGATGACCCCCGTCATCCCAATCTTCGTCCCCGCGCCCCACTTGGTCAGCGTGTTGTCTGTCGGCTCGTAGCGATAGGTCGTCGAGCTGTCGATGCTGACGAGGATATGAATGGTCCCGTCTGTGTCCTTGAACCATTCAGGTGCCCATACGTTCTTCACTCCGGCGATGCCGCTGGGCACCTGAGTGACCGTGGTCCAGTCCTTCAGGTTGGGGCTTGAGGCAATGGCGAAACTGGTCTGGGAACCGCAGCAGCCTGCATCCGGCGGCGTGGTGAAAGCCACGTAGAACTTGCCATCGGTGTGCTTCATGATGCTGGGATCGCGCAAATAGCCGCTTGGCCCGACGTATCCGGTGTCGTACAGCAAAGTGAAATTCAACGCATCATTGGACGTATAGATTATCAGGTCAGACTTTGGCGCGGAGTCGTTGAAGCACGAGAAGATGTAGGGATAGCTCGGTCCAGTGCCGGTTGCGCCACCGGTTCCCCCCGACGCTCCGCCTGAGCCCGATTTCCCACCGGAACTCGTCCCACCTTTGCCGCCCGACGCACCGCCTGTACCCGACTGACCGGCGACGCCTCCAGCGCTTGTGGAACCACCGGATTGGCTTTCACCGCCAGAGTCGGTAGCGCCGCCAGAGTTGGTCGCACCGCCCGTGCTCGTCGCACCGCCTGAGTTGGTCGCACCGCCCGTGCTCGTCGCACCGCCTGAGTTGATCTCACCGCCAGTGCTGGTCGCACCGCCAGAGTTGATCGCACCACCTGTGCTGGTCGCACCGCCCGAACTCGTCGCACCGCTCGAGTTCGTGCTCCCTCCAAATGCAGTTATTCCCCCAGGCACAGGAGGAACGCCACCAGTCGCGGCCAGGCCGCCCGTCGAGATGGTTCCACCGACAACCAGAGTTCCGCCAGACGCCAATGCACCACCCGTAGCAAGACTGCCGCCTGCCGCGACACCACCCGCCGAACTGACCGCGCCACTCTGAGATGAGTTGCCTCCCGTCAATGCCCCGCCCGTCGTGCCCGACGAACAGCCGCAAGCCAGCGTGATGCTCGCCAAGACCGCGCCAAGCGCCGGCAATCGTACCATCGATGTGAGCGAACTACGTTCCCGATTCCGATTCGTCGCGGACAGATTCATGCAAGATCAAGTTCCGCCGGAGTGGTTCTCCGGCTCAAATAGCTTGCCCTGGCGACGTCACCTGATCGGAATCGCGCCCAGACCCACCATGATGCCCAACACTCCCACGGTCACGAACACCACGGCCCGCACCGTGGCTGCGTTGAGGTAGCGCTGCATTCCACTCTCGCGCGAACCGCGAGGCCGGGTCAGTGCCTGCCCCACTCCACTCAGAATCAGGATGGCTCCCGCCACCACGAAGAACTTCAGTCCAGCCTGCACGGGGTTCATGTTTGCGCCTCGACTAGCTGGCGATAGAGCACGATCAGCCGCCGAGTCACGGCGCCTGGCTTACCGTCACCCAGAGCTCGCCCATCAACCAAAGTCACGGGCAGCACGCTGCGCACCGAGCTGGTCAAGAAGACCTCGTCTGCCTGCTTGAGATCGTCCGGGCTCATGAACGAAGTTTCGTGACACGAAATGCCATTCGCGCGCGCCAACGCCAGCACCTTCCCGCGAGTCACGCCATCCAAAATTCCCACTTCCAGCGCCGGCGTGCGGAGCTGGCCGGCGACGACAGTGAAGACGTTGCTGGTCGCTCCCTCGGCCACACTGCCGTTGGCCGCACACAGAATGGCCTCATGGACCGACGGACGGCGACGGCGGGCCTCGCCCATAGCGAGGACGTTGTTCAGGTAGTTGCCCGACTTGACCGCCGGATCGATGGCCCCGGGAAGATTCCTGGTCACCGAGACGATCTCGACCTCAGCACCCTTCTCGTACACCTCTGGCGACGGTCCGCCAAGCGGCTGGACGATGACCACAAGCCGTGGCTGACCGGCTGCGGCAGGATCTAGGTCCACGGTCCCATCACCACGAGTCACCATGATCCTCACGCGGGACTCGGGATTCTCCGCCGCGGCCAGAGTTTCCCGCACCGCCCGCTCGATCTCGTCACGCGGGGGTAGCCGCAGGTAAATGCGCTCCGCTGACCGGGCCAGACGGTCCAAGTGGTCGTCGAGAAAGACCAGCCGCCCGCGATTCGTACCCACCGTCTCGTACACGCTGTCGCCAAAAAGGAAGCCTCTGTCCAAGACCGGAACGGCGGCTTCGCGGGGCGAACAGGGCCGGCCGCCAATGTGAATACGGATTGACATCAAAGAATGGTGAAAGCTAGTACAATGATGGTTGGCAGGCCACCATCAGTATCAGGCCCCTTTGGGAGGGGGTACGCATTGAACATTCTGCGTGTCCGCTGCAGAAGTGCTGAGGAGTTTCGCGGTTTCTACAACACCGATCATCCCGAGGGTGGGATGTTCTGTCCGACCACCAAAAAGCTAGCGCCGGATGACGAGGTTGTCGTCGAGATCGTCTGCAAAGCCCTGCCCAACCGGGTCTTTGTTCGCGGCACGGTGATGTCGTGGCGGCCAGCTCTACCCAGGCTGCGCGTGCGAGCTGGTGCTTTGGTCAGGTTCGCCGCCGAAGAAGGGAGCAAGCGCGACTTCGTGCTGGAAACCCTGGGTGGGCAACGCAAACCCACGCCACGGCGACGGCACACACGAATCCCCATAGGCTTGCCGGTGAAGCTGCGCCTGGCCAGCGATCCCGAGCCGGTAGACGGCGACCTACGAGAAATCAGTGTCAACGGCGGGCTGGTTTGCGCGAAGGTTACCCCGCCTCTCGGCACCGATGTGGTACTTGACCTGGTCCCGCCTGGCGGCGTGGCGTCCATGGCCATTGCCGGACGTGTAATCTATCACGCTGGTCCTGGGCTGAGTGGCATCCGGTTCGTGTTTCGAGAAGGTGGTGGTTCGCGCCGATTGCGCGAGCTGGTCCGTCGATTCAAGAGTTCCTGACGGCCCTCACGAGGGTCGAGGCGACTTGGGCTGCTTCGCCTTGGCCTTGCACAGCAGGACGCCATTCATATCCGGACATGTAGGGCATTTGACTCCGCGCCCCGACTAACGAAAATTCCTGTTAGCGTCGATAGGGAGAGAGCCTGTAATATCAACCCGTCCATGAGCCACTTGCTTTCCGCAGACACAAAACCAAGAAACCAGATCGCGGCGGGCACGCTGGTCGGCGGTCGCTTCCAGATCCAGCGCTTCGTGGGCGAGGAAGGCGGCAGCGACGTCTACCAGGCGCAAGATTCCCAGGACAACGCCTCGGTATCCCTTCGTGTCTTCAGCGCAAAGGGGATGACGCAAAAGATCGCCGAGACTGACCTCGCTCAGGCTGCCCGCGTGCCCCACAAGAATCTTGCGACCCTGGTTGCTTGGGGTTTCGATGGCGATCGCGTCTACGTAGCCTCCGAAACCGTGGACGGAGCGACACTACGACAAATCTTAGACGCTCGGCGCAATGAGGGCGGTGTTATTGGACTGAATCACGCCCACGTCCTGTTGGGCCATGTGGCCAACGCCTTGGATACGGTGCACTCGGCATTGATCCACGGAGGCGTCAATCCTGCGGCCATACGAGTTACCGGCGCCGGCCGGGTCAAGCTGACTGACTTGGGACTCTCGCGTGCGCTGCCCGCGCTGGCACGACGAGGTGGTCCTGATGCCAGCTCGCACGGCGCCTACCTTGCGCCCGAGATGTCGGCGGGTGAAGAGCCTTCGCCTGCGGCGGACGTGTACTCCCTCGCGGCGATCCTCTACGAGATGCTCACCGGTCATGCCCCGGCCTCGCCACTATGGCCTCCCAGTCAAGTGAACTCGGCGATTCCGCCTGCCGTAGATGCGGTGGTTGCGCGCGGCATGGCTCCGCTTCCGGAAACGCGATTCTCCCGGCCCAAGGAACTCTTGGATGCGCTAGGCGCCGTCGTTACCAGCATGGCAGGACGCGCGCCCGCCGCAGCCGCGCCTCCCAAGCCTGCCCGGCTGACCATGGGTAAGTCCTTCAGTGTCGCCGATGCCGTGCGCCTGACTGAGGAGTACGAGCGCTGGCTCATCCAGAAAGACAAGCTCGACTTCGGGCCATTCTCCCTAGCCCAGGTCATGGCCCAGATGGACAAGGGCATCTTCAACGGTGACGACGTCATCGTCGATGTGGATTCGGGTGACCGGCAAAGAATTCGCGAGCATCCGCAGCTGGTTGAATTCACTCGACTCAACGAGCGCCGGCTCGAAGCGCAGCGACGGGCTCAGGCCGAGCAAACCCACGAGCACGTGGAGCGCAAGAAGGGCCGATGGACGATCCTCATTATCGGAACCGCGGTGGTGGCGCTTGCCGGGGGCCTGACTTGGTTCATCCACAAGCGCGTGGCTGCCAAGGATGACGTCCTGGCTTCTCGCGTGAGCGAGGCCGACGTGGATGCCTTCCTCAAGGACGTCAAAATCTCGTTCCCAGAGCACAAACGTGGCGTAAGGCACGGTGGTGGGCCCGGCGCTGGCCCAGGTGGCGTGGCTGGCCGTGCAGAAGATTTCAGCAACAACATGGATCTGGGCGACGTGAGCCAGGGGGGCGGCGATGCCGTCCTGGACGAGGGCACGATCGACAGAGTCATGCACGCCAACTACCGCCGCCTAGTTCCCTGCATCATGGGCAAAGGTGTGCCGACCATCGAGGTCGACTTCGTGGTTCAGCCCACTGGACGGGTCAAAGCGGTGCGGGTCAATGGTCAGGGCAAAGGACCGCTTCCCATGTGCATCTTGAATCAGATGCAGGCCTTCGGCTTTCCCGCCTACAAGGGCAAGAACACCATCGCAAGCTGGTCGATGTCGATCCGGTAACTTCTACTTCGCAAAACCGGCGACGCGCTCCTTGCCAGGCCTTGCGGCCAGCAGGCGCAGGCCGAGCACAAGATCATAGGTGAACCAAAAGTGCTCGTCCTTGGCCGTGTGCAGGCACAGGACCTTGTCGCGTAGCTCGACCCGAATGACCTTGTTCACCGGCATAACATCGCCGGGGGCGGCAACGAGGAAAACCGCCTCGCGCTCTTCGAGAATCGTGAAGATGTCCTGACTCGCTTGCAGGCCCTCGGCCGAAAGCGCGGCGGCGATGGTGTCTTTAGTCATAGCCACATCCTACAACGAGCGCAGCCCTTCCAGGGTACGCGCGATCGCGTCGGGCAAATCGCCCGCCATGAGATTGTGTGAACCCAGCGTGCAAATCGCGGTTTCAGCCGATTCGCCATGCACAAAGACGCCTGCGCAGGCCGCATCAGGCGCCGCCAGCCCTTGCGTCAAAAAGGAAGCGATGACCCCGGTGAGGACGTCGCCGCTGCCAGCCGTACCCAGGGCGGCGTTGGCCGCTGGGTTGATGTGCGCCGTTCCATCTGGGCATGCGATCACCGTGCGCGCGCCCTTGAGGACCACCACGGCACGCGATCGCTCGGCCAGTCGACGGGCATGGCCCAAGCGATCCTTCATGATTTCGGCTGTCGGCAGACCACACAGGCGCGCCATTTCGCCGGGGTGAGGTGTCAGGATGCGGGCGGCGTGAGCTGACGACACCACCGGGCCAACGTCCTCGGCCAGCATGGTCAGGGCATCGGCGTCAACCACGAGAGGGATGGGCAGCTCAGCCACCAGCCGGCGCACCATGGCCGCCATGCCCGGACCGGTGGGAATCCCCGGTCCCAGGGCTGCGGCCTTCATGCGGCCGGCCAGGGCCAGAATGCGGGAATAGCTTGCCTCATCCGCGTCGCTGCCGTCGGCGTAGCTTGCGGTCATCTCGGCCACGACCTTGGCGTCGAGCGCTGCCTGCCCGGCCGCAGTCGTGGCCACTGTGGCGAGACCCGCGCCAGTGCGCAGAGCTGCCCGCGCTGCCAGCAGCGCTGAACCCGTCTTGCCAGCCGACCCGGCGATGACCAAGACGTGACCGGCGGTGCCCTTGTATGCCCCGGGACCCGGTCGGGGCAGCATGCGCGCCACTCCGGCGCGTTCCAGCCAGTAACAAAGCGGCCCCTCGGCCTTGGCAGCTTCCACGACCGCGTCGGCACGAACACCCAGATCCACGACTTCGACTCGCCCCACCGGCGCGTCGGGATCCATGACCAAGCCGAGCTTGCGGCAGCCCATGGTGGCTGTCACATGTGCGCAAAACGCTACTCCGTGCACGGCGCCGGTGTCCGCATCCAGTCCCGAGGGAATGTCGACCGCGACGCGCAGACAGTCGATGGCGTTCATGGCGCGAATGGCAGCCGCGGCTGGGCCCGTCACGTCGGAACGCAGCCCGGTGCCAAACACGGCGTCAACGATCACGTCAGCCCCAGCCAGATACGCGCGCCAGGTGGTGGCGTCTTCCTCGAAAGAAGCATCGCGCACCAGCGCGCCGGGCAGCGCTTCGAACACCCGCGAAAAAACTGCGGCATCGCCGGTCATCTTCTCGCGAGGCATGGCCAGGAAGACCTGCACCTGCGCGCCCCGGTCGAGCAAGTGACGAGCCACCACGAAGCCATCGCCACCGTTCTGGCCGGCGCCGCACACCACACGCACGTCCAGGTCAGCCAGGCGGGGCCTCTCCCGGGCGATTATATCCGCCACCCCGCGCCCCGCGTTCTCCATCAGAACCAGGCCCGGCAGCCCGAGCTTGTCGATGGCGGAGCGGTCGACCGCTTTCATCTGGGCGGCAGAAAGCACCAAGGCCATCCCTACTCCCTGTTCCTCGCGCCGGCCGCGATGGCCGCGCGCATGTCGACCACGGCGCGTTCCATGCCGACCAGCACGGCGCGCGAGATGATGCTGTGACCGATGTTCAGCTCCTCCATGAAAGGCAGAGCCGCCACAGGACCGACGCTGGCGTAGTCGAGGCCATGCCCCGCGGCCAGGCGCAGTCCGGCGCCCGCCACCGCGCGCCCCGCCCTTTCCAGCCGGGCCAGCTCGCGACGTGCTGCCTCACTGTTGAGAGCAGCATGGCAGTAGTCACCGGTGTGCAGCTCGGCGCAGGTGGCGCCCAGATCGGCGCTGGCGCGTGCCGCGTCTTCCTCGGGATCGATGAACAAGCTGACGCCAATACCTGCGTCGCGCAAGCTGCGCACGGCTTTGCCGATGACCGCGCCCTGCCCTCGCAGATCGAGCCCGCCTTCCGTGGTTCGTTCCTGCCGCTTCTCGGGCACTAGCGTGCAGAAGTCTGGCTTGACCTCCAGGGCGATGTCCACGATCGATGGCACCGCTGCCATTTCCAGATTGAGCACCCCGCGCACCGTCTGGCGCAGCAAACGCACATCGCGTTCCTGGATGTGACGCCGGTCCTCGCGCAAGTGAGCGGTGATGCCGTCGGCACCGGCCAGCTCGCACAGGCCAGCAGCCAGGAGCGGGTCTGGGTAGATGGTGTCCCGCTGCTGGCGCAGCGTCGCGACGTGATCGATGTTGACGTGTAGACGAATCATTGCGCCAGCGCCTTCTGCATGGTTGCCACGATCTCCGCGGCGTAGGCGCGAATCGTGTTCTCATCAGTCCCCTCGATCATCACACGCGCCTTGGACTCAGTGCCCGAGTAGCGAACCAGCACGCGGCCGTCTTGGCCCAGGGCTTTCTCTACGCGGCCGATGACCGTCGCTACAGTGGGCAACTCTTGCAGCGGCGTCTTGCGCGCGACCGCGAAGTTGATGAGGACCTGCGGGTAGCGGGTCATGATCGCAGCCAGCTCGGACAGCGGGCGCTCTTCCTGCACCATGATGGACAACACCTGCAAAGCCGCCAGCAAGCCATCCCCGGTGGTCGCCTCCTCAAGAAAGATGATATGTCCCGACTGCTCGCCGCCAAAGACAAACCCCTGCTCTCGCATGGCCTCGACGACGTAGCGGTCGCCCACCGCCGCGCGCAGCAGGGTTCCCTTGTGCGCCGCCAGCACCCGTTCCAAACCCAGGTTCGACATCACCGTGGCCACCACGGTGTTGCCTGGCAGTGCCTTACGCGCCAGCAATCGCGTGCCCAAGATGGCCATGATCTGATCGCCGTCGACTATTTCCCCGTGCTCGTCAGTGAGGATCACACGGTCCGCATCTCCGTCGAGCGCGATGCCGATGGCGGCGCGCGTGCGGCGCACCTCGGCCGCCACCTTTTCGGGATGCAAGGCCCCGCAGCCGTCATTGATGTTGCGTCCGTTCGGCTCGTCGGACAGTACAGTCAGATCGGCCCCCAACTCGGTGAACACCTGCGGCGCTACCCGGTAGGCAGCGCCATTGGCACAATCAACAGCCACGCGCACACCGTCGAGGGTGCGCAGCTTGGGGAAAGTGTGCTTGAGAAACTGCACGTAGCGGCCTTCCCCGTCGTCGATGCGAATGGCCTTGCCAATGTTGGGTTCTGGGCCCGGCGTGGGGGCCTCCGGGTCGCCCATGCGGCGCTCGATGTCCGCCTCCACCTCGTCAGGCAGCTTGAAACCGTCGCTGGCGAAGATCTTGATGCCGTTGTCCTGGTACGGATTGTGCGAGGCGCTGATCACCACGCCCGCATCGGCCCGCATGCTGGAGGTGATAAAGGCGATGGCCGGCGTGGGCATGGGCCCGACCAGCATGACGTCAGCACCCGCCGACACGATCCCGGCTTCTAGCGCGCTCTCAAGCATGTAGCCGGACAGGCGCGTGTCCTTGCCGATGACCACCCGGCAGCGCCGACCGCCCCTGCGAAACCGTTCGGCCACCGCGCGGCCAAGCGACAGCGCGATCTCTGCGGTCATCGGGTACTGGTTTGCGACACCCCGGATCCCATCGGTGCCGAATAGCTTTCGTGCCTCGTCTGTCTTGCTCATAGGAAAGGTCGCATTCTAGTCGAGTTCGCGCGCGCACGCGATGGCCTCGGCCACGCGAACCACGTCGCGCATGGCCGCGACGTCGTGAACCCGCACCGCATCCGCACCATTCACGATGGCCACGGCCACGGCCGCGGCTGTGCCGAAGATCCGTTCCGTAGCTGGCTTGCCCGTCAAATCGCCTATGAATCGCTTACGTGACACGCCGACCATGATGGGCACGCCCAGGCGCGCCCGCAGGCGCGTCAGGTGTTTCAGCAGACGCAGGTTGTGCGCCAGGTGCTTGCCAAAGCCAATGCCGGGATCAGCCCAGACCTCGCCGCAGCCTGCAGTCCGCGCCGCAGCCACGCGACTGCCCAGTTCGCTCAACACTTCCTCGACCACGTTGTCGAAATGCACATTCGCCTGCATGTCGTCCGGCTTCCCACGCAGATGCCCGACCACCATGGCAGCCTGGCCCGCGGCAGCCACGCGCAGGATCTCCGGATCGAGCAAGCCTCCGGACACGTCGTTGACCGCAGCAGCACCCTCGGCCAGGGCGGCCCGCGCGGTGGCTGCTTTGTAGGTATCCACGGAGATGCGCACGGTCCCTGTGAGATGCTTCGACAGCTCGCTAATCACCGGCACCACGCGCGCGATCTCTTCGGCCTCGGAAACCGGCACTGAACCGGGCCGCGTAGATTCGCCGCCCACGTCAAGCCAGTCCGCGCCATCCGCCACCATGGCCAGGCCTGCGGCCACTGCGTCCTGCACCGAAGAGAATCGTCCCCCGTCCGAAAACGAATCGGGGGTTACGTTGAGAACACCGACAATCCGCGTGGCCATCGCAGAGAAGGTTATGCCTTCTCGGGTTCAGGCAACGGTCGCGGAAACAGACCAGGGCGTTGCCCAGGTCGGGCTTGCTTCTGCTCACCGCCGCCCTTGCCCGTCACGGAAAGCGAAGCCGTGGGAGCCCGGTCCAGTTTGCCGCCCGCAAACAGGACGTCGATCTCGGCACCATCCAGAGTTTCGTACTCAAGCAGCGCCTCGGCCAGCACGTTCAGCTTATCCATGTTGCCGGTGATCACCTGCTTGGCGCGGTCGAGATTCGCGGTGACGATCCGGCGCACCTCGGCGTCGATGTCCACCGCGGTCTGCTCGCTGTATTCCTTGTGCTCGGCGAAGTCGCGGCCCAGGAACACCATCTCTTCATTGCGCCCGAAATGCAACGGTCCGATCTTCTCCGACATGCCCCACTCGCAGACCATCTTGTGCGCCAGGTCGGTGGCCATAGAGATGTCGTTGGAGGCTCCGGTTGTGATCTGCCCGAACACCAGTTCCTCGACCACGCGGCCCCCCATGGCCACCGCGATTTGATCGTTGGCCGCCTCGCGCGACAGGTTGAGCCGGTCTTCCAAAGGCAATTGCTGGGTGAGTCCCAGAGCGCGGCCGCGCGGAATGATGGTCACCTTGTGAACCGGGTCGGAACCCTTCATCATCTTGCCGACCAGCGCGTGGCCCGCCTCGTGGAACGCGGTGATGCGCTTGTCCTGATCGCTGATGATCATCGAGCGCCGCTCTGGGCCCATCAGAACCTTGTCCTTGGCCATCTCGAAGTCGTGGCGGTCGAGCTGATCCTTATCCTCGCGCGCGGCCAGCAGAGCCGCCTCGTTGACCAGATTCTCCAGGTCGGCGCCCGAGAAGCCCGGTGTACCGCGCGCCACGATTTCAAGATCCACGTTGCTCCCAAGCGGCATCTTCTTGGTGTGAACCTTGAGGATGCCCAGCCGTCCCTTTACGTCCGGCCGCGGGACCACGATGCGCCGATCAAAGCGCCCAGGCCGCAACAACGCCGGGTCGAGAACGTCGGGCCGGTTGGTGGCCGCAATGAGAATCACGCCTTCGTTGGACTCGAAGCCGTCCATCTCGACCAGCAACTGGTTGAGGGTTTGCTCGCGCTCGTCGTGCCCGCCGCCCAACCCCGCCCCGCGGTGTCTGCCCACGGCATCGATCTCGTCGATGAATACGATGCAAGGCGCGTTCTTCTTGCCTTGCTCGAACAGGTCGCGCACGCGGCTGGCGCCCACGCCCACGAACATCTCGACGAAGTCCGAGCCGGAAATGGAGAAGAACGGCACGCCCGCCTCGCCCGCGATGGCGCGCGCGAGCAGGGTCTTGCCCGTGCCGGGCGGGCCCATCATGAGCACGCCCTTGGGAATGCGGCCACCCAAGCGGGTGAACTTCTTCGGGTCCTTGAGAAAGGCGATGATCTCCTCGACCTCGTCCTTGGCCTCTTCGATGCCGGCCACGTCGGCGAAGGTGATCTTCTTCTGGCTCTCGGACAGAAGGCGCGCCTTGGACTTGCCGAAGCTCATGGCCTTGCCGCCGCCCATCTGCAACTGGCGCATGAAGAGCAGAAAAACCACCGCGACCACGATGATAGGCAGCCAGGTGATCAGCATCTGTTGCCAGAACCCGCCCTCGGCCTCGCGCGTGATCTCGTAGGGAATGTTGGCCTTGTTGAGCTTCTCCAGCGTCTGCTCGCCGATGAATCCGGTGGTCACGAAGACCTCGTCGCCCTTCTTGAGCGTGCCGCGAAACTCGG
>Ga0265316_10000858_pt1 | contig 33524 bp, 20 predicted proteins | sample 4522metaG_FD_202092 | JGI IMG/M metagenome (GOLD analysis project Ga0265316, IMG submission 202092) | Rhizosphere microbial communities from Carex aquatilis grown in University of Washington, Seatle, WA, United States - 4-5-22 metaG | ecosystem: Host-associated > Plants > Roots > Rhizosphere >...
CATACTCCAGGGCAGTTCCCCCATGAGCACTTACGACCCAGGCATTCGTCAGGAACTTCACGCCCGCAAGTTGTCGACTCAATCGGAGCCCTTGACGGATCTTGCCAGGCTGCTGCAACAGGGAACATCCGAAGCCCAGCAAGTTTGTCCACGAAGCTTGCTCGCAAATACCCATGATCTCCGCTCCACGCTCCCGCAGATGAGCAGCGACCGCCGGCAGCAACGGGCCAGTTCCGGAGATCACAACGCGCTTTCCGCGAATGGGCAAGCCTGATTTCACCATTGCCTGCAAACCGCCGACTCCGATAACGTTTTGCAGCGTCCATCCGGGAAAGGGCAGAAATCTCTCGCGCGCCCCAGTTGCGAGAATCAACTTGCTATACGCCAGAACGTGCACGGCTGTCTCGGCCTCGGCAAGTAGAACGCGTGGCCGAGGTAGATCAAAAACAGAAGCCCCGCAAATTACGGCGACGCCTCTGGCTTTCAGCCGTGCCAGCCACATGGACGCGTCGCTTCCAGCAGCGTCTTGGTCGGCGCCCCTCCAAATCTGTCCTCCGAGCTTCGGGTTGTCGTCTACGATTCCAACACTGGCACCCCCTTCTGCTGCCCGAACGGCGGCTGCTAACCCGGCTGGTCCTCCGCCGACGACGAGAACTTCGAATTGGTGGCGCACTTCCTTACTCATCGGTCCAGACTTCCATTCCTGGCGCGCACAGCGTTCGACAACTGCGGACATGTGGTATTCCATTGATCGCGGCACGGCATTCGAAGCACGTTCCCATCCCGCACAAAGGACTCCGGGGCTCACCGGTCACCGAGATCCGGCAAGCCGTGCCAGCCTGCAGAATTGCGGCCGCGACACTCGATCCTTCTGGAACCACTACCTGAGTTCCATTGATCGTTACTGTGATTTCATTTGCCATGCGCAACCACTTCAGCCATGCGGGATGGAAGGTACGGACCAATCGCGATCTGTGATTTCCTCCCCGTGATCTGGTCGGTCAGCAGAACGCCGGTCGCCAGTGAAGTTGTGATCCCCAGCCCTTCATGCCCAGTCGCCAGGAACAAAGACTCATCTCCCGGCCACGGACCGATCAGGGGAAGCTTGTCTGGTGTTGCAGCCCGAAATCCAGTCCACGCGCGGATCGACGAGAGTTGCGCCAGCCCGGGCATGTATTCCTCAGCGCGCGTCAACATGCGCGAAAGAATCTCGTGATCCACTTCCTCGTGTTCTGCCCCGTACTGCCGCGAAGATCCGATGAGAACCTGGCCGGTTCGACGAGGCTGGACATTGAAAGCCACGGAATCCTTGTTCAATGCGCTCGCGCTTTTCAGGTAGCCCAGTTCGACGAGTTGATGCCGGATGAAACCCGGGTAGCGATCGGTGATTACCAGATGTCCTTTTCTTTTTCTTACCTCGAGACCTGGGGTGAGTTGCGGAGAGCACGCGCCGGCCGCGTTTACAACAAACTTCGCGGTGAAACGCGAGCCGTCGGCGAGATCGGCTTTGCCCTGTCCCATTTGCGTTACCGGACTTCCAAGAATGAGGTCGGCTCCATGTTCTTGGGCTCGCTCGATCAGGAACCGTGCCGCGCAGGGTGGATACAGTACGGCATCTTCGGATACGAGAAGGCCGCCTGCCATCGGGCGCAGGTTCGGCTCAAGCCTCTGCAGCGAACGGGAGTCAAGGACCTCCGTCGGAACTCCGCGCTTGCCATAGTATTCGTGCTTGTGTTGCACTTCCGCCATTTCTTCGTCATCGGCCGCCACCCAGATCGTGCCGCACCGATCATATTCGACATCTGTGGGGAGTTCAGGCCGCAGGTCCTGCCAGAGAGTTTGCGAGTAGCGAGTCAGTGCAAACTGGGCCTCTGAGTCGTCCATCACCACGATGTGACCCATGCCCGCCGCAGTCGCCCCTCCTCCCACCATCTCGCGATCGACGATGGCAACCCTCAAGCCACGGCGTGCGAGTTCATATGCGCAGGCGGCGCCGACGATTCCGGCGCCCACTACTACGACGTCATGACCGCCGCCATTCATGCCCGAATTCCCATGCAGAACGGGTCGCGGGGATCAAGCACGAGATCGGCTTCTGCGCTCAGGAAAGCAGTGCCTCGGATGTTCGGATAGATCTTCCCATCGCGAACGGAAATGCTGCCTTCAAACACACTGCCGATGATGCTTTCTTGCCGCCATATTTCACCTTCGCGGATCTTTCCATCGGCATACAAGCAAGCCAGCTTCGCACTGGTTCCCGTGCCGCATGGAGAGCGGTCATAGGCTTTGCCGGGACAGAGCACAAAATTCTTGCTGTTTACCCCGGGAGTTTGTGAAGGGCCAAAGAGTTCTATGTGATCAATCTCTCTTCCATCATCCCCGGTGATTCCGGCGTCGCGCAGTGCCTCCCGGATTGCCCACGTAAACTCCGTGAGCCTCTCCAGGTTGCTGAGCATGAGTTGCTGCTGATGATCGTGAACCAGGAAGAACCAGTTCCCTCCCCAAGCCACGTCTCCCCGCACACAACCATAGCCGGGCACGCTCACCGGGACGTTGGCGGCAGTGCGATAGCTGGCGACATTGCTGACGGTAATCTCTCCGCCCTCCTCGCGGCAAACCCGCACGATGCCAACCGGCGTTTGGATGTTGCAGGAGCCGACTCCCATCCTGCCCAGATAGGCAAGCGTCGTGGCGACGCCAATCGTGCCGTGCCCGCACATCCCGAGGTAGCCCACATTGTTGAAGAAGATCACGCTAGCCAAACAGTCCGGATCAACGGGACCGCAGAGAAGCGCACCCACCATGACGTCGGACCCGCGCGGTTCGTTGACGACCGCCGAGCGAAAATCGTCGTGGAACTGGCGAAAGCGTTCCAGACGCTCTGCCAGAGGACCAGACCCGAGGTCGGGTCCGCCGCTGACAACCACGCGCGTCGGCTCCCCGCCAGTGTGGGAATCGATGACGCGGACTCGACGCCATTCTCCGTCATTCATGGGATTCGCCTGTCATTTTCTTCTGAAACTCGAACCGCCCGCTTACAGAGAACTGTCTATCGTTAATTTGCAGGCAGGTCCTAAAAACATGTTTTATACGCATTGCAGCAATTCCGAGAAAGTACAACGCATTTTATGACATCGAAGAGTTGTTTTCGATTCGATCCTTGCTCGAACCCGAGGTCCTCAAGCTCTCTGTTCCGCTTCACACAGAGGAGGACTTTTCGAAAGCGCAATCGATTCTGGAACAGTACGTGAACGAACTGGCTCTTGACGATCATGTTGCCGGATGGGTTGTATCTGACTCACGGCATCATCAACTGCTGGACTTGTGTCGCAACCGCGACATAGCGGTTCCCTGCAAACTGCTTCGAGAACACATTCAGCATGCCGGACAGTCGCTGAAAGAGGCCCTCTACGAACGGCGGAAGCTAGCGAAGAAGGCTTCGGAAAAAGACTGAAAGCGCCGCAGCGCTTGGCTCAGCATAACATCCACCAGGCCAGCGCAACACGGGCACACCGAGTTCCTTCAGATAGAATTCTGGGCGTACGACTCTGATCTCCGCATCTGCTCGCACGACTACGCGCCGCGTAACTGAGGACGCGGGCGCGGCCGCAAACATGCGTGCGGGGACCAGCGCCGCCGCTGACAGGACAATGACCACCAACCTGCCAGTGCCAACCGGGTCATGTCCTGCTCCAGCCTTTGTTCGCAACACGACCGACACCCTCACGGAGTGTTATCAGTTGATTTGCGGCTAGTTTGCTGTGAGTTTCATGCAGTCCGCTAGGCCAAAACACTTCGACATCAACCGAGGCGACGGGTCCGAGGCCAAAGTGTAAGCGGTAATCGTTGCATGAGTAATAGCTGGACTGACCGACCACGGCCTGCACCTGTTTCTTGCCGCCGTAGTGCACAAGCACGCGAGCACCGATTGCACTTCGATTCGACTTGACGCCTTCCAGCTTCACTTTGATCCAATGCTGCTTCGGGTCAACATCATTGCGTAGCAGCGACGGTGGCTCGTTCACATTCACGATCAGCACGTCCATGTCGCCGTCGTTATCGAAGTCCCCAAAAGCGCAACCGCGGCTGCTGTGGGGAGTCGTTATTCCCGTTCCTGCCTGCGTGCTCAGTTCTTCAAAGGTTCCGTCTCCGAGATTGCGAAATAGAATTCGCGGTGTTTTATAGGCATATTGCGGCAGTTTTCGCTCCACCTCCGGATAGACGCTCCCGGTCATGACCAATACATCGGGATAGCCATCATTGTCGAAATCCACGAAACCTGTGCCCCAGCAGGTGTAACGGGTTTCGACTCCGACTTTCGCCGACCGCGTGACGTCTTCAAAATTGCCCTTCCCATCCCCCCGATAACAGCCCGCAGTGTCGCCCGTAAAATGCGTTTTGAAGATATCAAGGTGCCCGTCAAGGTTGTAGTCACCAAGGCCGACACCCATTCCGGCTTGCTCCATGCCGTCGTCGCTGAGGGCAATCCCGCGCATGACACCTTCTTCGCGAAAGGTGCCGTCACGATTGTTCATGAAGAGCAAGCTGGGAGTGGAATCACTAGCGACGAAGATGTCGGTCCAGCCGTCTTGATCGAAGTCCGCTGCGACGACAGTCATGCCATAGGTTTCAGTTGCCGCCGCAATACCTGTTTTTTGGGTCACATCGGTGAAGGTTCCATCGCCGTTATTGTGGTAGAGCAAGTGCCTTCCCGTCGGCAACCCGCGCGGCCCGCAATTCACCGGAATACCCTTCCAGGTACATGTTGAGTTCTGTCCGGGCACAGGAGCATGCTGGAGATCGAAGCGCATGTAGTTTGAGACAAAGAGATCGAGGTGGCCATCCCGGTCGTAGTCCAGGAACGCGCACCCGGCACCCCATCGCGGCGGCCCTTCCTCCCAAAGGCCGGACTGCTTGGTCACGTCGGTGAAGGTTCCGTCGCCGTTGTTGCGATAGAGGCGACTGTGTCCGAAGTAGGTACAAAAAATGTCGTCGAACCCGTCATTGTTGTAGTCTGCAACGCAGACGCTATTTGCCCACCCGACAGCCTTCAACCCTGCTTTGTCGGTAACATCGGTGAAGGTGCCGTCGCGGTTGTTCTTGTACAGGCGATTCGTCGCTTCCGGCGGATCTCCTTCCAGACGAGTGCCGGAAAGCAGAAAAATGTCTGTCCAGCCGTCATTGTCGTAGTCAATGAAAGCGCAACCGCAACCGTTGGCTTCGAGGATGTACTTCTTACTATCCACTCCTCCGTAAATGACGGGCGAATGCAGCCCCGCCGCTTCCGCGATGTCGGTGAAGTGCGCATTGAACGGCCGACCTGATGGCGGGGGAGCAGCCTGGGCCTTGAGATCGCGCGATGCTACGCCTTGTTGAGAGAGGGCTCGCTGAGCTGCCGCACACAGCGAGAACATCAGGAATGAACGACGAGTTATGCTCATGATCCAGCATCAACTCCCGGCATTCGAATGCAGGAATTCGGAAAAGGACTCCAGAACAAAACACGCCCTCCAACTCGACCATCAGCGTACCAGATCCGGCGGACTTGTCAGGGAACGCGAACCGAGACAGTCTTTCCCTCGAACTGGATTGTCGCATCAAATTTGGAGGTTGGGGACATCCCCACGCCGCGGGAGTCTGCAACGCGCACGACGCGAAAAACCCTGTGCTCCAGCATACCCGGGAAACTTCCATGACGATTCCCGACAGTAATCGTCTCCGCTTTGTCGTCCCAATGTATCGGAATGACGGAATAAGATCCGTGTTCGTAGTCGTAGTTGTCGCCTTCGTCTTCGTATAATGTGAAATCCCCATCCGCCCCCGCATAAATGCGGAGATCGATTGGATCTGCTTTTGCCGAGGCCGATTCCGCTCGCGGGCCAAAAGCGACAATTGAGCCAGACTTGACATAAATCGGCATCTTCTCGATCGGAGCGTCTGCGGTGATGCTTTGGCCGCCCTTCATGCGTTTGCCTGTCCAGAAGTCCACCCAGTCGCTGCCGGCTGGGAGATAAACGGTTCGCTGCGTCGCCCCTTCGGTGGTTACGGGATTGATCAGCAACGAAGAACCAAACATGAACTGGTCCGATACGGCTCGCGCGCCTGGATCCGACGAGAATTCGAGAGGAAGTGCCCGCATGAGCGTTTCGCCTTTGTTCGTGACGCCCCATGCGGCGGAGTAGATGTACGGCATCAGACGATATCGTAGTTCATCATATTGCGTAAGTATGTTTTCTACTGTTGGGCCGTAGTTCCAGAGCTCGGCATTCGAGACATATCCATGAACGCGGAAAATCGGACAGAACGCGCCATATTCAAACCAGCGAATCAGTACCTCGTGGTATGCGTCCGAAGTGTATTGGTCTTTCGGCCGAAAGAATCCGCCGATATCAGTCGTCCAATAGGGTATTCCGGACATACTGAAACTCAGGCCGGCGGGAACCTGGCGCTGAAGTGTAATCCAGTCGCCGGTGATGTCACCGGACCAGGAACTGGCCGCGTTCCTCTGTTGTCCTGCAAAAGCGGACCGCGTCAGAATCACGACGCGCTTCCGATCTGTAGTTGCGCGTTGACCTTCGTAGATGGCCTTGGTGACGTATAGCGGATAGGCATTACGCACCGACTCTCCGCTACCCAGAAAGGTCTGCTTGCCCTTGAGCACGTCGAACTCTGGCTCAGAAGCGTCCATCCACCAGCCATCCATCCCGTCCTGGAAAATTCCTTTATTGAGTTCCGACCAGAAGGTGGTCTGAGCCGCGGGATTGAAGAAGTCCGTCCAGACTTCTCCCGGAATGAGCAAACCCTGCGCCTTCATCCGCTTATAAACGTCAGTATCTTCCCCAAATTTTGACCAGATGGAGATCAACATGTGCAGGTCTTGGGCATGCAGCTGGTCCATCATCTCTTTGGGTCGCGGATAATACTGCTCGTCGAACTTCATTGCGCTCCAGCCGTATTTTCCCCAGTATTGCCAGTCCTGAATCAAAGCGTCGACCGGAATCTTTCGCTTCCGGAATTCGGCAGCGGTATCGAGGATTTCCTGCTGGCTGTGATAGCGCTCTCGACACTGCAAGTAGCCGTAGGCCCACTTTGGAAACAGCGGCGCTTCGCCGGTCAGCTGACGGTAATCGGCAATGACGCCATTCAGCTCGGGGCCGTAGAAGAAGTAATAGTCGATTGCCTGCCCCACTTCGGAACGGAATGTCGTGGTGTCCTGAGGAGGCCTGACTGCCAGTTGAACGCCCCCAGGGCCGCCTTTCGCGGAGACTTCATATTCCTTGTTCGCTTCCAGTTCCACGGAACCCGAAGCAGATGTTGGAAGCCACATGTTGTTCAAATCGATGACGTGTTTTCCGTTGACTTCGACCACGAGGTGGTCTCTGTTATCGCTGCTCAGGAGGAAGCCGTAAACACCTTTTGCGCCGGTGGTGAATTTGCCCTTCCCGGTAGCCGGGTCGATAGCGATGGTTTGGTCGGCGGGATTGAAGTCGGTCAGAGAGGGGTTGTTCCACAGGATGCCGTATCCCTTACTGGAAAGCAGAAACGGAATTGAGATGTTCGTGTTCGCCTGGTGAAGGCGAATTGGGACTCCGCGCACGTTGAAAATGCCTTCCTGGTGCTGTCCCAAACCGTATAGGGCCTCGTCGGAGGGTGAGATGAAACTCTGCTGCACTTGCCATGCCTTCATTTCCGCCAGGGACGGCACATCAAAGGTTTTACCTCCCTGCTTTGGTTCGGCGAGCACAGTCTTTCCGTCTGCGGAGAAGAAACTCACTGCGCCCGTCATGGCGCTGACGGACATCGTGATTGCCCCAGTGGAGAGCTTGACCACGTTTTTTCCAACGTTGACCTGAAGGTTGTTGGCCCGACACGGTTGCGTGACGATAGGGACCTTGGGGCTTGGAATCTCCGAGGTGGGACTGGCAACCACGTGTATGACGCGATCACCACAGGCCTCAATCCGCATGGTCCCGGCCGCTGTTCGGAAGGTGACCCCGTTTGAGTCTGTATGAGACTCCCTAATGGCAAATTGCGGCTTATCGGCAGCCCATGCTGCTGAGCTGGCAAGTAATAGGACTAGAGCAATGTATTTTCCGGTCACACCGGTAAGCCGTTGCGGCATTGTTGTTTCTCCCCTTAATGCAAAGATGTTGGCATCGCTGTCATAACTCGACAGGCCTATCAGAACCTTTTTCTATTGGGATTCGCTGTCGCTTTCCCCCTGCTGCATTGCGACGGCCGCCTTGGTCAACTGTTCCCGTCGCATCCGATCTGACACTTCAAAGGCTTGCTTCGCTGAATCGCGGTCTCCAAGCTTCAAATAAAGGCGCCCGATCTGGTAATGGATACGGCCATCCTTGTCATCCGCGAGGCCGAGTTTGAACTCTGCGATCGCTTGCTGCGTACGGTTTGTCTCGGCATACACCCTGCCGAGCAAACCGTGCACATGAGTGACCAGCTCCGGTTTGGTGTTCAGACCCTTCTTCAGGTATGGCTCCGCCCCGGAAAAGTCATGGCGCGCGGAAAGAACTTCGCCCATGACAGCATTGAGCTCTGGATCATCGGGATTCTTTTTCAACGCAGCTTGAGCAATACCGAACGCTCCATCTACCTCTGAATTGGCCAGCAGCGTCAAAGATAAACCGAATAACGCACCTGGATCTTCTGCCTGAACGGCCAAAGCTTTGCGATACTCTTGTTCGGCGTCCGGGTAAAGCTTTCGTTGCCGATAAACGTCTCCCAACAGCACATGCAAGTGGGGTGAACCGGAATCGATTTCGCTGGCACGCGCCAGAGCGTTGGTAGCGAGCTTCTGCGCCGACCGTATCTCCCAGTACAATCCCTCGGCTTCTGTGGGTGCATTCATAGCTAGCTTCTGCGACGCATCAAACGCATTTCGGAAATTTCCGGTTGAGTACGAGCAGGATGCCAACAGTCGGAGGTCCTTTGCCCGCAGTAATTCGAGCCGAGAAGCAAGCAGTTCGCTACATTCCCCGTACCTTCCATTGAGGTACAACTCTGCGGCGTTGCCAGCCGCGCCCCGGGTGCGTTGACCCGGGTTGCCAGTATCTACACTCGGGGCCTGGGACATATCGGGAGCGCTTTCAGCGGTGGCGCCACTGCGAAAGAGGGAAACGAGTTCTTGCGAAATGTCCCCAGCTGCTTCTCGTTCTTCCAAAACGCGCTGCAGTTCTGAACGTTTCGACTCCGCGAGGCCGCTATTGAAGAGCGGAACGTTCGCTCGAAGAAAGCCAGCGTCCGTTTTCCAGATGTCTTCAATTCCCTTGGCACTTTCTGTGGCCGCGCCTGACTCAATGTGCAATCGAGCCCGACCCAATTTCGCCACGAGGGAACCGGGATCTGAGGCGAGTTCGGCATTCAGTTCGCGTTCCGCCCCCGGCACATCGTGCTGATTGAGCAGGACGAAGCCGTAACTTGCGTGTGTACCTGCAGGAAATGTTGGCAACGCCAGCGCTTTTTTGTAAGCCTCGGCGGCCTGAATCAGCGCCCGCTGCTCAGCGAAACTGTCCGCCACCAGCGTCTGCACAAATGCTGAATCCTTATGCCGCGCCACGAGACTGCGGGAATCGGTCTCGACCTGTTCCAGATAACTCACTCCAAGGTGAAACCAGCCGTCCGCATTTTTCGGGTCGAGCCGAACCACGCGCAAATAGGAGTCTGTGGCCAAGCGTGTCTTCCCGATTCCTGCATAGGCTTGCCCAAGACCTAATTGTGCTTGAGTATCTGTAGCGTTAAGAAGAGCCGCTCGTTTGAGGTGCGGAATCGCATCGTTGAACCGCTTCAATCTCACATAATCAAGGCCCAGAAACAGGTTGGGAACCAGCAGGGCCGGCTTCAGCCGAAGCGCCTGCCGGAAAGCATCAATGGCCCGATCATCTTGCCCAGTCTGGTAGTACATCAAGCCGAGATTCGCTCTGAGTTCGGGAATTTCAGGATGGATCGCAACTGCTTTTTGATAGAAGTCGGCTGCAGCCTTGAAATCTCCCCCGGCCTGGGCTTGTTGCGCCGAAGCCAGGAGAGACTCAAATTGCGCGGGCTCTTGCGAGAATGCCGAGCCCGCCAAACCGCCGAGCATCGCACAACCGACAACGACAGCGATCCAGATTGTGCGCACGCATCACCAGTACAACTTTAGCACTGCCTGTGTAAGCCTTGGCGTAAACGCGTTAGAAATGGTTCCAAATGCAGCGCTGTTAAAGTTCATATTCGGGGCGTAGAAGTTGGTGTGGTTGAATGCATTAAAGAAATCCACGCGGAATTGGAAGCGGAGGGTTTCTTTAATCGGGAAAAACTTCTGAATACCCATATCCCAGTTGTTGTAGTGTGGGGCGCGAAGGTTGGAGAAATATCGCGGAGCGTCCCCTTGGGTCCATGGCGCGGCAATGGCGAAGGCCGGATCAGTACAATTAGCCGGGCCACTCACGCCGGGCACACAGTTGTTAAACCACGCGTTATAGGTCGGATGGGAATTGTGAATGTCGCCAATGACGTTCATATCCTGTCCGGCGCCGAAGTAGTTGAGACCATTACCTGGGCTGCTAATCGACAGAGGAAAGCCCTGTTTGATGGTCGCGATCCCGGTGGTCTGCCAGCCTCCCAGAATGGCGTTCGCGACTCCGTTCATGCCGGCGCCGAACTGCTTACCCCGGCCCACCGGCAGCTCATACACATAGCTGAGAACGACGCTATGCGGAGTGTCGGTTCCATCCACCGATCGGTCGAGACCTAGGTTGTAAACGTTGCGAGTGGTCCCTGCGGAGGTTAAGGCCCAGCCCGTGGGTCCGGTAACGTCGTCGATAAACTTCGAGAACGTATAGGAGGCGAGCAAGGTGAGGCCGCGCGACACACGATGGGTGTAGTTTATGTCCAAAGCGTCGTAATACGAATCGCCCGCTGGAGCATCCGTTTCGCTGACGTCGCAGAATTGCGGGTACGGGCGAAGCAGTTGTGCTTGCGCAATCGTAGGTTGATCAAGGTTGCAGCCACTCGAGGTGATGTGGCCGAAGAACGGGTTGGCAACCTGGTTGAGCAGGGCATTCCCCGCCGAGAAGTTGGTCGGATTCAACTGATTGTAGTTGAGGCCGCCCGTAATCACGTGAATGCCGCGATTGCCCACATAAGTGATGTCAATCACGTCATTCGGCGTGGGTGCATATTGGAATCCGTACATCCATTGGTGCTGAGTGTAAGTCTTGCGGTTGGGGTCGATGGCGGCGGTGGAGTAACCAACATTGGTCAGACCGCCCTGGGAATTCCCCACGAGGGGCACCATACCTTGCGCAAAAGCAGTGCTCAGCGTTTGTTCCGGATTCAAGCCGTTGTTGCCCGATGCCAGAAAGGGCGTAGTGGAAGTGAACCCCGGTTCCGGACCGTTTCCACGAAGGCTGGGGGGGAAGAAGATGCCGTAGCCGCCCCGCATCACGAGTTTGGGCAGCACTTGATACGCGAATCCAATCCGCGGAGCAAAGTTCTTTAAGTTGGTATTGTACAAACCGCGGTGAGATGAATTGCTGTAGACGAGTTCGCCCAAGTAATTTGTTCCATTGTTAACTTCGGCGGTGATGGGATTGACCGCGCCGTAATTGAAATACGCCTGCCGGTCGTGACGTTCCCGCAGAGGAACCTGCACTTCCCAGCGGAGGCCGAGATTCAGAGTAAGTTTTTGCGTAACTTTCCAGTCGTCCTGCAAATACAGTCCGTGAAACCAACTGCGCGTGTCCTGCGAGAGGAATATGCCGGTGCTTCCACTCTGAGCCGTCCCCAACATCAGGGACGCCAACGGCTGTCCGGTACCCGCCGTGAGATTTTGCGGATCTGGCCCGGCGGTAAATCCAGTATCAAAAGTAAACGTGGTGGGTGTTATGCGCCCGCCGTTTTCATCCACCGCGACCGCCATGTATCCGAAGGACAGCTTGTGATTACCGCGCACCTTGGCAAAGTCCACCGAGGCCGTGCCGGAGTCTCGGGGAAATGAGGCTTCCCCAGCTCCCGCCAATGGCCCCTCACTCTCGTAGCTCGTCACGTTGATCACGGGGAATTGAGTCGAATAGGGATCGATCCAACTCGGGAACCCAAGGGAGGAGGGCTTAAAGCCAAAGCTCGCCATGGCGTTTTTTTCATTCCACCACATAATGCCCACGTTGGTGCTCATGGTGAACGTAGGATTAAAGACATGGCTGGCGCCAATCGCGAGATTCCAACGATTATTGGGATTGTTCTGTCCTGGTCCGGCCGGATCGCTCGCCCCGAAGAAGTTGGGGGCCTCTCCCTTGGATTCGTGCTTGTCCGAGAACCGTCCGTAAAACCGGGTGTTATCGGTAAAATTGTGGTCGATGCGGATGCTGAACTCGTTCGAGGTGTCCGGAACCGTGTCCGACGCACCCCAGTTCGCCGTCAGCGCACTGTTCGTCGGCTGCGGGTAGAAGTTCACCAGGGTCTGGCCGATGCTGTTGATGCCATTCGTGGAGTTGACGAGATTGTTGCCGGTGATGGGATCGCGAATGTACACGGTTTGACCGGCATTGGGGCCACAGGTCGCGGTAACCTGACGAGTGGTGAACGGATCATAAATTTGTCCGCCGAGAATTGGCCGGCACAGCGCATCGGTTCCAATCTGCGAACCCAGCAGCGCCGAAAAGTCACCGCTGCGCATACCCACGGTGGGCACTGTGCCGCTTGTGACAGCGGGATTATTCTCGCGGTGGCCTTCGTAGCCGAAGAAGAAGAACGTCTTGTTATGCTGTTTGTATACGCCGGGAATGTAGACCGGGCCACCGATGGTAAAACCAAACTGATTGCGATGCTCATTCGGGCGCGCGTTTCCCTTCAGATTACTGAAAAAGTTGTTCGCGTCGAGGTCGCCATTGCGCATATATTCATACGCATCGCCATGCAGACGGTTGGTTCCGGATTTCGTCAGCACGGTGATGACATTGCCTGTGCTCCAACCGTATTGCGAGCTGAATGAGTTTTGCTGGACTTTGAACTCCTGCGTGTTGTCAGGGGATGGAACGTAAATCGTTCCGCCCCAGCCCTGGCTTGTATCCCAGGCCCCGTCGAGAAAGAAAGCGGTTGTTCCAAAGAAACCGCCGCCGAAGTTAAAGAACGACACGTCCTGGTCGGCGGAGCCTTGCTCGCCCCCGCCATTCAGGACCTGCGATTGCGATTGATTATTGACCGACGAGTTCAACTCGACAAAGTTGAACACGTTGCGAAGATTGAGGGGTAACTCGGCCACAAAGTTGGGGGAAACTTCGGCGCTGATGTTGGCATCTTCGGTTTGCAGCAGAGGGGCCGTCCCTGCCACCTCGATTTCCGTGGTCGTCCCGATCTTCAACGCGATGCTTTGACTCGCGGACTGCCCGACTTCAAGTGTGATCCCTTCCTGCTTGAAGGTCTTGAAACCGGTGGCCTGTACGGTCATGGTGTAGGTACCCGCCGGCAGAAGCGAGAATGAGAAGTTTCCTTCGGCATCCGTCTTAAAGTCGCGGGTGATGCCTTTCTCAGCGGACTTTAGTGTGACATTGGCGTTCGCGACGCGCGCCCCGGAGGGGTCCGAGACCGAACCTGAGAACGATGCGGTGGAAGCAAGCGTCTGGCCGTGCGCTACCGGCAGAGCAACGATGAGCGAAAGGCTAGCTACGACCAAGCACAGAAAAGCGGGAACGTTCCGAAAATTGGGCATCGACGAGGCCCTCCTTGGTTGCCAACATCACAGTTAGCGGTAACTGTACCGAACTCTGCGGATTCTAGTATTAAAGGGGTGGGTCTTGTCAAGAACTTTCTTACGGCACGACAAAAAGACGAGGAGCGGTAACTTAATCGCACCTGATGGCAGGGTCGGCTACTGATCAAAAGCGCAGGCCATTTTGATCGCGGCTGTGGGAGCGTTCGCGTCCGTGGCAGCAGACTGACGAATGATCGGCGATTCAACGGAAATCTACTTTGAGGTTCGAGCCTTTACTCTTTAGTTGCTACCTTCATAGTCGGCATGGACGGGGAGAATCTGCACACGACGCATTCCCACGTGTAGGCGCCGAAAAACCTAGAGCCAAAAACTCGATCTTCAGAATCCTAGCGCGAGGCGCGGTCGAACGTCACCCGAAGGGCGTAAGCATATTTGGCCGGAGCTTGACCGGGTAGTTGCACGTGCAGACCATCGGGACGCTGTTCGAATGGCAGCTTGGCACCGCCGCCCAGCAAGGCGACACTCTGCACCGGTTCACTGCCCACCGTGCGCGCAAGCGAGTGAATCACAGCTTCTCCGTTTGTCGGCCAAGCAAGTCCGATCGCGTATAGAACGTCGCCCTTGCTCGTAAAACGAAAATCTTCAGGTGTGTAGTGCTCCGTGTCAGTGTCATGAAACGAGCCAGCCGCCACTTTCGTCGGGCCCTCGCCATAAATTCTCCATGCGCGAGTTCCGTAAATCGCTTCTCCGTTGACATTGAGCCATTCGCCGACGTCAAGCAGTACACGCTGCACTTCGTCCGGGATGGTGCCGTCCGAACGAGGCCCGATGTTCATCAGTAGATTTCCGTTCTTGCTAACGATGTCTATCAGCTGATGAACCACAAACTCCGGCGATTTGAACGTGTCGTCTTTGATGTAGCCCCAAGACTTGTTGCTCACCGACGTATCGGTCTGCCAGTAAAGAGCGCGAATGTCACCGAGTTGGCCACGCTCCAAGTCAAGCACACCGGCGTGCTCCTGCATCGCGTAGTCCTTGTAGTTGATCACTCCGACGTGATCTCCATACTTCAAGGAACTGTTGTAGTAAAACGCGGCAAAGCGCGTGAGATTTGGCTGGATGGACGCCTGCCCGATCCACCAGTCGAAGTACACGATGTCGGGATGATATCTGTCGACCAGTTCCGCGCTCCGCGCGAGCCAATCGTCAGCCCATGCCGAGGAAACGTAGGTGAAGTCGCCGTCGAGAGGAGTGCCCCACTTATTGTTCAGCCACGTGTGCGCCGGGCCGTAGAAGGCCGCATATTGCGGGTCGTTAATGTCCGATGGGATAGCGCGGCCAACTCCGAGGAAGAAATTGTGCTCCACCCGATGCGACGACAGGCCAAAATGCAAACCTTGCGCCCGCACTGCCTTGGCTAATTCTCCCGTGGTGTCGCGATGCGGACCCATCTTGGCCACGGTCCAGTCGCTTAGGCCGCTGTCGTACATGGCAAAACCATCGTGGTGCTCGGCGACCGGCACCACGTACTTCGCGCCAGCCTTTTTGAACAACTCGGCCCAGGCCGCGGGATCGAAGTGTTCCGCCTTAAACATCGGGATGAAATCCTTATACCCAAACTTGTCTTGCGCGCCATAAGTAGCGACGTGGTGTTTATATTCTGAAGTTTCTTGGGTGTACATCAATCGCGGATACCACTCGTTGCCAAAAGCTGGGACCGAATAGACTCCCCAATGGATGAAAATGCCGAACTTGGCGTCCTTATACCATTCGGGGACATTATATTTCTGTAAGGATTCCCAGTCGGGACGAAACGGTCCCTGGTTGTCCATGGTGTCGACTTCCTTCAGCAGGGCGGTACGTTGAGCATCGTATTTGCTGCTCGCCTTCTGCCAAAGTTGGTCGATAGTCACCGGTTCCTGCGAAGCGGTCGGAGCCGTGGCATCCTGGGCTTGTGCAAAAGAAAGCGCACTCAGCGCTAACACAAAACCGCCAAGTCCACGCATCGAATGTGACAGGAACGAAGAGCGCGAGAGCATAGTCTCCCTTTCGTCAGTCGTGTAATTGGATCCCTAAACACTCACTAAACTGCCCGTGTTGCTACCGCGATTGCATTCAACCGAAGCTACGAGTCAAGTCTGCAGAGTCTAGGCCACATGTAGCCGTAAAGAGCGACAAAAACAAAGCAGACCAGTGGTACGACAAATCCGATGCGCATCGAATGCAAGTCCGCGACGTGGCCCATGAAAGGCGCGGCGATGGCACCCCCGACAATGGACATCACGATGAGCGATGAGCCGAGCTTCGTGTAATCGCCCAAGCCACGTATGCTCAGTGCAAAAATCGTCGGGAATCCCACGGACATAAAGAAAAACGTAGCGAACATCGCATACAGTCCCGTTTTGCCGCCCCCCATGGTCACCGCGACCAGCGCCACGTTGATGGCCATATAGACCGCTAGCACGCGATCCGGCTTGAACTGGCTGATCACAGCGCTGCCACACAAACGCCCCACCATGAACAAACCGAAGCCGATGGCGCCTAGCCATTTGGAGGCCTGCAACCTGGCCACGCCTAGATCATTTTCCAGAATGTAATTAACGCAAAAGCTGAAAATGCCGGTTTGCGCAGCGACATAGAGGAATTGGGCGGCGATGCCCAGAGTGAAATGCTTGCGCCGGAACATGTCCCAGTTCTTTGACACCAAAAGGAACGCAGCCACATAAGCGGCCGCCAGCAGGCCGTATTTTGCCGGCTGCAACCATGCCTGGTTCATGTGAAGCAGTGTCCACATAAGCCCCAGAATCGGGGCAATAAAGAAATACAGCACCGCACAAACGATCGCTAAAACGACAGCGATTGCCGCCAGTTGAGCGCCCGAGGGTCTAAGCCGGTTCTTCTCTATGGCTGATCTACGGCTTTCATCTTCGGCATGCAGATCCGGAACTGGAGAAATCGCGAAGACGATAAAGAGCAGAACTACGAATATGCCGATACCTACATAGGGTTTGGTCAGGCCGGCGTTGGCATTTGCTCCGTCCCCGCCGGAAAAAACAAAATACCCGCCGACAGTTGGGCCCAGTATCCAACCGAGACCGTTGGTCGTCTGGGCTATGTTGATACGCATCGGTCCGCCTTCGGGCGCTCCAAGAACCGTCGCGTAGGGATTTGCAATGGTCTCCAGACAGGTCATACCGGCCGCGATGACAAACAAGCCCAGCAGGAACGCCCAGTACGTCCCGATGTTGACGGCCGGAATGAACCAGAAGGCGCCGGTGGCAATCAGCGACAGCCCGACAAGAATGCCGCCTTTGTATCCGAATCGTTTCGCAATCAAACCGGCAGGGATTGCCATCAGGAAATAGGCAAGATAGTTGGCCGCCTGCACCAGGCCTGACTGTTCTTTGTTGATCCGAAGCGAGTCCTGAAAGTGCTTGTTGAGGATATCGATCATTCCATTGCAGAAGCCCCACAACAAGAAGAGCGACGTGATCAATACAAAGGTGACGGCTAGGTTTTTACCGTCTACGGTGCGAAACAAACCGCCCTTGCTAGTCCCACCGACCGTGGTACTTGACGGGCTCATGGAAGTGTTCATCCTGTCGTCTTTCCATTCTGAGAATGCAGCTCACCTTAGGATCAGAAACCGTGCGTCCAACCTGCCCCTCCGAACAATGCCGTAGCCGGCAGACTTTACGCGCTCTCCAAAATGATGTTTGCGTATTGGATCGTATCGCCGGTGCGAATCAAGCCAACAGCGTTCGGTACCCGCAGCTTGAACTGCGTATGAGGCTCGTACTTTACCTGAATACCGTGCAGAACCCCCGCAAATCCCGAGCGGGTTTTAGCATCGTTAGCCTTGATGAATTCTCGTGCCATCCATGCTCTGCCAACGACGAAGTTGCCTCGGATTGCTCGCAGGACCTCGAGCACGGTCGGAACATCATCTACGAGTGAAATATCCACGGTCTCGATTTGGGACCAGAACGGAAAGCCTCGATCTGCAATGACCAAGGTGTTCGTGTGGCGCACGCGGCTGAGAAGAGAGTTGATCTGTGGGTTCAATATTCCATGCTTGATCATGACAGAGCCTCGAGCTGAATCTAAAAGCCACGCAAGTCGGTGCTGGTTCGTTTGGGCAAGCCCGGCGCCGGTGTTCGTTCGAGGACAAGATACTCGATCCCAAGCGCCGTGCAGTAGTCTCGTTTGCCGCCAACATCGCCATCTTCGTTTACGGCATAGATATCTGGTTTCAACCTTCGGATCTCCGGATCGGCGTCCAGCCAGCCATCGCCGCTTGAAATCAACGCGTCCTTTACGTATTTAATGGAGCCAACCATATAACGGCGTTCTTCTTGCGGCAAAAGCGGATGCCCTTCGCCCTTGAGCATCCGGATGTTCGCATCGTGACCTACAATAACGTAAAGTTCGCCATAACGGCTTACCTCTTCGAAGAAACGCACATGGCCGGAGTGGAGCCAGTCATAACAGCCAGTGACGACCACCTTTCTTTCCCCTGATGCAGACGGCATCGGTAGCGCTTCCGAAAAGCCGTTCAGGCTGTCACAGGAAAACATGTGGTAGCGAATCTTGTTCTCCCGGGCATATTTCTCACGCACAGGATTTGCCGTTGGTCGATAGTCTGCCCAAACATCGACCCCTAGATTTTTTGGCAGCGAATCACAATCAGCGGACGCATCTGCTTCCACGACCTTGCTGATGTAACGCACGGCGTTGAGGAAATAGCTTCTTTCCGCGAGCGAAAACTGGGGTGGCTCGCCAGCGACTTCTTTAATAACAGCATCCGGCCAAAGCAACACGGTGAGTTCACCAAGCTCCGCGGCTTTTTCGAAGAAGCGAATATCGCGCGATGTGATATCGTCGAATGCCCCGCTGGCCACGACTTGTGAACGCGAGAGGATCAAGCGTGGTTTGTGTCCTTGCTGCGAACCTTGACCTTAAAAGCGCCGGGAACAGGACCTTCGGAAACAACAATCAGATATCCCCCCCCGCATCCTGAGAACATTGCGCCAGGAAAGCGGCGTTGGTAGATCCGCAGAATTGCCTTCAGGTCAATCTTGATCAATGGATGGGCGACGACGTGCGGCAACAGCTTTTCCCAACACCGCATCGTCTCATTGAACGAAGCACCGAGTTCATCCGCGTTCATCTTCTTGATCGCATCGAAGCAATCCATGCCGGTCTGCCCGAGGCGCGCCACCCATTTGGGTTCCAGTTGCTTAAAGCCGAGTGGGGTGTAGCCCAGGGGCCGCGGTTCGACGGGTAGCAGGTAGAGCACTGTCTCCAGCCAGCGAGCGTGCCTAGCGGACGTGAGGGATTCAATGTGTGCCGGAAAGACGCCGCCGTTCGCCGCGTAATCGTAATCCAGCCGGTTCACACCGGGATAAATCAAGCCGATCATGTCCTGCGAACCGCTTGGCTCGTCCTTGCCTTTGTTCTCCGCTTCGTATAGCTTACGCACGAGTTCGTCCAACGGACGATTGGGCGGCCTGCCTCTCCACAGACGACTCGCAACCGCTCGTGTGCCTGTAGCGAGACCTGACCGGTCCATCGGCCGAAAATTTGGCTCGATCTGAACGACAACCATTGCACCTGGCGGGCGCGGATTCAGTCGCGAGACAAATGGCTGATCAATCCAACCACCCGCTAGCTGGAGCCGGTTGGGAATGGAACCAAACGCCGTGTTGAGCGACGAAGGCCCTTTCATGTCCGTCAGCCGATGCCCACGTGCTCGCCGGCCTTGCGGCGCTCGTATTCGGCTTTGATCCATCTGTAAGTTATTGCCAGCCCATTATCTAACGGCGTGTTAGGCTCCCAATCAAAAACTTTCTTGATGAAGGTATTGTCTGAATTGCGCCCGCCGACGCCTCGTGGAGCGTTGAGGTCATAGCTGCGCTGCAATTTCTTGTCCGCGATTTTCTCAACCTTGCTGACCAATGTGTCGATGGACACGAGTTCGCTGGAACCGAGGTTGATCGGTGTCGCGATCAGGTCGTCGCAATGCATGATCTTGTCAATGCCTTGCACGCAGTCGTCAATATACATAAAGCTGCGCGTCTGCTTGCCGTCACCCCAGATCGTGATTTGGAAGTCGTTCTTTTCGATGGCTTCGATCATCTTGCGGCATATCGCGGCAGGAGCCTTTTCGCGGCCGCCGTCCCACGTGCCATGCGGTCCATAGACATTATGGAATCGGGCCATAAACGTCTTCATGCCGCGCTCATGCCAGTATTCTTGGCAGACCATTTCGGAAAACAACTTCTCCCACCCATAACCACGTTCTGCCATCGCCGGATAGGCATCCGACTCTTTTAAGGCTCGAACGTTCGGGTCGCTCTGCAGCGACGTGTTGTAGGCGCAAGCCGAACTCGAGAAGAAATACCGGTCTGCGCCCGCCCTATATGCCGCCTCGGTCATGTGCGTGTTGATCAGCACGGAGCGCAGACACTCAACCCGGAAGCGCTCGATGAAGCCCATACCGCCCATGTCCGCCGCAAGGTTATATACTTCTTTCGCCCCCTCGCAGATACGTCGACAATTGCACTCGATGCTCACGTCCAGACAAAGACTTTCGACTCCGGGAACGCGCAGGTACCAGTCGTATAAGGGCTTCTTATCGACCGCCCGAATATTAACAAACCCCTTCTTCTTGAAATAGAGGACAAGGTTGCCGGCAATGAAACCACCAGCGCCCGTGATGACAATCAGATCATGCTCGTTCATGCGAAGTCCTTTTCTACGAAACGCTTCCACTTCTATGTGTAGTTGTGGATGTCACTCGTGCCCCTACTTTTTGACGGTGGTAAGCGACCGCCTCAATTCTAGGCGATCTGTGAGCGCGCTCCATGCGGATGCAAGCTCTTCCGATCGCATCGTGGTGCTGCCGTCCGAAATACAATAATCGGTAAAGTAATCGATGTCAATCATAATGCTGGAGCCGAGCCGAGGCCTTCGGTATACTGTCTTGTTATGAGCACACGGATGAAGGACATCGCCAGGGACCTTGGCGTATCCGTCGTTACGATCTCTAAAGTCCTGCGCAATCATCCCGATGTGGGAGATGAAACCCGCGAACGAGTTCTGGCCCGCGTCAAAGAGCTGGATTATCGCCCGAATCTGGCGGCTCGCAGTCTCGTCACTGGACGCACGTATCTAGTAGGGTTGGTTGTTCCAGACCTGCTGCATCCCTTCTTCGCCGAGATTGCCAAGTCTATATCCGACGTCTTGAGAGAAAGCGGCTACTATCTGATCGTTTCGTCCTCCGAGGAAGATCCGGATCTCGAGGAACAGGAGATCAATCAGCTTCTTGCGCGGCGGCTCGATGCCTTGATCATTGCCACCTGTCGACCGACCGTGGACCTCTTCTTCCGAATCGAAAATCAGAAAACGCCTTATGTCTTAATCGACCGAAGTTTACCTGGTCTTTCCGCGAACTTCGTCGGCGTGGACGATGAAGCGGTCGGCATGCTTGCCATCGGGCACTTGATCGATATCGGCTGCAAAAGAATCGCGCACATTCGTGGGCCGGAAACGAGTCCCAGCACTCGCCGCATGGAGGGATACAAGAAAGCACTGGCGCAGGCCGGACTGAAAGTAGCTGACGATTACATCATCACCGAACGGAAGGGAGATGTGGGGACAAAACAGCGCGGGGCCGAGGCGATGAGCCAACTCTTGAGTCTTAAGCCAAGACCCGACGGGGTCTTCTGCTTCAACGATCCGCTTGCGATGGGCGCCATGAACTACGCTCTGGATCACGGCTTACGCATTCCGGAAGACATCGCGGTGATTGGTTGCGGGAATCTTCACTACGACGATTCTCTGCGTGTTCCACTTTCAAGCATCGACCAGCACAGCCGGCAGATCGGAGAGGAATCTGCGCGTGTTACGCTTGGGATTCTCAGCTCGAAAATACCGCTCAAGCCTGAAACCGTCGTGCTACAGCCCGAACTTGTTGTGCGCCGGTCGACTCAGCGTCGTGCAGCCAAACCTGCGTTTCCGAAGCCACGGGCCCGGGCTTTGCCATCCAGGCAATACGCACGCTAAAATCCGGCGAGTGGCCCTGTTCGATCCGCAGAGTTCTGTCAGCCTTATTCTTTCGAACGCTCATGCAGTCTGGTTTTGGTCTTTTGCGCCGACGGAAGATGTGTTAGTGGCATCTGGTATGATGATTTTGAATTCGGTACAGTTAACGATATTGATCAGTTGCCGGAACGTCAACTGATGGGTTAGAGGCAGCCTGTCGATCACTGCATGGATCGTAGAACTTTCCTGACGGCTAGTGGGACTGCGGCATTCGGTGCGCTTCTACCGCGCATCTCCGGTTTCTTTCCTGCTTCAAACACTCCCGAGCCGTTTGCGTGGAAGACCAATGACCTCATTTTTTCTTTCGAGGTAATGGCGGGAAGATTGCGCCAAAAGCGTCTTGTTCCGGCAGGTATGGTGGCGGCTGCAGCGGACAATTCCTCTGGTGTCGAAATTGCACTGCAATGCAGCGGTGAAAATTCTCCCGATCAAGGTATGAAATCCGGCATGGGGCAGCCCGGCTTCCGCTTGCTCTTTTCCGGGAGACGGGAGCAGGCCACGGACGGAGGCAAGCGTTTGGTCTGCATGCATACGGACCCGGCCTTGCAGTTAAACGTGGAATCCGTCTATGAGGCTTTTGACCGCATTCCCGTAGTCCGGCGCTATTCCCGGGTCACTAACAAGGGCGCTTTCCCTGTCGGTGTCGAGTTCTTCAGCTCAGCGATGCTCCACGGACTTGCCGCGCCGCAGGAATACGACCGGGAGCTCCGCATCCATGTCGCCGTGAATAGCTGGATGGCGGAAGGACAGTGGCATACCCTCCGGCCGTCAGAAATGGGCTTTGTCGAAAATGAGCGTACGAGTTGGTCGGAAGCGCAAGCAGGAAGCATAGGAAGTTGGTCGTCCGAGCGCTATTTGCCGATGGCAATGGCCGAAAACACGAGGTTGGGCCTGACTTGGTTTTGGCAGATTGAACATAACGGCTCGTGGTATTGGGAAATCTCCAATGTCTCGGCTCGCGATAACAATGCCGACGACGTCTACGCATACCTCGGTGGTCCTGACGATCTGCACTCCGCAGCCTGGAAGCAATTGAAGCCCGGCGAAACCTACGAGACTATCGCGGTCGCCATCGGATGTGTGCACGGTGGGTTCAGTGAAGCAGTCGAAGCATTGACACGCTACCGCCGCAAAGTCTGCGAAAGACCGCACAAAGACAACTCGCGATGCTCCGTGATTTTCAACGACAACATGAATTGCCTGTGGGGCGACCCCAGCGAAGCGACCGAGTTACCGATGATCACCGCCGCGGCAAAGGTGGGATGCGAATACTACGTAATCGATGCCGGATGGTATGCAGAACTCCACGAAGACTGGAGTCAGACTCTCGGTTCATGGCAAGCATCCGCCACACGATTCCCGCGCGGGCTGAAGTTCTTGCTCGACCAGATCCGGCAGGCTGGAATGATTCCGGGACTGTGGCTCGAGCCTGAGGTAGCGGGACCCAAGTCCTCGCTCGCAAGCAAGCCAGATAACTGGTTCTTTGTACGCCACGGAAAAAGGGTGCTGAAGAATTCGCGTTTCCTGCTCGACTTCAGGAACCCTGAAGTGAGGGCGTACCTCGATCAGGTCATCGAGCGAGTCGTGAACGATTACGGCGTCGGCTACGTCAAGATGGACTACAACGTCGATTCACTGCAAGGAACCGAGATCAATGCGGACAGCTTCGGACAGGGCTTGCTCGAGCATAACCGTGCGCACTTGGCCTGGTTGGACGGGGTTCTAAGCCGCTACCCCGACCTGACGATTGAAAACTGCGGCAGCGGAGGCGGCCGCATAGACTACGCAATGCTCAGCCGTCTCCAGTTGCAATCCATGACCGACCAGGAAGACTACCTCAAGCTACCTGGAATTTTGGTCGGCGCATCTGCCGCCGTCTTACCGGAACAACTCGCCATCTGGTCTTATCCCCTTGCAGGCGCAGACGCTGACCAAGCCAGCTTCAACATGGTCACAGCTATGACGTGCCGTATTCACCAAAGTGGCCGCCTCGACTCCCTCGCTCCCCAAGCGTGGGCGCAGGTCACAGAGGGCATTCGGGTTTACAAGGAAGTTCTTCGAAAGCACATTCCCGCGGCTGTGCCCTTCTATCCACTGGGATTGTCTGACGTTACCGATTTCAAAACACCCATCGCTTTGGGCATGCAGTCTTCGGAACGAACTCTGCTGGCAGTCTGGAGAATCGACGGACCACAGACAATGCAGATACCCTGGGCGTCCGGAGACGCCAAACTCCTCTACCCCCGTGATCTTGGTATCAAGATCGATGTTCAGCATGGAAGCTTGAATGTTGATTTCCCGAGAGCCCGCATGGCGGGCTTGGTCTTGGGATAATCAATAGCTGCAAACACGAACGCTGTAGCGTCAAGCACCGCGCCTGCACCGACAACAGCGGCCGGGGCGAAGCCCCTCGGCCGCCCGTACAACTATGATGTCTCACCATCGGCCGGCCCGGTCAGCCTGAAATTCAACGGCGTGAAGCAAGTGTGGTCTCTGCTCGACGCCTCCCCGGGCCAGGAACGTAAGCTGACGATCGAGTGCGCTGGCAAACAGTTCACGGTCATCGCCAGGGTACAGAACTTCTTAGGCGATGCGTCGGGCATGGATGAAGCAACAGGGAAGACGAAAAAGGACTAGACGTCATCACGTCATCTCAGAACGAGCCGAAGAATTAATACTCTCCGAACTGGTTTGACGTCATCGACGTCGCGCTCACTCCTGTCAATAGAAAGCCTCCGCGTCGAGCCCACCATTGCAGCAGCAGATGGGTGGGAAGGTACACGAGCAGCGGGACCACGACCAGGTACCCCAGCAGGTAAAGCAGGCCGGGCACAGTGTGTTGCTCGTGGAAGAAGAGGCCGCGCGCCCAGTTCACATCGAACTGCGGACGCCAGAAATAATTGACGGGGACTACCACCCAGGCGGTGAGTGTCTGGTAGAGCCAGCCTCGGCGGTCGTAACCCAGGCGCCGGATGGCCCACAGCAGCAGCGGAGGGGTGACCACGTGAAACAAGCTGAGCAGGCGAATCCATAAAGGCAGGGTGGGTTCGAACATGTACTCCGTGCCGCCAAAGATGTGCGAACCCGTGCTGAAAGCTCCAGCCAAGTCGATGGTGTAGAGGGTCTGGAACAGCAGCAGGCCGGTCGCCTGCCAGGAGAAAATCAGAGGGCTTTCCAACCACAGTGCGAGTAGAAGGAAGAGGTTTCCGAGATCGCAGAAGAACAGGAAGTTTTGCAGGCCGTATTGCTTCCAGTAGAGCGGGGCCCAGACGATCACCCAGACGGTCCAGCCGATCTTGAGCCAGAGGGGCACCTTCATGGCCGCCATTGTAGTTCGGCCGGGCGTCCCAGTCTGCGAACCTTACAGGGCTTCGCGCCGTTGCCGTCCCTTCAGCGTTGCACGGCAAACCTGCCCTCATAGTCGCGAAGCTGCTTGAGCGGAGGAAAATCTGGGTCGGCGTCCTTCCAAATGTCCGTTAGGTTGCGAAAAAGACGTTTCGCATTCTCACGATCACCAGCGAGTTGAAATGCGCGACCCAGTTCCAGTTGCGAACGCTTGATCGGGCCAGGGATCCCCCATCGGAGGAAAATTATGGGACGCTCGAGAAAATTGCAACGCAACCTTCTCCACAGACTAGGTTGGCAAAGTCTTCATCATGTTTGTTCACGGCACGAGCAGGCGCCTCGTCTGCGAGCGACTATTCACTCGCGATGCAGCGCGGGCTCACGCAGAAGTCTCCTGCAATCCGTGTCTGCCTGACTTGTGGCTTCGGAGGAATTCCTCGGTGCTGATCCTCCCTGTCCGCGGGCGCATGACGTAGAGCATCCACGCGGAACTCAACAGAAGATTGCAAAAAGGCATGGATATCCGGACTTGCGACAATTTCCGCCACTTGAACGCACTGCCAAAGCGCGACACGGGTTCAGGACGTAGAGAGTTTTGTCCAAACTGTCAATCAGCTGGGAACAATGAAGTTTTGCCGGTTCAAGGAGGTGAAGCCTGCCGGGCTTACTTGCCTATAACTTTCACCACTGACTTATCCGTTCGGCTCCAGGCTGGTGCGCCTTCGTGCTTCAGTTGATGTGTGGCGTCGTTCCATGTCACCTTCGTGATGGAACCTGCGCCTTTCTCATATTCATAGGTCTTCCCGTCGTCTTGAAAAATCGTGAAGCTGCCATCGGCTCCGGGATAGACCCTTACAGAGGCGATGGTTTGCGGTTGGACCGTGCTCAGCACCTCCGACCCGAGCGGTATGATGCTTCCCGCCTTCACGAACAGTGGCAATGTTTCGATGGGAGCGCCCACGACAATGGTCTGGCCGCCGTGTAGACGCTCGTTCGTCCAATAGTTGTACCAGTCGCTTCCGGCCGGCAAGTAGACTGTGCGGTGCGTTGCGCCTTGCTCGGTGACCGGAGCGACCAGGAACGCCGGTCCATACATATATTCATCGGGAATGTCGGCGGCCTTCGGGTCTGATGGGAAGTCCATGAACAGGGCCCGCATGTAGGGAGCGCCAGTCTGATAGCTGCGATACGCCAACGAGTAGGTGTACGGCAGAAGCTGGTAGCGCAGTTTCAGGTACTTCTCCAGAATCGGTCCCGCCTGCTTGCCGTAAGACCAGACTTCGTTGTGAGCTCTCTCGCCGTGGGCTCGCATAATTGGGTGAAAAGCTCCCCATTCGAACCAGCGGACAAACAGCTCGGAATAGTCTTCGTAGTTGGCGATCGTGTCGCGTGCGTCCGAGCCGTCGATCAGCGGCTTGTGCTCGGCGTGGTAGTTGGCGGGAATCGAGGGCGAGAAAAATCCGGCGATGTCCGTGTCCCAGTACGGCAGACCTGTGGCCGTAAAATTCAGCCCGGCGGGAATGGAACGGCGGAGCATATCCCATGTCGCATAGATATCGCTCGACCAAAAGACCGTGCCGTTACGCTGCGCCCCCAGATACGCAGCACGGGCCAGAGTCATCACGCGCCGGCTGTCTCCAAAATCTCTACGGGAGCCCTCGTAGGCCAAGGACGTGTGAAACAGCGGATAGACGTTGTAGTAGCGTATGCCGGAACCGATCGAGAAGACGTCATTTGCGGGATCGATATCGGGCTCGGTCTCATCGAGCCACAGGTAATCGAATCCGTAAGGCTTGATGTAGCGGTCGCGAATCTTCTCCCAGAACCACTTCGCCGCTTCAGGGTTGGTCGTATCGAGATTCGGTCCGATGACTTCCCTGGTCCATCCCGGATCCGGTTTGCCGTCCGGGGTGTGGATCAGCCAGCCTTTGCTCAGGAGCATGTCGTAGAACTGAGTGCCGCGCGCAAAGTGCGGCCACACGCTCAAAAGCGTACTCACGCCCATCTCGTGCAGGGTGTGATTCATCCCTGCCGGGTCGGGCCAGCGTTTCGGGTCGAGATCGAGTTCGCCCTGCCTGGTCATGTTGAGGAAGTCCACGACGATCACATCCAGCGGCAACTTCTTCTCGCGATATTCCTGGGCCACATCCAGAATCTGTTCTTGCGTTGGATAGATCGCCTTGCTTTGGATGTATCCATACGCTGATCTTGGCAGCAGGTGCGTCACACCGGTCAGGAGACGGTAGCCTTGGTAAACTTCGTCGGTCGTGTCGCCCGCAATGATGAAGTACGAAACGCGATCTCCCACGTCCGAGGACCATGTGTTTCGTCCATTGACACCGAGGATCACTGTCGTCTTGGACGGGTTATCCCACACCAGGCCGTAGCCGCGGCTGGTCACCAGGAACGGCACGCAAACGTCTTCACCGCCAACCGCGGCGTAGTCGTGCCAGCAGCGGATCTCGTGATTGCGCAGGTCCATCCAACCCTTTTGCTGCTGCCCCAAGCCGTAGTAATGCTCGTCCGAAGGCGAATCGAACACTGCCCCAACCGAGTAGCCCTTCGCGCCGACGTCTTGCTGAGCAACTTCCGGTCGTTCCGGAGCCATCGTCCAGGTATTCATGTGCAACAGCGTCTTGCCGCTTGGCGTTGTCACCAGAAGCGCATCGTTGTATGGACCTTGGCCGCCGCCTCCGCCAAAGTAGATTTCACGTAGCTGACGATTCAATGCATCGAGCGGCAGGCTCTGCGGCAGCTTCTCAGCGGGAAGATCTCCTGGCGCCAAATGCACAACCATCCGGGAAGACCGGAAGACATCGCCGCCTTCGGTGTCGCGCTCATGGGTCCATTCATCCGCCGACGGCTTAGCCACGAAACCATAACCTGGAGCGCTCGTCGCGGCGGCCTTGTCCACGCTCATCGTTACGCGGAGAATGTTCGGAGCGTAGGGCTCCAGCGAGATCACTCGCCCTTTACGCTCCAGCACCAACGGATCCGATTGGGCCCCTGCAACCGCCGCGAGCAAGAATGCGGCGAACGCCGCGCCAAACACTTGCGTTAATGAATTCCTCATATGTTGCCGAAACGTCCAAGGACCTTGCTTAAACGCACCCGAGATCTGCATTTTGCTGCCCCTTGCTGGCCCTCTTCTCCATGAGAGAACGTTTACTTACAGCCCCCACAACGTAATGCTGACCGGATTGAACGAGCTATCCGCTAAAAGCGTCCTAGCTTCACGCGGATGACTGTGGGTTTGTCATAGAAGCAAAAGCCGCGGTCCGTCTCGTCGCCATTCCATAGCTTCTGCGGCCTCCACAGACCGTTATCATAGACACCCTGCTCCGCAGTGATGATCTGGCTGCGCATCCACGGCAGTTTTCCAGTCAGATGGAAATTAACGCTGGCGTCAACCCCGGTGACCAGAAATTCATCCGGACCCAATTGAGCGATCAACGCGGCGCCATGGGCGTCTTTGGTGCCGGGAGCCCTGCGGCCATCGGGCTGCGGAAACCCATACGCCACGGTCGCCTGCCATGTTCCAAAATCCAGTTCCTGCGCAGTTTGCCCGGGCTCTTCGACGGCAGTCTTGAGTTTGCCTTCAAACTCGAATTCCGCAATCTCACGGCTCATGGGAGCGATCAGAGCGAAGTTGCGCGCGTGTGCCTTCCATGGCTCATCGCCCAGAATGTTCCAGCCTGACCGGTCCACTCCGAACGGGGAGAAGCCGATGGCTCCATCACCCAGCGCGTAAAACAAGAACTTGCCAAAGCTGTCACTGCGGCCAGTCTCCGGGATCCAGAGGGGATTGTCCGTGCGGTGATAGGCGTGCATGGTGTCACGGTAGAACGGGGAGTCGTCGGCATAGATGTCGGGACCGATCATGTCGATCGAGGGAGCCAGCACGCGCCACAATCCCACCATTTTTTGCACCGCACCGCCGCTGGGATACGCGATACCCGGCATCTCCAACTGGCGTTCCGGAAGCTCGGCTGCGGGATAATCAATCCAAACGTTGATGTAGCAGGGAATCGGGAACTCGGCCTCGCCTGCGACGGCGATTTCGTTGATGTACCTCGCCTGATGGTAGAACTGGAACATTTCATCGGCGTCCGCACCGAAAACCTGACTCCATGTTCCTGGCTGTTTGTGCGCTGCCGCCAGGAGGTCGGAAGGAACTGCGCCGGTAAACTCGCGATTGGCCTCCGCGGAATTGTCCCGGACACTCCCGATGTTCCCCGACTCGTTTTCAACCTGGATGAGAAGGACGGTATGTTGTTCGCCGTCCGTCTGTTTCAGGTGCTGCATCAATTTCACGAAAGCAGACTTGTCCGCCTCCAGAGTGTTTCGCGAAAGCGGTGAAAGGACATCGATCGGCTCTCCATCGGGACGGATGACGCGCGGAAAGCGCTTTGTGTCAGTCTTCACCCACGCCGGCACATAGTGCATGTTGCCGTTCTTCCAGGTGCCAAACCACAGCAGCACCACGCGCAGTTGGTGGGAGCGAGCGCCCTCCACAATCTGGTCGACGTTGGCGAAGTCAAAGTGCCCTTCCTGGGGCTCCAACTGTTCCCAGTACACGGGTGCTTCTATAGTGTTGGCGTGTAACGCGGCCATCGATTCCCATACTTGCGGCAGTTCGCTCGGCCACGCACTAGAGTTGTGAATCTGGCCGCCCAGAATCAAGTACGGTCGCCCGTCAACTATGAGGGCGTAACGGCCGTCCTTTTGTACGAGTTTTGGACCTTCTGCGCCAAAGGAACGTGGAAGCAAGGTAAGCGCGACCAGAGCCGTGGCCACGAAACCAAACACGAAGGGAAGACGGCTAAGCATGGAAGAGTGCATTCTGCTTTCCCTCAAAGTCAATGTAATCGTGTACGCCCCTGTAAGCAAGCGAGCCTCTTGACGTTGTACTTCGTTGCGCCAAACGTCGGATTTTCCACATGCCGGTTTCTGGATAACATCCGTATTGCCGACGATCCGCTCGCTGACGACCTCGCCGCTAAACACTACGCCGTTAGGGAAGGCTTACCCCGCTGCGTTGCAGTCGCAAGTTGCTCCGATTCGGCCAGACGGCGCGCCCTGTAGCAGACGTTCGAAATTGGACATCAGCCCGAGGGCCCGCTGACAGCCGCCCGTTCGATCGTGTGCAGAATGGCCTGTGGCAAAATTCTCTTGGTTGACAGATCATGGTCGGGTGACAATTTGCGCTGGCGATTCCGATGGCCACGCTAAGTTCGCGCCATGTCCCAGTCTCCAAACCCAGCCGCGCCGCAGCAGGTGGGGCCTCTGCTTGCGTTGGCTACTACGTTGCTCAGGGCTGGGCGACCAGCCGATGCGATCGCGCCGTTGCGCGATGCCGCGCTGCTGCAGCCGTCCAATGCCATCATCCAGCACGATCTCGGCCTCGCCTGCCTCGAGGTCGGCCGCATACCGGATGCCATCGCGGCATTGCAGCGAGCTGTCGCCAGCAACCCGCGTTACGCCGATGCATATTTCCGCCTGGGAATCGCCCTGGAGAAGCTGGGCGACATCGGCGGGGCAATCGTTGCCTACGACCGCGCCACTACGCTTGTCCCATCCCTGACCGAGGCGTGGTTCCGCGCTGGCGCCCTGGTCTACACGCTGGGCCATCGCGACCAGGCGATCGGCTGTTTCCGCCGCGCGGCGGCGACTGGAGGTAAGACCAGCTTCGGCCGCCTTGGCAAGGCGCGGGCGCTGTTGACCGAGGATCGCAATCAGGAAGCCGAACTGGTGCTGCGAAAGACGCTGGCGCTCGATCCACAGAACGCCCTGGCGCATGATCTGCTGGGCAATCTGCTCTCTGAGTTCGGCCGTTTCGACGAGGCCCGCGAATGCTTCCAACGCGCGATCGCGATCGCACCGCTGCTGGCCGGATGCTACTACGATCTGGTCCGCTCCCGCCGCATCACGAGCGACGACGACGGTCTGCTTCAACGGATGGAAGCCGCCCTGGCCACTCCGGGGCTGGAAGCGGCGCAACGCCTGCGGCTTCATCTCGCGATCGGCAAGGCGGCGGACGATCTTGGCGACTACGCTCTAGCCATGCAGCATTTCGACGCCGCGGAAGCTGTGCGCCGGAGCTCCGTGCCGTTCGACTCGGCCGCGTTCACCATCGAGATCGACCGCCTGATTGCCCGCTGCACGCCCGAATTGATAGCGCGGGCGCCCGAACTCGGCAGCTGCGATGCCACGCCGGTGCTGATCCTTGGAATGCCGCGGTCCGGCACAACTCTGGTCGAGCAGATCGTCTCCATGCATCCCGAGGTCGGGGCCGGCGGCGAGTTGAATTTCTGGAACGAGCGCGGGGCGGCGTGGCACCGCTCCGTCGCGGCCGAGAACCGGACGCCGGTCGTCGCCCAGGAGTTCGTCACCCAGGAGTTCCTGGCCAAGGCGGCGGCAGACTATCTCGGCGTGCTGCGCGCGATCGCGCCGAAAGCGGCGCGAGTGACGGACAAGATGCCGTTCAACTTCATCTGGGCCGGGCTGATCCACCTGGCATTCCCGCGCGCAATCATCATCCATTGCCGGCGCGCTGCCGTCGACACGGCGCTGTCGATCCATCAAACTCATTTCCATCCGGGCCTGGCGTTTCCGACCGGAGGCGCCGAACTGGTCGCGTATTTCCGCAGCTACCAGCGGATCACCGACCATTGGCGGAGCGTGCTGCCGCCGGATCGCTTCCTCGAGGTCGATTACGAGGACCTGACCCGCGCGCCCGAACCAGTCATCCGGCGAATCATCGCGGCCTGCGGCCTGACGTGGCACGACGCTTGCCTGCGGCCCGAATCGAATCCGCGGGCTGTGAAAACCCCCAGCAAGTGGCAGACGCGGCAGCCGATCTATCGCACTTCCGTCGCGCGCTGGCGACGCTACGAACCCTGGCTGGGGCCCCTGCGCGCGCTCGTCGACGACGAGTCGGAATAAGTGTGGGGACACACGGGACTTCCCCTGGTTTCTTCGCGCCATTGAGCCGAAATTTGTGGGGGCACCTGCCAGTTTCCTTACGAGTCCTTCAAGGGAAGAACGCCAGCGCGGGAATCCGCAGCCGCGACCTCTTTCGCACGCGCGGGTGGTTTCTTGGTGCCCCTTCTCTTCGGCACGATGATTTGCTCGGTCGGCTTGAAGGTGTCGTGAAACGGAGCATCGACGTGTACGTGGGCCTCGTGCAGTACTCGCTTCTTTCGGGAGTGATCTTCATCCAGTGGATCATCGTCCCAGAACGAATTGTCGTGCGTATAGATGCGCCTAATGCCTGCCTGGATAATCGCGTTGCAGCAAGTCATGCACGGGAATTTTGTTACGTAGATTGTCGTGCCTTGAAGGGGTCGTCCACCGACCCGCGCTGCGTTCATAATGGCATTGCCTTCGGCGTGGCAAATCACCTTTATCTTTTCGTCCCCGTCGAAGAGGGTTTCCTCGTCGTCGTATACACCACGCGCCATTCCGTTGAAACCCGTCGACAGAATAACGTTGTCTTCCGAGATGATCACAGCGCCGACGGGACATTTTGGGTCTTTGGATTTGATGGACACGGCCTTCGCGATGTTCAGGAAATACTCGTCCCAGGTTTCAACATGAGCGGGAATGGAGATGCGGTCATCGATTGGCGCTTCTGGCTTTGGCGCGCCCACTACTTGCGGCGGCGTTGGGACAGCTTCGGGACTTGGCACAAGGCAAACTCCTAACTATTTTACAGAATAACATGTATCTACCGTCCGAGCAACCCCGTTCTGCGCGATCTCTTGGGTGTGAGAAGACGAGGTTAAGAACAACTGGGCGGGTGGCCGACTTCTCTCAGGAGTCGGACCCAACGTTCCTCATATGAACGAGGTCTCGGGCCTGCTTGAAGAAGTTCGAGTCTTCGGCGTACTTACTTAAGAGCCAATCAACATATGCCTCCGTATACTTGCGCGGTGAATGCTGAGCTTGGTAGGTAAACATCGGATTATCATCGATTTTATGGACGCGACGAACGCATTGAAGATCGAATGTGCCGATAACGGTTTGCCCACCCATGCGTTCTGCGATCCTTTTAACCAGTTCCTTTAATCGATGCGGGTAGAGCTTATCCGCCTGCATAACGCTCAGAGTTGGAGCGTTCTCGTCATTGGTCAGTCGGATTGGGACTGCATCCGGCGCGTCCCGAAGGGCAACGCTGCTGGCACCAACTGTCGGCGCTTCGCCATCTGTCGTTAGCCGGACAGGCATGGCGTCTTCTGAATCCCTCAAGGTGATTGCTCGCTGGACTATCTGCACATCCGAGCCTTCTGGAGCTGCCATGATTTTTCCGATGCCATCCAGCCAGAATCCCTTTACCTGCGCGAGTTTGCGTTCAAGAGCCTGC
>Ga0265316_10000860_pt1 | contig 33475 bp, 26 predicted proteins | sample 4522metaG_FD_202092 | JGI IMG/M metagenome (GOLD analysis project Ga0265316, IMG submission 202092) | Rhizosphere microbial communities from Carex aquatilis grown in University of Washington, Seatle, WA, United States - 4-5-22 metaG | ecosystem: Host-associated > Plants > Roots > Rhizosphere >...
ATGTTTGGGGGATGCGGTTGCATCGTCAGGCGTTCAGCCCCGATGAGGGATACTTTCCGGTCAGCCGCCTGATCTCGACGTTTCCGTCCACGAGCGACGTCGCGTGGACCGACATTTTCGGCGACCGTCCGCTGCCGGGTTATCAACGGACGTATTTCAGCGCGGCAGCGAATTCACAAATTATCATCAACGGCATCACCACCACCATGGAACACGAAGCGCAAATGACCTGGGAGCTGGAGAACAACCTGCTGCGCACCATGGGTTACGTCTATCCGGTCCACACGTTTGAATACGAGATGCACGAAACCATCAGAAATTTTTGGAACGACACGGACAACGACGGCAGCTATTACGTGTACATTCGCGCCACGGACGATGCGCAGCACCTGGATCGTGACATCTTCTCCATGCTCTGCCGGCTCGATCAACAGCTTCAGGCGATGCGCGCGCGTTACCGGGCGCAGGCGGGACGCGACCTCCAGATCCTGATTCTTTCGGATCACGGACACAATCACGCCGCCGCCTTCAAACGTGCTGAGGTCCGGTCCTTTCTGGAAAAGGCCGGTTATCAAATCACCGAATCCATTCAAAGTCCGAAGGACGTGGTGCTGCCCACCACCGGCATCGAAGACTGGGTGGAAATCCATAACGCACCCGCCGCCACCGAAACACTCGTGCCGCTCCTGACCCATCTGGAAGGCGCTGACCTCGTGACGGGCCGGGACCCGGATGCGCCCAACCGTTTCCTCGTCATGAATTCCCGGGGTGAACGCGCCAATATTGACTGGAACCCGACTAATAACACCTACCGTTATTCAACCGAAACCGGTGACCCGCTGGATTATCGTCCGGTGGTCGAGGCGCTCACTGAACGCAAACTGCTGGACGCCGCTGGTTTTGCCACCGCCGATGCCTGGATGGCGGCGACCATGACCCATCACTATCCGCTGGCGCTGGAACGGATTGTCCGCGGCCTCACCCGGGTCACGCTCAATCCCGCGACCATTATCATCAGTTTGGACAATAATTATGTTCATTGCGAATGGCTGATCCAAAAGGGCGCCGATCTGTCGAGCTTCAGCAGCACCCACGGCGCGCTGGACGACGTCAATTCGGACGGCATGGTATTAAGCAATTTCAAGCCCACCCCCGACACTTCCAGCGACCGGGTGGCCGGCCTCTTTGACAATTTTCCAGGCCTCCGGAATTTTCGCGCCCTGGAGAATGGCGCCGAGCTGGTCACCAAGAACGAACAAGCCCTGACGCGAATTCCGCACGAGCCGTTTGATCGGGATTACCCGTTGCTGCCGGACAACGACGTTTTCCTGCGGGTCTGGTCGCCGCAATTTGCCGACCTGGACATCAACGCCCCCGTCGAGGCAATCATCGAGAAGGTGAAACATTTTCCAAATCCACAGAACCCCCGCCGGGCGCCCAAGCCGAAGATTGTGCTCGGGCGGCACCTGACCTTCAATCGCCCGGTTTCCTTTCCGGACAAGTGCGCTTACGAAAGAATCTATGCGCTTCCGCCTGATTTGATTCTGAAGCCGCAAGCGGAGTATCGGATTTCGGGATGGGTCCGCGGCCCAAACAGGAGCATTCCACTGTTTGAATTCAATTTTCACACTGACAGCCAGGGCCGGCCGGCGGCGTACTGAGGAGTTTGGTCAGCCGGCGCGTTTTCGGAGTTCGACGTGAGACTCCTTACGTCGTCCCCTGCAATCGTTTTCCTGGTTGCTTCGCCGGCGAGTCGGGTTTTGACTCCGGCGGTCCATAATATCGAAAACGAAGAGCCAGACATTGTCGGGGCAAATCCGTACGCCATCCGTCTAATGAACGCGCCTGCGAATTTTGAGTCAAAATTGCATCTGCCATGAAACCCGGGCTTTTCCTCTGCCTCGTGCTCGTTTTGAGCGGCTGCCCAACTGCCATTGCACAATATTCGATGCCGTTGACGATTCCCACAGCCAATCCTTCGATTCGTGAGGAATATCAAGTTCATGTTCCAACCAAATTGTTGGTGAAGCGAACACAGGGCATTTTGATGATATATGGCGATCGGGATTCACTCGAATACACGAACCTGATGGTGGGCACAAATATGCTACTGGCAATGTGGTGTGATGTTTACGTTTATTCTGCGGGATCATCACGGCCTACAAATTATTGCCATAACGTGGAAAAGAGTGACCTTTGTCCGAACGCTTCGATTGCTGATAAACTAGATTTCAATCCAGGACCTTATCTTTGGCGGCCGGAGGGGAAAGGCATTGCGGAGCCGCCCGCATCCTCCGCTCCATGGATTCATACACACAAAGGTGGTGTGGTTAGTGGCGCAAAATATAACATTGAAATGGAATTGACGATTTTCGAGACGGATGCTGCGAGAATCTATCGCACATGGAACCCGGCGAAAGCACGCTACTACAAAATTCTTTGGCAGCGAACATTGAAGCAAACCTTTGAATGAGTTTATGAACTCCAAACTCCTTCTCTGCCTCGCGTTCGTTTTGAGCGGCATTTGACTTGGCTGTTCCGCTGTTGCCCAGGATTAAGATTAAGCCACTGTCCCAATGACTTGGTGTATACTTGACGTTATAACATTTGTGGTTACATTGGTCGTATGGTTCTGGAATTAAAGCTCCGCAAGGTCGGCAATTCGGTCGGTCTCGTTTTGCCCAAACAGGCGCTCGCTCATCTCAAGGTCGGCGAAGGCGACACGGTATGCCTCACTGACGCTGCCGAAGGCAGCGTGCGGATGACCGCCAATCCCGAAGTGTCCCGGCAAATGGAAGTGGTCAAGGATGTCATGCACCGCTATCGCAACACGCTCCGCGAACTGGCGAAATGAAACTGCCGGTCTGGGTTTTGAGCGAGACGGTGCTCACATTGCATGAGCAATCGCTGGCCGCGTTTGGCGGTGCGGCGGGCATCCGCGATCAGGGCTTGTTCGACTCGGCCCTGGCCAAACCGGAAAATCTTTTTGCCTGCGGCAAGCCGACCATTTTCGACCTCGCCGCCAGCCACGGTTTCGGCCTGGTGAAAAATCATCCGTTCGTTGACGGCAACAAACGCGTCGGTTTTATTGTGGCGGTCGTTTTTCTTGAGCTGAACGGTCACCGCTTTAAAGCGACCGAGGCCGAGGCCGCCGTGCGCACGCTGGCGCTGGCGGCCGGTGAAATGTCCGAGGTGGAATATGCCGCATGGCTGAAGGCAAACTCGCGCCGGGCTTGAACGGCAAATGATTTTGTGCGGTTTCCGCCTTCGTCCGCTACGGCACGGTGGCCGCGAAGACTTTTCCCTTTTCGGCACAGATCATCTGCGCGACGTACCGGCCCGAAAGCGCCGCCGACGGCAGGCCGCCGCCCGCCACCACCCAGTGGCCGGCCATGTAAAAATCCTTCAGCCCCGGCAGCGTGTAGGGAATGCGCCGGCCCAGAATGCGCGGCGTTGGCAGCCAGCCTTCGTAGCTGCCCTGCCAGTTGCCGGTGTAGCGCACAAAGGTGGCCGGGGTCGCGATGTCGGAACGATCCAGATGCTGGGCCACACCCGGAAAACGTTTGTCGAGGATGGCAATGATTTCCTGAACCACACGTTTTTTTTCGGCCCGGTAACGCTGCGGATCGCTTTTCTTCAAGCCGATCCAGTACTCGTAGCTGGCCGACACTCTGACGGTCATGACGGTGGTGCCTTCCGGACAGAGCGCCGAATCTGAACCAAACGTCTCCACTTCCAAACGGTTGTTCTGTATTTGCTCATCCACGCGCAGCGGCCGGGACAGGGGCAGATTGAGGGTGTGCGGAGCATCCGGAAATGTTTTTTTAATCCCCAACGAGACCTGGATGATGGCGGGGAAAAGTTGACAATGTTCGTACAGGTAGCGGATTTTTCTGTCCACAAACCGGCCGTCCAACATCTTGAAAATCGTCGTGTGTCCGTCCGCGCAGGAAACGACGGTCGCGGCGGGGACGACGGTTCCGTCGGCGCAGCGCACGCCGGTGGCGCGATTGTTCCCGACGATGACCGAAGCCACCCGGGCTTTATACCGCAGGGTGCCGCCCAGCCGGGTGTACCGGTCCGCGATCGCCATCGCAAAATCCCACGAGCCGCCGGCAACGAAGCCGGTGTTGTTCCGGGTCCGGAACGCCAGCAGCATCACGAGCACCAGGGCCGACATGTCTTTGCTGCCGACGACGATTTGCAGGACTTCGCGGAGCCAGTCGTTTTTATAGCGGGCCAGGTAGGTGGTGATGGGCACGTTCTTCCATCTCAAGATGACGGGCAGCATCGGCAGGTAGCGAAGTCCCAATCTCATTTTCTGACGATGCGTCATCAATTCCAAAGCATCCAACGGCGGCTCCAGCGGGGCACAGCGGCGCGCCGCCCGCACGAGTTTGTCAATGAGGGCGCTGTCCTCGGGGCCAATGCGTTTCAATTCGCGCGCGATGGCGTCCAGGTCTGCGGACACCGTGATGGCTTTGCCATCAGCGGCTTCGATGCAGATGATATCGTCGTGGAGGAAAACCTTCCGCCTGCCAATGGCGCCCAATTCCTGCCAGATTTGGTGGAAGGCCGAGGGCGGATGAGCGCCCACCAGCCAGCGGAGGCAGCCGTCAAAAACGTACGGTCCCCGATGCCAGGCCGTGCACAATCCGCCCGGAAGCAGGCCTGCCTCCAGAATTTCGGTCTGGATGCCGTTCATTTGCAGGTAACAGCCGCAGGCAAGACCGGCAATGCCGGCGCCGATGATGATGACTTTTTCCTTTCCGGGAGCCGGGATGGCAGCGGGTTCAGGCGCCTCCGGCGTGACGCGCGGCGGTGCTTCGACTTGCAACAATTCAGCAGCCATCGAAATTTCCTCCCGGAACAATCGTAGGAGCCGGCGCCAGGAGGCTCATTATTTTTGATTTACGATAAACGATTGACGCGCGGCCGGAGTGGAAGTGGGCTCGCAAATCGCAAATCGCAAATCGCAAATCGAATTGGAGCCTCGTCACCCCGGCTCCTGCAATTAAACAGGCTATCATAATATCCCGCCGTCAACTTTGAGGGTGGACCCGGTCATGTAGCTGGCTTCGGCGCCCGCCAAAAACCGGACCGTGGCGGCCACTTCTTCGGGCCGGCCAAACCGGCGCATGGGAATTCTCAGCTGTGCGGCCTTTTTTTCCTCTCCGGCCAGATGAGCCAGCGCCTCGGTTTCCACGTAGCCGGGACAGACGGCATTCACGGTAATGCCGATGCGCGCCACTTCCTTGGCCAGAGACTGGGTCAGCGCAATCACTCCTGCCTTGGCCGCGGCGTAATTGGCCTGCCCGGCCGGAGCCAGGAGCGCGCTCAAGGATGACAGATTCACAATCCGGCCGGCCCGTTGGCTGATCATGGTGGGCAGCACTGCTTGGCAGCCGTGAAAAACTCCGTCGAGGTTTGTCGCCAGAACGCGCCCCCATGACTCCGGCGGCATGGTGGCCAGCAACGCGTCTTCGTGATTGCCCGCATTGTTGACCAGCACGTCAACACGGTTGTGTCGCGCCAAAATTTCATGGATTGCCTGCTTCCATGATTCGGGAGCGGTGACATCCAAGGCGACGCCGAAACAACGGTCGGGATTTTCGTGCGCCAGTTTGTCGGCGTGTTCGCGCCGGGAGCGGACTCCGAGCCAGACGACGTTGGCGGGAGATTCATCAAGGAAGGCGCGGGCGATGGCCTGGCCCAAGCCGCCGTTGGCTCCGGTAATGAGAATGACCCGCAAGCTCATGGCCGGATGTTGCCCGGGGATTTGCCGTCGGACAAATGAGAAATGCCGGAATCCGCGCGCACAAACCGCGCTCCAATCGCCTGTTGATTGGAACCGACCAGACTGACGGTGGCTGCCACGAATCGTCCGTCGGCCACCGCATCACACGCCGCCACGCATTGCCAGGCGGCCGCGGCCATCAATCCTTCGCCCAGGATGCGCTTGGGGCTGACGCGCGGGCCGGTCCAGTCACGCCACGCGGCAATTTCCGGGGCGTCTGCGCGCGGATTGTTTCCGAGGCCATCGCAGAGCAATTCTCCGGGAGCACTTTTTCCCAGTTGGCTGCGCATGGCTCGGGCGGCCTCCATCCGGCTCTGCCGCGCGGAGTAAGTTTGCGGGTCGGTGATGGCGGCCAACTCGACACCGGCCGACAACTTCGGCTCGCGGCAGAGGCATAAAGCCCCGGCGCCACCGGTGAGGATGGCCGGGCGGTCCAGTTGCCAAAGGGCGTCCGCCAGAATCCAGTTGGTTTCTTCAGCCCCAATAACAAGGCATACATCCACGCGATTCTCGTCCAGCCACTGGGCGCCAAGGGATACCCCCTCCAGAAAGATGGCGGGATCGCCCACCAGCGTGCTGGCCAGCGAAACATTTTCCAGGACTGCGGCGACATGGCTGGCCGGGGCGGCGTAAACCGTTTCGGGAAACAGGAGCGGACTGGCGGTCGCCGGGTCTTTCAGGGTCTCATCAAAAAAACGGCAGGAATAGTTCACGCAGCCGGATTGAAGACAGACCACGAGGCCCAGGCGGCGTTTCGGATCAAGGTTGACGCGTAGTTTGGCCATGGCTTCCAGCGCGGACGCCACAACATGGTGTGTGATCGGGCTCGTGCGTCGCAGGCGGGGGTGCGCGAGAAATTCGGGACGCACGGCGGGGCTCGGCACCAGACGCGCCCGGAGCGGTTTCTCCCAACCGGGCCGCTCCATGGGTTGAGTCGGCAGGGGCGCACCCTTGTCCAGCGCCTCCCGCAGGGCGGCAACATTCCAGCCGGCGGGCGATACCGCGCCCAATCCCGCCACAAACACCCGGTTCATGCCCACCTCCTCAAAATCAAAGTCGCATTGACGCCGCCGAAACCGAACGAGTTGGACAGCGCGACATTGACACGCGCGTCCTGGGGCTGGTGCACAACGGGGAAGTGGCAGGCCGGGTCGGGAGTTTCAAACGCCATTTCGGGCGGCAGCCATTGTTCGCACAGAGTCATCAGGCAAATGACCGCCTCGACCGCGCCGGCACCGCCGAGAAGATGCCCGATGCTGGCCTTGGTGGAACTGACCGGCAGGGTCGCGGCGCGGCGACCAGCCCATTTGCTGATGGCATGGGCTTCCGAGCTGTCATTGAGCACCGTGCCGGTGCCGTGAGCGTTGAGGTAGTCAACGTCTTCGGGCGTGACGCCCGCGGTGGCACAGGCCTGCTTCATGACCGTCAGCGTCGTGTCGCCTTGCGGGTGCGGCTGGGTGAGATGGTGCTGGTCGATGGCTGTGCCGTAACCGATGAGTTCGCCCAAAATGGGCGCGCCCCGCCGGCGCGCGTGTTCAAGCGTTTCCAGGGCGACGACGGCCGCGCCTTCACCCAGCGCCAAACCATCGCGCCGGGCGTCGAACGGACGGCAGAGGGTGGTGGAGAGCGCCTGCAAGGCGTCGAAACCCGAAAACACAAGTTCGCTGAGTGCGTCATAACCGCCGGCCAGGGCGCATTCAGCCCGGCCGTAACGAATCAGCTCCCAGGCGTGGCCGATGGCATTGCCGCCGGAAGCGCAGGCATTCGAGACGATCGTAATCGGCCCGCTGGAACCGAGGGCGTCAAGAACCATCCGCGCCTGGACCTGTGGTTGGTAGTGAACGGCCCGGGTGGGTTGGTGGCGATGGCTGTGCGGCCGTTGCACTGCCTGGCGAAAGTACGCCTCGCCGAGCGACATGCCGCCGGCAGTCGTGCCCAATACCAGCGGCCGATTCTCTGCGGGTTCCCAGCCGGATTGCCGCCACGCTTCAACGGTTGCCAGCAGCAGCAAGGAAGCGGCACGGTCAAGTCTGGCAATGTGTTTCGCGTTGAGAAGGGTTGATGGCAGAGCTGCCGGCAGATCAATTTCAGCCGCACGCTTTGCCCGCTGATGGCTGACATCGAACAGCGACACCGGCCGGAACGCCGTGCGTCCCGTTCTAAAACCCTCCGCGTTGGGTTTCCAGCCCAAGCCCAGAGCGGTGATGATACCGGCACCGGTGATGACCACCCGGGAAGGCGTTTGGGGCGGAGACGTTGTCGGGAAGAGCATGACGATTGAATGACAATGGGATTTGGCTGTGCTAAAGTGCGGGCAAGTGATGACACATTACCCGCCGGTCGGGTCTTGCGCTTGCGGCATGACTTGCATCGTTCAATTTGGTTCCAAAATATAATCCCGCCCCATCATCAAGCAATGGAAAATCCGCCGGCAATTTACCCGGGTGGTCAGACTTTTGCCTCGATTCCCGGAGGCATCCCGCTCAAGCTCCGCTGATGTTTGCAACGAAGACATGTGCGGCGGTGATCCCCTGTTTTAATGAGGCGAGGACCATAGCGCCCCTGGTCGCAGCCGTACGCCAACAGCTCCCTCTCGTGATGGTTGTGGACGACGGCTCGACCGACGGCACGCTGGCTTTGGCGGGGGATGCCGGCGCGGTGTTGGTGAGTCACCGCCGAAATCTCGGCAAAGGCGCCGCGCTCAGAACCGGCTTGTCCCTGGCACGGCAGCAAGGCTTTGAGTGGGCTTTGACTTTGGATGGAGACGGCCAGCACGCTCCCGGGGATTTGCCGTCGCTGTTTCAGTGCGCCGGGCAGACCGGGGCGTCGTTGGTAATCGGAAGCCGCATGCACGATGCGCGGGCCATTCCCTGGCTGCGCCGGCAGGTGAATTGGTGGATGAGCCGGAAACTGTCGCAATTGGCCGGTCGATCCCTCCCTGACACGCAATGCGGATTGCGGCTTATCCATCTGGCGACCTGGGCGGCCCTGCCGCTCCAGACGGAACGCTTCGAGGTTGAATCCGAAACCTTGATGGCCTTTCTCGCGGCGGGGCAGCGGGTCGAGTTCGTCCCGATCCGGGTCATTCGCAGCGGTCGCAGGAGCCGTATCCGTCCGGTGGTCGATACGTTGCGCTGGTGGAAATGGTGGTGGAATTTCCACCGGCTCACCACCACGAGCGAGCCGGCAGGTTCAGGCATTCAGACATGCCCGCCTGCCGCAGTTCCAATGGAAATGCTCCGCTAAGAAAACGTGGCCTGCCTGCGCGCCAGCTTACTTGGTGGGATTATAGACGTACTTGCCGCCGGTATTGATGTAGCCGAATTTCCCGGCCGCCTTGACGCGCGCCAAGCCGCCAGCAAAGGAGTCGGCTTCGTCGAACTGCGCGTTGATCACAAATTTCCCGGTCGGGTCGATGAATCCCCAGTGTTTCGACTGGCGCACCGGCGCCAGACCTTCTGAAAACGCGCCGGCTTCATCAAACTGCGGATTGATTCCAAATTTACCGGCGGGGTCAATGTAACCCCAGTGTTTCCCCTGCCGGACCGGGGCCAGGCCTTTGCCAAAGCGTCCGACGTCGTCGAATTGCGAATTGATGGTCATCTTCCCGGCCTTGTCAACGAATCCCCATTTGCCGCCCGCCCGGATTCCCGCAAGCCCTTCGGAAAATGACTGCGCCCTTTCAAACTGCGGGTTGATGACAATGATCCCGGTTTTATCAACGAAACCCCAATGGCCACCCATCCTGACGGGTGCAAGCCCCTCGGAAAACATTCCGGCATCTTCAAACTGCGGATTGATGGTGCATTTGCCGTCCGAATTGATGTAACCGTAACGACCGCCGCCACCGACGTGATAGAAAGGTCTGGGGTCGTAAGGAACAAATGGGTCGGGGCCGCCGCCGAGCTTGACCGCCGCGAGCCCCTCGCTGAAAACGTCGGCCTTGTCGAACTGCGGAACGACCGCGATCTTTCCCGAACTGTCCACGTAGCCCCACCGGCCCATGCGCACCGGGGCCAGGCCTTCCGCAAAACCCTCCGCCCGATCGAACTGCGGGTTGATCACGGTTTCGCCGGATTTGTTTACAAATCCCCAGCGACCGTTGACGACCACCGGATAAAGAGTGGTTGCGGCCGTGCCCATGGACGTTGCACTCAACGTGGCGAGGGTGAACAGCAGGTAGAACCAGTTTTTTTTCATAATGTTTTATAGGTTGCTTTTTAACACCACACAGGCTTCGGTCACGCCGTCCCGCGTCAAGCCCGGCATGCGCGTCCGAGTTTAGTTTCCAGCGATGGCGAGTCAAGTGCGATTCAAACGCGCGCCCCGCCGCTTCAGGTTTGACCCGGTTGACGGGGTGACCGGCCGAATATAATGACTTGCATAAGCGGCCGCAATGACGAATCTTTTTTCCGGGAAAGCGCAAAAAATCAGTTTTGACCCATGAGAAATTCAATCCGAACGGTAGGCATCATCGGCAGCGGCCCGTCGGGGGCGACGCTGGCTTCGCTGCTCATGCTGAAGGGCGTGGACGTGACGCTGTTCGACGATGGCCGCCGGCCCGACCTGATTGTCGGCGAGTCACTCATTCCGGCGATAGTGCCCGTGCTGCGGAAACTGGGCGTGGAAGAACGCGCCGCGGCGATTTGCCAGCACAAGCCGGGTGTCAGCTTCACCTTCAACCCTGATGAAAAGGTTGACTTTACCTTTCAATCGCTCGCCGGCTCTGCCACGCCGACCTACGCCTACAATGCGCCGCGTCCCGCCTTCGATCGTTTGTTGGAAGAACGCGCCGATGAGCTGGGCGTGAAACGCGTGCGTTTTCGGGCGAAGGTTGAGCGGGTGAACACAAATGGATTGCGGTTGGCGGAGGAGACCTTGTCCCAAGCGCCGTGGCTGTGCGGCCGGCAGCCGGATTTGCTCGTGGATTCCACAGGCCGCAGCCGTCTCTTCGCGCGCACGCTGGAAATTCCCGCAGAAATCGGGCCGCGCAAAGACGTGGCCTACTTTGCCCACTATGAAGGTTTCACCGAACAATCGCCACGCGGTCAGGTGATCATTGGCCGGCTGGCCGACGGCTGGTGCTGGCGCATCCCGTTGCGTGACCGGCTTTCGGTCGGTGTGGTGATGAACAAGGACGCCGCCGCGCAGTTGGGCGCGACGCCCGAGGAACGGCTTGAAGCGGCCATCAATCGCGACCCGGTGCTTGCTTCCGCCGGCCGGAACCGCCGCCGCCTCACGGAAGTGGTCACTTATACCAATTACCAGCTGATCTCCAGCTGCGGCCACGGGCCGGGCTGGGTGATGACGGGCGACGCCCTGGGTTTTGTGGATCCCATGCTGTCGCCGGGCATGTGGCTGGCGCTGCGTTCCGCGGAATTGCTCGTCGAACATCTGGACAACCCGCCGGCCTATTCGCGCGAAATGCGCAAGCTCATCAAAGCCTGGATGGGTTTCATTGAATATTTTTACGATGGCCGCATATTTGCGATGTACAAAACCGGCATGTTCATTGAACAGAAGTTCCCCGGCCGGATTGCCGAGACGATGCATGATTTCTTCAACCGCAAAATCGCCTGCATGGCTTCGGGGGCGACCACGACCTCGCGGTTTGGCCATGGCATGCTGCAAATCATGTCACGTCCCGCCGCCTGGAAAACCGATCCCGCCCTGCTGGCAATCCGCTGAAGCTGCACCGTCGTGGCCATCCCCAAACCTCGGAACGAAGACAAACCCATCCAAGCGACGATGGCCGTCAACATCCTGTGGAAAACGGCGGTTGGGACGCATGGGGTCTGTCGGTCCAGGAGGAATAAACAAGATGAGGCTTGCAACCAAAACGCCGGTTCGCTTAAAAAAGGGGCAGATGCTTTTCGAATGCTGGCAGAAGGTAGCTCAGGACAGACGTAACGAGGTGGCTTTGCGCGATCTGGCTTCCGGACGGTGCTGGACCTTTGCGCAGATGAACCGCGAAGCCGAAACTCCGTTGCCGGACCATCCGGTGATGGTTTTCCCGCAGGGTCATTCACCCGAATTCATCTTTACCGTGTTGCGGGCCTGGCGCTGGCACAGGGTGGTTTGTCCTCTCGAAGCGCACCATCAACCGCTGGTGGTCCCCCCTCCGCCCGCGCCATGCTGTCATCTTAAAACCACGCCGGCCACCACGGGCGTGCCGCGCGCCGTCGCCTTCACGGCGGAACAATTGGCCGCCGATGCCGAAAACATCGTGGCCACAATGGCATTGCGTCCGGACTGGCCCAATCTCGGCGTGATTTCCATGGCCTATTCCTACGGATTTTCAAATCTGGTCCTGCCGTTGCTGCTTCACGGCGTCCCGCTTTTTCTGGCGCCCGCACCGTTGCCGGAAATTCTGCGGGGCGCGGCCAAGGCTCATTGGAACCTGACCGTGGCCGGTGTGCCGGCGCTCTGGCATGCCTGGCACAAAGCCGGCGTGATTCTGCGCAACGTGCGTCTGGCCATCTCGGCGGGCGCGCCCCTGCCGCTGGCGCTGGAACGCGCGGTCTTCGAGGAACACGGCGTCAAAATCCACAATTTCTACGGCTCCACCGAATGCGGCGGCATTGCCTTTGATGCAACGGAAACGCCGCGGGCGGACGAAACCTGCGTTGGCCGGCCGATGAAAAATGTGAAAGCAACGGTCAATCGGCGTGGCGCACTGGTGGTGCGGGGCCGGGCGGTGGGCAAAACCTATTGGCCGGCCCCGGAGGCCAGGCTGGGCCGGGGTGTTTTTCAAACCTGCGATCTCGCCGAAATCAAGGACGGCGCAATTTGTCTGCGCGGCCACACCAGCGATCACATCAACGTGGCCGGACGGAAGGTGTCTCCCGCCACCATCGAACAGGCGTTGGGGGAACATGAAGCCGTTGGTGAATGTCTCGTCTTTGGCGTGCCGAGCGGGAACGCTGACCGGATCGACCAGATTGTGGCATGTGTCACATCAGACCGGAATGGCATCAAGGAAGAATTAAAACAATTCCTGCTTCAGAAACTTCCGAGCTGGCAGGTGCCGCGCGAATGGTGGTTTGTGGACTCCCTCGGGATCAATGGCCACGGAAAGAAACTCGCCCGCGCGCAATGGCGGAAGGATTTTCTTAAAAACCGCGCGAAACCGGACGTCAAGGTCTAGCAAAATCATTTTGGGATGGATGATTGGGGGTAGCGCGGGCGTCTCGCCTGCGACGTTCGGCGTCCTCGCCGAATGCAAAGATGTTCGCAACGGGACGTTGCGAACGGCGACCGGGACAGTCGCGCTCCCCATTTCAATCGTAGCAGCGGACGTCAGTCCGCGCATTATTCCGGTGGGGCGGGTCTGTCCTCTGCCCGTCGCTCGCACGCAACAAAAACGGCGCGCGAGCCGGCGCGAACGAAAACAATATGAAGAAGCCATCAGCTAAATCAGCCGCCAACGGCCTGCGGTCGGAATACGATTTTTCGCGCGGCGTGCGCGGCAAGCATTTCCGGCGCTACCAGCGCGGCGCGAACGTGGTGGTGCTGGAGCCGGACGTGGCCAAAATCTTCCCCACCGCCGGTGCCGTGAACGATTCCCTCCGCGCGCTCGCGCGCATCATTCGCCGTCAGGAAAAAGCACCCGCCGGAAAGTCGTAGCGTAGCGGCGTCTCGGCAGAGCGCCGCAAACTGTGACGGAGTTTTCCAATCTGTGTTAATTCGTGAAATTCGTGTCAAAACGTTTTTGTGCCCGGCTCGCGAGGACGCTCGCCCCACCAAAAGAAATTTCGCGTTATTTCGTGGAATTCGCGGATTTTTTACGTCAGAGCCGATTCATCCCGCAATGCGGGACTGCTACTTTTGAGCGGGCTGCGGGACGGCTGATCCATGCCGGACCTTGCCGCTGGAGGTCATGCTGATTTCGGCGACGAATTCGAGCGAGGTGGGCACCTTGTGACTCGAAAGCTGGCGGCGGCAGAAGGCCAGAATTTCCTCGCTGGTGTTGGGAGGACTGCCATTGCGTAATTGCACCTCGGCGCAAATCGCCTCGCCAAATTGCGGATGCGGGCGGGCGAACACACGTGAGCGCAGCACCGCCGGATGCTGGTCCAGCACGCCGGCGATTTCCTCCGGGAAAACCTTGTGCCCGGCCACGTGCATCACGGAGGAAGTCCTACCGTCCAGCACAATTCGTCCGCCGCCGTCGCGATGCGCCAGGTCGCCGGTCAGGAACCAGCCGTCGTGCAGCACCTCCTCCCGCGACCGCCGCGGGTTCAGGTAACCGGAAAACATGCCGGGACCGCGCAGGGCGAGCTGGCCGGTTTCACCGTCGGGCAAAGGCTTCACCGTTTCGTCCCCAATCATCGCTTCAAATCCGGGAACCGGCCGGCCAACGGCTTCAGGATGTTCCGCTGCCTCGGCGATGTTCATGAGGGGCAGGCCCACTTCGATGATGCCAAAACCCTGTGACACCGGGACGTGATACCGCGCCTGAAAATCCCGTGCCGCCTGCGGATCCAGGCGGCTGGAAACGGACATCACCCGCTGCAACGATGGCGGCAGAACGCGTCCTGATTTTTCGCTGGTCAACATGCGCACGTGCATCGGGGTTACATAAAGGAACGTGGCCTGATGTTTGGCCGCCGCGTCCAGAATGTTCTCGGCCAGATAATCAGTGTTCACCACCACCGCGGCCCCGATTTCCAGGTAAAGGATGATGGAGACATAAAAGTGATAGGCCATCGGCAGTACCCACAGGATTTTGTCCTCGCCGGTCAGACCCAGCCCGGCATTGGCGGCCTGGGTGCGTTCCAGCACGTCGCGATGCGTCAGCACCACGCCCTTGGACTGGCCGGTCGTTCCCGAAGTAAACCGCACAAACGCGGCGTCCTTGATTCCCGGTGCGAGCGGCAGTTGCGGGCCATCCAGCCGTGTGAAACGCAAACCGTTACCGCCCGGATTTTCCAAAGCAATGGTCCTGCCGGCCTGGGCCGGGTTGCTGCCATCGTCAAGAATCACACACAGGGGCGCGCGCGCCAGCATGTCCGACAATTCAGCCGGCTTCATCTGGTGATGGATGGGCATGATCACCGCGCCGCAACCCAGCGCCGCCAGCGCGCCGATGACGAAAGCGCGTCCGTTGCGCGCCCGTACGCCGACGCCCTGTCCCTCGCGCACGCCCAGCCGGTCGAGCTGAATCCGCAAAGCCTCGACTTCGCGCCAGAGGGACCGGTAATCCAGCGAACCGCCGGCATCAACGATGGCAGCATGGTCGGGCCACTGCCGGGCGGAACGGGCAAGCGTTTCGAAAACGTTCATCGGTTTTATAAATCTTACTCGTAATCTTGCTTTTAATCTTAATCCGGCCGTTCTTCACCGGCCCGATACGCAATCGGCTCTTCATGCAGCCGATCCGGCGAATTGCTTCGGATCAGTCCGACGAGCAGAGAGACAATATCCTTCAACAGCTTCTTGCCTTCGTCCAGTTCCATTTCCGAAATCAGTTTCTTGATGAAAATGAGATCAAGACAACCGGCACATTCCAAGCCGGAACCCCGCGCGATGTCGAAGAACTTGCACCGGTCAGCCGGGGTAAACCGTCCATTGCCCTCGGGAATATTCAGCACAATGGAAGTTCGCGCCCGGTCAAGCTGGTTGTAAACAGCCGCCGACTTGGGCAGGCGTTCCAAAATCGGCTCGGCCCATTGGGCAAAAGCGAGTGCCTTCTTGTAGGCATCCAGCTTTTCGTGGTCAAAATAGATTTTCATAAGCCGAATAGGATTACGATTAAGATTAAGATTACGATTACGATTAAGAACAAATCCCTTCAACTCCAATCCCCATCTTAATCATGATCGTAATCTTGCTCTTAATCTCAATCACGCTTCCATCTGCTTCCGAATCTGCGCCACCGCGTCATCGAGGGTCCGGCCCGAAGCCTGAAAAGCCGCAGCGGTCCCGGCCGCCCAACCCGTCGCCAGGGCCGTGCCGATGACCCGGGCCGAGGTCATTGCTCCCGTCGTCGCGGAGAGGCAGCGGCCGGCCACCAGCACGTTGTCCAGTTCCGCGGGGCGCAGGCAATCGAGGGGAATGTCATAATAATCGCGCTCGGCGAAATACGTCATTTCCGGTCTTGGACTGTTCGTCCAACGTTCCATCGGCCAGCAACCGCGGGCGATGCCCGTGGGCGATTTCCGCGTGCCCAATACATCCTCGTCCGCCAGCCGGGCGCGTCCCAGAATCCGGCGGCCCGAGCGGACGCCGAGTTGCGGAGCGACGGAATCAAGCCGCGCGTCCCGGCAGGAGGGAATGTTTTCAACCAGGAACCGTCGCAGCGGTTCCAGCAGCGCGCGGGCTTCGCGTTCCCAATCCGTGACTTGCTGCCAGAGGGCGCGGTCCGGGTTTGCGGGCAGCAGGGTTAATTTGAATGCGAGCCGGCCGTGGGAACCGGTGCCGGGAACCAATGACAGCCGTTCACAAAGTGCCGGCAAAGCGCCAGCTTCAACGCCCCGGCGCAATTCGCGTCGCACTTCCAGCAGACCGCGTTGCGCCAGGCCCGGATCCACATTTTCCAAAACAAAAACCAAAGCGGGCGCCTGGTCGCCGCCGCCGTTTTCCGCGTTGGCCCCGGCCAGGACGGCGGCGGTCGCCTCGCCCGTGCCATCCACCACGGTGCGCGGACGGAAAATCAGCGGTTCGTTCCAGGCCAATGCGCGGACCTGGCTCAGGCGGGAGCCTTCGGTTTGCGCTTCCGCCACCGTGGCGTGCAATACCACGGTGACATTTTTGGATTCACTTGCAACGGCATCGGCCACGCGGGCAAAGGCGGGCGGGGGATAAGGCAACACCCAGAGGCCGGTGTCCATGACCCGAACCGGTTTTACGTCGGCGGTGCGCTGCAGTCGCGAGGCGAATTCCTGCGCAAATCCGCCGCCCACCGGCGTGGCTTCCGCGTCGGCCGTGTCCCGCAAATAGAGTCCGCAAATCGTGCCGACCTGCGCGGTGGTGGCCAGCCCGCCGAGAAAACCATATCGCTCCAATAACACCACCTGCGCGCCGGCACGCCCCGCCGCCGCCGCCGCCGCCACGCCCGCCGCCCCGCCGCCGATGACCAGCACGTCGCAGGCAATGGTCGAGCCACCGGTGCGGGCCGCTTTGCTCACGGGATTCTCCGCCTCATGTGCGCGCCGTAGCCGCGGATGTATTTCCACTGGGGCCGCACGTTCAACAGGACCGATACTTTCTGTCCCCAGCGGACCATGGTCTTGCGCCAGTCTGCCGGCGAGGTCCATTCCGCGCGCCGCCGCGCGATGCGGTCAAGATTTCTTTCCGTGTCCTCGGCCAGGCCGGGCGAAAGGTAATAAGCCGGCTCGAAGAGGTCCTGGTCCGGTTTGACCTGGCCTTCCCGCACGGCGATCTCGGCCATGGGTGTGCCTTCATAGACGCGGATGCCGATGGTGGCAAACACGGCATTCGCCTCCGCACAACCGTTTAGAAAATTTTGTGTGTCTTCGACATCCGCCCAGGTTTCGCCGGGACCGCCGAACAGCAGGTAGACCGCGATCGGCAGGCCGGCGTCATGCGCTGCCTGCATGGCAATCCGGGTTTCCGCCTGCCCGAAAGGTTTGTCCAGGGCGGCCAGCATCTTGTCCGAGGCCACATCCAGTCCGAACTCCACGCCGTCGCAACCGCCTTCCTTCATGGCGTGTGCGAGTTCCGCGTCAAAACCGGTCGGGTTGCAGAAGGCCGACCATCGGACCGGCACCCGCCGCCGCCGGAGTTCGCGGCAAATCGCCAGCGCGTGGCTCCGCGGATCATTGAAGACGCTGTCCACGAAAAAGAAATGCCGCATCTTCGACCGGCCGGCCACGGTTTCGATTTCCTGAACCACGGCTTCCGGCGGCCGGAGCCGATAGCGGCGTCCCTCCAACATGGGGTAGATGCAGTAGGCGCATTTGAACGGACATCCCCGTTTGGTTTGCACCCCGACGAACCCGCCCCGCCGGGTGTACCGCTGATAGCTGCAAAATTCGTGGGCGGGTACCGGCAACGAAGCGAGCGACTCGATCGCGCTTGCGGGCGTAATGTTCAGTCCGTCGCCCCCGGTGCCGGTGACGACGCCTTCAATTCCTTCCAGGGAACGCCCGGCTTCCAATCGCGCCAACACTTTTGGAAACGCGCGTTCGCCCTCGCCGATCACCCCGCCGTCGGGCCGCAACCGTTTCATCCAGCCCTGCGGTGCGACCGAGAAACCGCTGCCGCCCAGAATCAGCGGCCCGTTGAAATGTTGCCGCACGGTTTCCACCAGTTCCTGGACATCACCGAAATAGGAGCGCGGCGCAAAGGACCAACAGTTGTCCAGATTACGGATGCCGAAGGCCACGGCTCCAAACTTTTCCAGCTCCAGCGCTTTTTGCAGCGCCCTTTGCGGTTTCCGCTCCATTCCCAAATCCAGAAACCTGACCTCATGGCCGGCGGCCCGGGCGGCAGCGGCAGCACAAAGCGCCCCCAGCGGCGCGACGGGATACGGTGAACATTCCCGGTTGGTTGCCGCCAAAAGCACCTTCATGACAATTCCTCCTCCAGCAAAGCGCTGCGCAGATCCCGTTCCAGCCTGTCCACTTCGGACGGAGTCAGGCAGTCATCCACCCAGGACAACAGGGTGGAAAGTTGGTTGCCAAACCTTAAAAACAACACGGTCAGGCCGGGCCAACGCCAGCAGGGGATCAGGTGGGTGGCATCCAAAATCCGGCCGCCACAAAATTCCGTCATGCCGGGGCAGATTTCGCCCGAGTCCGAAAAGCTCAGGGACGCGATCTTGCCGCGGGTCGGTTTTCCCAGATGATGCGCGTAATATCCCAGCGGCAGGGGTTTGAACATTTCCAGCGCCGCCATGCAGCATTCCGGAAAGCGGTCGCGAATCTGGTCCATCATCTGCCGGCTGAGTTCGCCGACGATGTCACTGATCCGTCCGGCGTGTCGCGGCTCAATGCGATAGAACAGAATGGAGAGATGATTGGAAAAGATGGGGCCCTTCGCGCCGTGGCGGCGGGTATCGTGGGGCACGGGAACCAGATAAGCCCCGTCCCGGTTGCCGCGCCGGACCGCGATGGCATGCAGGGCCCGGATGGAAGCCGCCAGAAAAAAATGACTGCGCCGGAAACCGGCGGTGAGCTGCCGGCTGCGCGCGTCGATGCGGGCGGTTTCCTGTTCGGTGAACTGCATGACGCGGCGATGGTTGCGGCGCAGGCCGGAGCGGGGTCCGGACGGCACCAGGCTGAAGAGCGGTTCCTTGCCGGATTCATGCAGCCATTTCACCGAGCCGTGCGCCTGTTTTGCATTTGCCCACCAGCTGATTCCCCGACGACCCGTTTGTTTGGGACTGATAAAGTCCTGGACGGTGGGCGCTCCATTCGTTGTGCCGTTCGCGTTCAGATGGCTCAATAAAAAATCCAGCCCCCGCGCATCCAGCAGGGTGTGGTTCCAGGAAAGGTACAGGTGGCAGGTGCCGTCCCCGTGGCGCACCACGTCAAATGTCACTCCCGGCCCGTGTTCGGCGCGTAATTCGCGCTCCGCGACCACCTTGGGCAGCGACCACGGCGTCTCCCCATTGCCGTTTTGATCGTGGTGTTCGAAAAAAATGGCTTTTGGTTTTGTTGCCGTCCGCCAGACCGGAGGCAGCAGCGGCAGCCGGCGGGCGAAGCGCGCGCGCGCCAGCCAGTCCATGATGGGTGATTCGGCAATGCGCCGGCGCAGCCGGTCCACCTCAAAACCCCGATCCAGTTGGAAGATGGCGCAACAGACATTGCCCGGCAGACCGAACCGCCGCATCCGGTGGTCCTGGCCGTGCATGAAATAATCTCCAGCAGCCGATCGAATCTGGCGAGGCAGGTCAGGCATAGGCGCGGCCACTCCGGCGGTCAGGCGGTGGAATGGTTGTTCCGGGACAGCTCGGCAATGCAATTGGCGAGCGTAGCCATCGAGGTCAGATTGTTGCCCGTCAGGTGCGAATCCGGCACCCGGACGCCGATGACGCGCTCGCAAAAGAGCAGCAGCTCCACCAGCGCAAAGGAATCAATGCCGGCCTGGGTCAGCGGGCTGTTTTCGTCAAAATCCGTTCCTTCGGCGACGAAATTGGTTCGCGCAAACTCACAAAGCTGCGCGGCGATGGTCTTGGGGTCCTTCTCGGGGGTCATTGCTGGGTTTGGTCTGTGACGAAGCGGCGGTCGGTGGCGACCGCAACCACGGGAGCTGCCGGCGACGATGCCGGTCGGTGTTCGAGTCCGGCCTTTGCGCAAATGAGGAAGCAGTGATTAGGGTCAATACTCATTTACCTGAGTATGACCCGGCTCAAAACGGCGTCAAGCATGGAAGGTCAGAAGAGGCCATCCACTCCGGTCAGACAAATGCTCCAGCACCTGACATCCTTCGATGGCAAAATTATATCAACGCTCACGAAATGCCGTGGCGCCGGCAACATCCAGACCCGATCAATGAATTTAGTGAAAAACTTGCTTACTATTTCTGTCGCCTTGTTCTTAATCGTGATGCTGTCAAGCGGTTGCGTTTCAGAAACCCGTTGGGGCATCGCCATACTCATGACCCCAACAAATAAAAGCAGGTAGAAGATTGTTGGAGTCCGTCGGGCAGTTGTCGGCATTATGTGCTTGCCCGGCGTCGCGGCGTCGGAACATGCTGTGCCGGATGGCAGAATCCGTTCCCGAGCCGATGACAATTCCTCAGGTCGCCGCACCCGACCGCCTTTCCAGGGCGAAGCTGGTTGCCATTAAAATCATCGTCCTCACGGCGCTGGCGCTGGCGCTGGGTTTCCTTCAGGGCTGGGCGTCATCCCGTTGTTATAAACCCGATCACGTCGCCGGTTTTCACATGGGCATTCTGCACGGAATACTGATGCCCGCCGCGATGCCGGGCCTGTTGATGGGAAAGGAACTGCCGATTTATGCGCCGAACAATTCCGGGCGCCCCTACAACATCGGCTACATTTTTGGCATCAATACCTGCGGCACCCTGTTCTTCGGCGTCGCCTTCTGGCAGCCGCGCCGACGCCGCTGACCATTTATGATTTACGATTGATGATTGATGATTGCGGGCGGTGGTGCGAGTGGCGTTGAAAATCTTCGTCAATTCTTCGCTTCGGCAAGGAGTTTCGCCAATCGTCCTGACGGCAGCAGACCTGCCAATGTGGTCAGCTCGATCCAAAACGAAGTTTCGCCGGCTTCCTCCAGCACCGTCGTGATTTTATCGATGAAGTCGGCGCGATAATTCGACGCGACCGAGCAGGCGCTTCTGGCTGCCTGGTTGGCTATCGTTCTTCCTGACGATTTGATCGGCAATGCGTCCGCAAGTTTGGTAGTGCCCTGGTTTGGTTGTAGGGCACGACGTAAGGAGTGCTGGCCCAAACGACTCGTCACCTCGTCGCCTACAAATTAGGTGACTACCGCAAGGTCAAGCACGCGAACGGCAAATTGCATGGTTCTCGCTTTGAGTCCGGCAGGGTTCATGCGCCAAAGAATCTGCCGACCGTAAAAAAATCATCAATCATGAATCGTAAATCATAAATTTAATACGGCCAGTCGCAAAAAATTTCGATGACGCTCAACACCCCGCCGCCCCAATAGCGGCTGGGCGTGAAGGTGAATACCCGCCGCTTTCGCTCATAGACGAGTTTGACGGGGTGTTCGGGAATGTTGGGATCGTACGCCTCGAATTCGATGGTTTGCTCCGATTCCGCCAGTCCGTACAGCACGATGCCGTGGTTGATGGTGATGCGCGGAAAGCGGAACAGATGTACGAGGCTCAAGCCGCGTTGGGGCAGCGATTGTTTCAATTTTTCCGCCATTCGCCTCTGCTGCCAGCCATGGACCGGAAACACCATGCGCCAGTGGCTCCGCAAGAAGTAGGATTGCCAGGGACCACCCATTTCCGCCTTGAGCAACGGTTCGTGCGCCCGGCTGAACGATCGCAATCCATCATAGCCGGGAACCGTCACCCGTTCCGATTCCGCGCAGGCCCGGCGCGGATTGCGGGAGACGACCTCGCGGATGATCCGGCGGTAAACCTCCGGTTCCGCCGGCGGTCGTTCCGGTTCAAAGCGGGCGTGATAAAAAAATTGCCGCGTCGAACGCACCATCACGAAACAACGATGATAATAAGTGGGCGGCGGATTGGAGTTAAACGTGGTCATTGCCCCGGTGACCGGATCGAAATGATATTGCCACACCAGTTCGTGCGCGAAGGCGAATGTGTCCCGCTCGAATCGAAAAGTGCGGACGGGCTGCTCGGTCGGCGCCATCATGTTCATGCAGCAGCGCGGGCAGGCTTCTCCGCCGGTTCACCCGCCTTGGCCATGCCCGCCAGGGTGAGTTCCGCGGACAGCACCCGGGTGTTCGCGATGAAGGCGGAAACCGCGGCTTGAATCAAGGGACCCAGCCGTCCGGTGATGGTGGCTTCGATGCGCAGGGTGTCGCCGGGTTTGGCTGAGCCAAGAATTTTGACGGCGCGCAGCCCGGACAGTTTCATTCGCGGCCAGGTGGGATTGGCGGGGTCTTCCTGCGCCACCATGCCGGCCACCTGCGCGCCGGCCTCCACCAGCAGCACACCGGGAAGAATCGGCTCGCCCGGCAGATGGCCGCGCAAATAAAACTCGTCGCCGCGCACACGGTATTCGCCCACGCCTGCCTTGCCCGGTGTCAGGCTCACCATCCGGTCCACGAACCGGAATTCCGGCCCGTGCGGCAGCGATTTCATGGCCAGTTGCAGGATTTCAGGCGGGGCGCTCATGGTTTCAATGGTTCAACCACGGTGAAGCCCGGCGGCAGATTGGCCTCGAACAATTTCGGCTCAATCGGCTGGTTGAGCACCACGTTGGTGAAATCGTTCCGCAAACTGGAACCGTCGGCAAATTTCATCTCGGTGGCGGCAATGGTGAAATCGTTCGTGCGAAAACCGATCAGAATTTCACTGATGAATTTGCGGGCGGAATCGCTCCGGGGCTGGAGTGTCATTTGCAGGATCGAGTTCGTTTGCGCCGCCGACAGCAGGCGAAAGTTTTTTTCCATGGTCGCCCGGTCGCGGGGCAGGGTGGCGTCCAGCAGGGCCAGCGCGTCCTTGATCGGGCCGGACGGAACGGCGCCGAGCGGATATTGTTCCACCTGCTTGAGCCGGGGATAGATGATGAGCAACTGGTCCGGCTGGCGGAGCACGATGGTCTGCGCCGGCTGGCCCAGTTCCCAGCGGAACTCGCCCGGGGTCACCCAAACCCTGCCGGTGGAGACCAGCGGCTGGTTCAGCACCTTGAGCGAGCGCGTTTGCGTGAAATCGGCGGACCAGCTCTGAAGATTGGTCTGCACCTCGAACCATTTGTTGAATTGAGCGTCGTTATCTGCGGCGTGAGCAACCGGGATGGCCAGGCCAAATAGAATCCATGCACCGCACCACAGGGCGCGAAAGATTCGAGCTAATCGTCGGTTTAGGAAGCAGGAGCCGATGCAAGGAGGCTCTGAAAAACGGCTGGTTAACGAGGAAAGCAGGAGCCTCGTCACCTCGGAGCCTGCGAAGAAAGAAATTCTTGAACGGCTTGCTACCCTTCCTTCGGCCAGATGGGAGTAAATTGATACCATTGATCAATATCCTTGCGAATTTCCGGCTCGAATGCACGCAGGATTTGCTGCGTCAACTCCCGGCGGGCTTCGCGATGGCCCAGTGCCTTGCGGTCATAGGTGAACTCCGGCAGCACTTTCACGGCGTAGCCGTCCGGCCGGCGGACGATGGTCACGCCAATCAGCGCGCAGCCCGACGCCCGCGCCAGTTCCGCCGCCGCCAGCGACGCTTCAAACGGGTGGCCGAAAAATTCTATCGGAACACCGCCCCGCTCCGGTGGCCGGTCCAGCGAGATTGCCAGATCCGCTCCGGCTTGAAGTTGTTTGATGACCTCCACAAAGGCGAAATCGTCCTGGCCGATGACCAAAGTCTCGACCCCGCAACGCCTGCGCGCCGCGATGCGCAGGTCGGTCAAACCGTCGTCAGGTTCGGCCTGCGTCAGAATCGTCAACCGGATGCCCAGTTGCGTCAGCAACAGGCCGCCATGCTCCCAATTGCCGAGATGCAGCGTGATGAAGAGCGTTCCACGTCCGCGTTGCCGGGCGGTGCGGATGATTTCCAGTTCGTCCAAGTTGGTCAGCCAGTTTTGCACGGGCACCCCGCTTTCCACGCGCCATAAATCCACCAGCTTCGCGGCAAATTTCCGGTGGAGCCGGTGGGCGGCCTTTTCGGCAGCCGCCCGGTCGCCCGCAAAGAGAGGCAGAAAGTTTTGCACCACCACTTCGCAGCGTTGCCGTTGGAACCGCCAATAAAACCCGGCCACGATTACGGCAAATCCTTTCACCAGCCCAACCGGCAGAATTCGCACAATGACCAGTCCGAGCCGCCACAAACCGGTGCGATAAAAGGAAAATGGGTTGAGGGTTGAGGGTTGAGGGTTGAGGGATTCCTTCCCGTCGTCTTCCGACTTTGGACCTTGGACCTTGGACTTTGGACTCAACAATCGCCACCACGTTGGAAGTAAAAACACGGAGATGATCATGTTGGCCCCGATGCCCGCCGCGCACACCTTGCCCAGGCTGGCCATGCCGGGGTTGCTGGAAAATCCCAACGACCCGAACCCGGCCACGGCCGTGCCGCCGCACAGCATCAGCGCCCGTCCGACGGAACGCCGGACCGCGCCCAGATCGCCGCCATGCCGGCGCAACGCCAGTTGGATGAACAAGGTGTAATCCACGCCCGTGCCGAGCATCAACGGCAGGGCCATCAAGTTCATCAGGTTCCAGGTCCAGCCGCTCACGGCCATGATGGCCAGCAGGCACAGCCCGCTCAGACACAGCACCGCCACGCCCAACAGGATTTCCGTTGCCCGGCGAAAAGCGAACCAGAGCGAGAGCAACACCAGCACCACCATCGGTGTTATCACCACCCACATTCTTGACTGCACCCGTTTCAAAGTCGCGCTGCCCAGCAATTCCCAACTGGAAAGCAACGCGCCGTTCCTCGACAACTGCGAGGACAGGTTCGCCAGGGTCGCCGATTCGACCCGATTGGTCGCGGGATAAACCAGACCCATCACCAGCCATTCGTCCGGGGTTCGGGTGATAAATCGTTTCAGCAGCCACTGGCTGACGTGGTTGGTCGGCCAGAACACGTCCGGACTGGCGCCGGCGCGCGTCCAGGTTCGCACCAATTCTTCTGTCAGCACGAGTGCGTTGGTGTTGAAACCTTCACTCAGCGCCGCGTTCCGCAGCAACGGACCTTTCGTTCCCAGAACCGTCGCCGTGGCCCGGTTGGGCGTCTGAAATTCAACCCGCGGCCACAGCGCGGTCGGCAGCAGGTACCGCCCGATGACGTGGTTTGAGACCGCGCCGTCCAGCAATGCATCAGCTTCGGAAAGGTGCTGGTAAACTTCCGGTTCATCCTTCCCGGAAATGATGACCCAAAGCGGCTGCGGCGGCAGGCCGAGTTCCGACGTGATTTCATCCAGCGTGGTCTGGGCCTCGCCGTGCTGCGGTTGCAGGGCGTTTCCGGTCCGGTCCAGCCCGGGTTGCCGGAAACACAACACGGCGCCCGCAACGAGCAGGATTAAACCGGTCAATAATAGCACGGAGCGCGGACGGCTCGTCCGCGTGCTGAAACTCGCGGGCAAGCCGCCCGCGCTCCGGGTCATTTCAGCCATCGGCGGTGGTTGCGGTGCGACGAAATAATCCCGCCAACGGAACGGCGGCTGGTTCGGACGCGGTTTGCGGCGGTCGGGGAACAGCGGTGGCAGATAAATCATCACCATCACCAATGCCGACAAGCCGATGCCGATGGCCACCAGCGTGCCGAGCTGTCCCAGGCCGGGCAGCCCGCCCAGGTTTAAAACCAGGAACGCGCTCATTGTGGTGATGGCCGCCCACAAAATGCTCGGCGCAATCGCGCGCCGGATTTCCGGCACCGTCATTTGCGGATACGCGAGCGCTTCCTGGTAATGGACGACGGCGTAATCCACCGCCAAACCCAGCAGCACGGCGGCGAAACCCAGTGCCACCACACTGATCGCTCCCAGCACCAGCCCGCCCAGCGCGAGCGTCGCGCCCAAAATCAGCATCAGCAGCGCCAGCAACCAGAGCATCGGCCGCCAGCGCCGGTGCGTCAGCCAGAAAAGCAGGGCGATGATGAGCGAGGTCGCGCCCACCGAATGGCTCATGTCGCGTTGCATGCTCGTGGCGATTTCCTTCACAAACACCGGACGCCCGGTGAAACGGACCACGACGCCGTTCGTTCCTGGAACTCCGACAATCGCATGAATCGCCTTCAACCAGCTCTCACACGAACGGTAACTGCCCAGGTCCACGGCGGATTCCACATACAACAAACGAAATTTTCCATCGGGCGAAGCAAACATCTGCTGGTTCTGGCCGCTGGAGAAACTGGCCATATTGGTCAGTGCCGGCATCGTCAGCAAATCGAACGGATCAAACTCGCGCCGGGCCAGATCCATCGGCGACATGGACGTGGCGAGCGCTTCCTTGGTCTGCTCCAGCGTGGACTTGAGCTGGTCCGGGGCCAGCCGGTTGGTCAATGTTCCAAATGATTCCGGCGGTTGATTGAACCAGAGCCACCCGAGCAGTTCACCCAGTTGTTCCGGATGTTCCATCCACGGCGCCTGCCAGGCCACTTCCGACACCAGGTTGGTTTGTTGCCGCAAACGGTCCGCCAGTTCGCCCGCCTGACGTTCGGCCTGATCGGCGTCCGGCGCGCGGAGGGTGATGATCAGTTCGCGGGCATTGGCAAAATGTTCCTGGTAAAGTTTCAGTCCCTGTACCGTCGGCTCGTCCGGCGGCAGCAGGTTGAGGATGTCCACGTCAAAGCGGAGCCGGCAGGCGCCGAGACCGATGGCCACGAGCAGCAGCGCCCACCACCAGCGTTTCAGAAATGAACTCACGGCGAAAGAAAGCCTTCCAGGATTTCTCCTGTGCGGGTGTTTTCCAGCCGCCAGCCACCCTGCGGTCTGCGCTCAAAATGTAATGCGGGAGGAAGTTGTTCCCCGGTCAGGGCCGCGTGCAGATACAGCCAGGCAAACCGGGTCGGTGGCGGCCCATGCCCGGAGAAACCCATCTGCTGTTGCGGAAACCGGATGAGCCAGCGGTTGGTGGTGGTCTGAGCGAACACCATCGACAACGGCGTTTTGTCGAATTGAAGGAGGCAGCGGCCGTTTGCGTCGCCGGCCAGCACAAGGTCGCCGCCAAATTCCGGCAAGCCGCGTTCAGGCCGCCAGAGTGCCTGGCCTTGCTGAACATGCCAGCCGGGATCGGAAGCCGTGAACAGATTTTGGGTCGTCGTCCGGCAACCGCAAAAAAGCGCGAGCATGGCCAGCGAAGCTGACCAGAGGAAAAAGCGGGGCAAATGACCTTCGAATGACCGCATGTAACCGGGCTATTGTTGCGGAAGCCCGATGCTTGTCAACGCTTCAAGGCGTTTTTACAACTTCACCTTGCGCAGCCGCAGCGCGTTGCTGACCACCGAGAGCGAGCTGAAGCTCATCGCCGCGCCGGCAATCATCGGATTAAGCAGCAGGCCCAGCATCGGATATAAAATCCCTGCCGCAACCGGTACGCCCAGCGCGTTATAGACGAAGGCGAAAAACAGATTCTGCCGGATGTTCTTCATCACGCCCCGGCTCAGGGCCAGCGCCTTGACGATGCCCTGGAGGTCGCCCTTCACCAGCGTGATGCCGGCGCTTTGGATGGCCACGTCCGTTCCGGTGCCCATCGCAATGCCCACGTGCGCCTCGGCCAAAGCCGGCGCGTCGTTGATGCCATCGCCCGCCATTGCCACAATCTTGCCTTCGGCTTTCAGTTGCCTGACCAATTCAAGTTTGCCTTGCGGCGTCAACTCCGCTCTGACCTCGTCAATGCCCAGCTCCTTCGCAACCGCCTCGGCGGTCTTGCGATTGTCGCCGGTGCAAATGATGACCTTCAGTCCCATGCCGTGCAGCGTCCGGATGGCGGCGGGCGTGGTTTCCTTGATGGGATCGGCAATGCCAATGATGCCCATCACCTTGCCGTCCACCGCGACCCAAACGACCGTCTGAGCCTTTTCCTGAAGTTGCTGTGAGGCTTGCTCTAAATCGTCGGGAATTTTCACGCCGGAGTCTTGTAGAAACTTCTCTTTGCCCACGCGGACCATTTGGCCGCCGATTGTTCCCGACACGCCGCCGCCGGTTGTGGATTCAAAATCATTTGCTGGAGTCAGCGTGATTTTCTTTTCCTTTGCCTCGTCCACAATCGCCCGGGCCAATGGATGTTCGCTCAGTTGCTCGACCGACGCGGCCAGTCCAAAGAATGTTTCATCCACATCGGAAATAGCAGGAGCCGACGTGAGGAGGCTGGGAATGATTGTCGATTTTTCAGTTTGAGCCTCGTGACCTCGGCTCCCACGGGAAGAAATAATGCTCACCACCTTTGGTTTTCCGGCGGTCAATGTTCCGGTCTTGTCGGTGAGCAGATGCGTGACCTTTTCCGTCGTTTCAATCGCCTCCGCATTTCGGATGAGGATGCCCGACTGTGCGCCGCGGCCCACGCCGACCATAATGGACATGGGTGTCGCCAGACCCAGCGCGCACGGACAGGCAATAATCAACACCGACACCGCGTTGACCAGCGCGTAAGCCATCGCCGGGGCCGGCCCCCAAACCGCCCAGACCACGAAGGTGATGACCGCGATGCCGATGACGGTGGGAACAAAATAGCCCGCCACGCTGTCCGCCAGTTTTTGGATGGGCGCGCGGCTGCGCTGGGCCTCCGCCACCATCTGCACAATCTGTGCGAGCAGCGTTTCGGAGCCGACCTTCTCCACCCGCATCAAAAAAGTTCCCGTCTGGTTGATGGTCGCGCCGACGACGGAATCATGCTCGCCTTTGGCGACCGGCATCGGTTCGCCGGTGATCATGGATTCATCCACATTGCTCCGACCCTCGACAAGCACGCCGTCGATGGGAATTTTTTCGCCAGGCCGGACGCGCAGCACGTCACCCTTTTGCACTTCGTCCACCGGCACATCCTGCTCCTGGCCGTTGCGGACGCGGTGCGCGGTCTTGGCGGCCAGCCCGAGCAGCGCCTTGATGGCCTGCCCGGTGCGGCTGCGGGCTTTGGCTTCGAGCATTTGTCCCAGCAACACCAGCACCGTGATGACCGCCGCCGCTTCAAAATAAAGCCCCACTTCGCCGTGCTGCCGGAACGATGACGGAAAAATACCGGGAGCAACGACGGCGACCGCGCTGTAAACATACGCCGCGCCGACACCGGTCGCGATGAGCGTGAACATGTTCAACTGACGCGTCTTCAACGAACGCCAGGCCCGGCCAAAAAACATCCCGCCCGCCCAGAGCACCACCGGCGTGCTCAACAGAAATTCCAGCCATTGGGAAACCGGCTTGGAAATCCACCGCCCAATTTGCAAACCGGGAATCCAATCGCCCATCGCCAGAAACAGGACGGGAACGGTCAGGGCGAGGCCGATCCAAAACTTGCGGGCGAGCGCGCGGGTTTCGCCGTCGTCCTCCGGTTCAGCGGAAGCGGTTTTGGGTTCCAGCGGCATTCCGCATTTCGGGCAATCGCCCGGATGGTCCTGCTCGATTTCCGGGTGCATTGGACAGGCGTAGATGGTTTTGCCTCCCGCCGGCACGACCCGGAGCGGATTTGGCTCCAGCGCCATGCCGCACTTCGGGCAATCGCCCGGCCGGTCTGATTCCACACCGGGGCACATCGGGCAAAAATACTTCGCCGTTGCCGCCGGCTTTGCCGCAGCCGCGCCGTGGTGCCCGTGGGAGTGCCCGTGCATTCCAGATTCGTCAGCACCACCATCAGGCATGTCCGCCATGATGGCCAGGGCGGCTCGATTTTTAGAAGTGGTTTGGGCGAGGAATTTTTGGCGGCAATGTTCACAGCAAAAATAAAACGTCTGTCCGTCACGCTCGGCGCGCAACGCAGACGCTTCGTTCACCGTCATGCCGCAAATGGGATCGGTTGCCATGTCACTTAAAATTGTGTCATAACCGTCAAATATCCAGAGTGTAATTTGCAAAACTGGACTTTCGCCGACCGACCGACGTCGCGGCGGGTGCCTGCCAGCTTTAGGAAGCCAAGGCAGCCAGCTCGCCCCGGACAAACAGTCCCCGACAATGCTTTGGCACGACCAATCATTTGTGTATGTAATTTGGACATTTGCCAATATTAGGATGAGAACAACGAACTTTCTCTCAGAGAGGGACTCCCAATGATTGCCGGACATCCCCAAAAATGTTTACACCGGGGCTATAGACTGCGTCATCGCTGTTGCGACCGGAGATTGGCCTTGTACATGCTCGCAGAAAGGTGTGAAAACAGATAATTTTATGAAAACCAGAATTCTTGTTGGTTTGTGCGTCGTTCTTGCTGCGAATTTTATTTCCGTCCGCGCGGAGGACGACACCCCGGAACAGGCCGCCGCCCGCGCCGCATTGGAACAAAAAATGGTCGAGTTGGACCGCGCCCCGGCCCAGCCGTCACCTAATCAAAATTTCGTGGCGGTAACGGTACGACCCGGCGAAGTCACCACCAAAGCAACCGGCACGGTGGCCACAAAAGCAGTGACGCCGCAAACCGGCACGGCGGCAACAATCCTGGTGGCTGTTCCCGCCACGGTCGCTCCGGCTGCCAAAGCTTCCATAACTGTTGCTCCTGCTGAGACCACGCCGGTTGCTGCTGGTCCGGCGGCCGCCGCTTCTGCTCACGAGGTTTCCGTTGCCACGGCTTCGGATATGGCCGCCGACCGCGCGGCTTTGGACCAAAAAATGTACGAGCTGGATCAGTCGCAAGCCCAGCCGCAACCGGATGCGAATCGCGCGGCAGCGGTGACACAACCCGGCGAATCTACAACCCATGCAACGGCGACTCCCCCGATTGCTCCGGCGACTGCTTCCATCGTGTCTGCTCCGGTTGACACCGCTCCGGCGGCCGTCACTTCCGTGGCAACAACTCCGGTGGCCGCTCCCGCGCCGGTTGCTCCGGTTTCCGCTGCGCCCACAGTTGCCGCTCCTGCTCCCAAGGTTTCCATTGCTCCTGCGATTGCGGCTCCGGTTGCCGTCGCTCCGGCTGCCACCGTTCAATCTGTTGCGGCGCCAACCAAGTCTCAACCCGTCGCCGCACCGGCAGCGTACAAACCGGCCCTGGTACTCCACGCTGCGACATTGCCATCGACTTCACCGGGGTTGGCGAGACCCGGCGCCAGACTTGTGACCACTACGGGATCCGTCTACCAAAATGTTGAGGTGGAAAGAGTGATGTCGGACTCAATCATTATCAGTTATACGCCTGCGGGCGGCGGGTGGTCGATGACGAAGGTCAATTTTAGCGATCTTCCCGCCGGATTTCGGCAGCAATACGAGAAAAAGTAAAGCGCTGGTTCCCGGACCCGCTTGCGGCTGGCTGGTGATTTTCCACCCGATGGCACCCTGTGCCCCGGCGCAAGGTCATTTGGCAATATCACCGTAAAAGATGCCGCGGCCATCGGTGCCGACATACGCCCGGCCGTAGATACGCGGGTCGCCCGCGATGCAGCGGAAGCGATTCCCCCATTGATGCTGGTTGTCATTGATGCGCATCCACGTGACGCCCGCGTCATCGGAACGAAAAAGCCCTTCCCTGCCATCGTAAGCACCGGCAACGTAGAGAGCCGGATAATCCCTGCCAGGAGCCGCTTTGCCGAAGCCCAAGGCTCTGATGTTCGGCGGATTGGCCACGGTCGTGAAACTTGCCCCGCCGTCGGTGGAATGAAACAACCCGCCGCGGCCATACAGCCATAGATCGCCTTCCCGGCCGGGCACGGCCAGCGACCGCATTTCCCCGCCCCCTGTCACGGTCAAACCACTGATATCGTTCGTGGTGAAGGTCGCCCCGCCGTCGGTGCTCCGGTAAATTTTCCCATCGGCAATGTTCAAAGCATAAAACTTGGCCGGGTTGGAACGGTCGGCAACCGGCCGGACGCCGGGCGGAAGTCCTTTCACCGGCGTCCAGGTCTCGCCGCGGTTGGTGGAAATTTGCACGGTGCCCACGGTGCTCATAAACACCGAACCGTCCGCCGAAAGAATTACCGTTCCGAAGCCGCCGCCCCGCCGGCCGCCGGTATTCGTTACGCCGGTTGAAAAGGGGTTCCAAGTGTGTCCGCCATCCAGTGAATAGGCCATGGGGGCGCGGTTGGGCATGTTCCGGACCGGTGAGCCGCTGCGGACAAAGAGGTTGGGGTTCTTCTCCGCAAAATCGAGCGAGTAGGTGGTGGTGAACAGCGGATGCAAAAACATTCCGTCCTTGGGCGACACGTTCAGGTCGTCATGCACAAAGCCGCCGATGTCGCCAAAGGCGCTGACGAGGTGCGCGCCGGCGGGCGGGCTGGCCAGATCAACGACGGCCGTTTCCTCGATGCCTTCCCCCCAGACCGACCAGTGTGTGTCCTGGTCGAGGTCCGCATTGTGGATGTCGTCGGTGTTCCAGATGGTGGCGCCGGTGGCGTAGCAGACGTGGTTGGGATCAAATGGATCAATGGCCAGCGTGGCCATCCACCAGCCGAGCGACGGTTCGGACCTGCCCCAGATGAGATACGGCGACGCTGACGGATCCCGGCGGGTTTTGGCGGAGATGTCCTTCCAGGTCGCGCCGCCATCGGTCGTGCGGTAGATGCGGTCGCTGTCATTGGTGGACTGGCGGTTCAGCGAAGCCACAACGAGCGTGCCGGGGTTCTGGCGGTCAACGCCCAACCCGCCGTAACCGCCCGGTGGACGGTTCGTGTCGGTGACGGGCGTGATGTCGGTCCACGCGCCGGCCTGGGGATTGAATTTCCACACCGCGCCGTCGGTGACGCCATTCGGTCCGACGCCGTTGTCATAGACCAGATAAAGCATGCCGTGCGTGTCAAACGCGGTATGAATGGGCACGAGACCCGTGGGTTGACCTGGCACGGCCCCCCAGGTCGCACCCGCGTTGGTGCTCCAATAAAGCTGGGCGTCGCCGCGGTCGGTCGAACCGACATAAATGGTCTTCGTGGGTTTGCCCGGCGTGCCGGTGGCGGGGTCAAAAACGACAAAGCTCAGGCCGGCACTGCGTCTGCCCCAAGAGAAACCGCTGTCCTCGGACGGAGCGCCGCTGCCTTTGACGGGAAAATTTTCCACCTTGCTCCAGGTCAGCGCGGTGTCCTTGCTGATCCACAGTCCGTCGTATCGCGAACCGAAGTAAAGGAGGTTGTTGTCATTGGGGTCAATGGCCAGACGTTCGCCCACACCGCGGCCATTTTCGTTGCCGCCCATGCGGAAGGGGACGTCAATCACCTGAAACGTTTTGCCTTGATTCAGGGAACGGAAGATGGCCGCCGGGTCGCGCGAATACATGCCTTGGGCGAGGTACAGCCGGTTGGGGTCCACCGGATCGGTCGCGAGACTTTCAGTGCCTTGCAGATTGGAATCCGGGCTCCAGTCGGTGAGGGGAATCCACCGCCCGGCCGCGTTGTCCCATTTGTAAGAACTGCCGATGTCGGTGCGGCAATAGGCCAGACCCGGTTGCTTGAGGTTGAAGATGATGCCGGGAACGAAGCCGCCGGCGACCACCTTCACATTCTTCCACACATACGGCGGTG
>Ga0265316_10000862_pt1 | contig 33378 bp, 21 predicted proteins | sample 4522metaG_FD_202092 | JGI IMG/M metagenome (GOLD analysis project Ga0265316, IMG submission 202092) | Rhizosphere microbial communities from Carex aquatilis grown in University of Washington, Seatle, WA, United States - 4-5-22 metaG | ecosystem: Host-associated > Plants > Roots > Rhizosphere >...
AGCATCGTCCATTCGATGGTCGAATTTGTGGACGGAGCGATGCTCGCGCAGCTTTCCACGCCGGACATGTGCCTGCCGATTCAATACGCCCTCACGTATCCCGACCGGGTGTCGAGCGGGCGCGTGCAGACCAGCCTCGCCCAATTGGGCAACCTCACGTTTGAAGAGCCGGATGTGGAAAAATTCCCGGCGCTGAATCTGGCGCGCCGCGCCGGTGAAACGGGCGGCACCCTGCCGGCGGTATTGAACGCGGCGAACGAAATCGCCGTCGAAGCCTTTGTGAACCACAAAATCAATTTCCTGCAAATCACGGAGACCGTCCGGCGCACGATGGATGCCCACAAGGTCGTTTTGCATCCCACGCTGGAGCAAATTTTGGAGGCCGATGCCTGGGCGCGGCGGGAAGCGGCGGTGATTTGACCGCAGCGCGCAAAGATTGCGGGCCGGCTTTTATCTGATATACTCACCCTGTCCTTTTGCAAAGGCTGTTTATTACATGACTATTTTAACCATTATTTACGTTGTGGCCGCCGTGCTGGTGTTGTTCGGCGCAGCCATTTCAATTCATGAGTTCGGCCATTTTTGGGTCGCGCGCAGGCTCGGCATGAAGGTCGAGGAATTCGCCATCGGGTTCGGCCCGAAAATTTACAGCTGGCGCCGCGACGGCATCGAATATTCGTTGCGCTGGATTCCCGCCGGCGGTTTCGTGAAGCTGCCGCAGATGGTCACTGCCGAGGCGCTCGAAGGCCAGACAACCGAATCCGTGCCCCCGGCGCCGCCGCTGCACAAAATTCTCGTGGCCTTTGCCGGGCCGTTCATGAATGTGGTGTTCGCCATCGCCCTGGCAACGGTCATTTATTTTGTCGGCCTGCCGGTGCCCGTGAATCCTCCGATTATTGGCTATGTTGAGCCCGGCTCGGCAGAGGCCAAACTCGGCATTCGCGAAGGCGACGTCATCACGGCCGTGAATGGCAAGAAGGTGGATTCCTGGCAGGACATCGTATTGAACACGGTGGTGGCGCGCACAAGCGTGCTGCCCGTGGTCATCAAGCACGACGGCAAGGAACATTCCTATGAACTCCAGGCGACCACGGACAACGCCATCGGCCTCAAGCTGCTCAATCTCGATCCTCGCGATCATCCGCAAGTGATGCAGGTCCTTTCCGGCACCCCGGCGGAGAAGGCAGGACTCCAGCCTAAAGACGTCATTGTTTCATTCGCGCGCGTGCCGGTGGCCAGCCGCGAGCAACTGATTGACCTGATTCGCAAACGCGGCGGGCAGATTACCGAGTTGCGCATTCAGCGCGGCGCGGAAAAAATCACTCTGAACGTCACGCCGACGCTTGATCCTGAAACAAAGTTCGGCCAGATCGGCGTCATGCTCGGCACGGATGCAACCCAGGTTTATATCGTGCAAAAGCCGGGGCCGACGCCCTGGGAGAATGTCGGCGGCGTTTTGAATCAAACCTTCATGGTCATCAGCGCGCTCATCCATTCGCACGAAACCGGCGTGGGCGCCAAGGATTTGACCGGCCCCATCGGCATTTTTTCCATGCTCGCGGGCGCGGTGAAAACCGACTATCGCCTCGCGCTCAATTTCCTGGTTTTGCTGAACATCAACCTCGCCATCATCAATCTCCTGCCCATCCCCGTGCTGGATGGAGGCCACATTTTGATGGCCCTGGTTGAAAAAGTCCGGCGCCGGCCGATGAACGTGAAATTTGTGGAGCACGTCACCACCGTCTTCGCCGTCATGCTGATTTCCTTCATGCTTTACATCGCGTTTTTTGACATCAAACGCATTCCCCTCTTCCGCGCCATGTTCAATACCAACGCGCAAATTGAGCAAACGACCGCACCCGCCTCGTCCCCGCCGGCGCCGGCCAAATAATTCATGCGCTACTGCGAATCACCGTACCTTTACCAGCGGCGCAAAACGCGCGAGGTCGTTATCGGCGACCCGAAAAACGGCGGGGCCATCATCGGCGGCCGTCATCCCGTGGTCATGCAGTCCATGCTCACCTGCGACACGATGGACACCGCCGAATCCGTAAAGCAGACGCTCGAACTCGTCGCCGTGGGCTGCCAGCTCGTCCGCATCACCGCGCCGACGGTGAAGGACGCGGCGAACCTGCAAAACATTGCCGCCGAACTGCGCCGGCGCGGCTGCACCGTGCCGATTGTGGCCGACATTCATTTCAAGCCCGAAGCGGCGATGGAGGCGGTGAAATGGGTCGAGGTCGTGCGCGTCAACCCCGGCAATTACGCCGACTCAAAGAAATTTGCCACCAAGGAATACACGAACGGGCAATATGCCGCCGAGCTGAAACGCATTGAGGAGAAATTCACGCCGCTTGTGCTGGAGTGCATCCGGTTGAAGCGCGCGTTGCGCATCGGCACCAACCACGGCTCGCTCAGCGACCGCATCATGAATCGCTACGGCGACACGCCGCTCGGCATGGTCGAAAGTGCGCTGGAATTCGCCCGCATCTGCCGCCAGCACAACTTCCACAATTTCAAATTCTCGATGAAGTCGTCCAATCCCAAGGTAATGATCGAGTGTTACCGGCTGCTGGTGGCGCGGCTGGAACAGGAAGGACCGGATTGGAATTACCCGATTCACCTCGGGGTGACCGAGGCGGGTGAAGGCGAGGACGGCCGCATCAAATCCGCCATCGGCATCGGCTCGCTGTTGTGCGACGGCCTGGGTGACACGATTCGTGTCTCGCTCACGGAAGATTCGCCGCGCGAAATCGAAGTCTGCCGCGACCTGCTGGCGCAGATTCCTGAACTTACACTTTCGGAGGGACGAGTTACACGAGTCCCTGACTCGAATGGCAGAGGAAATTTGGGACTCGCAGAGCTCGTCCCTCCGAGTAACGACTTTTCATTCGACCCTTTCCATTTCGAACGCCGGGAGACACCGGAAATTGAGCTGAACGAACAGACCAAGTGCGGCGGCGAACAGACCGTCCGCGTGGTGGTGACGCGCGCCACGTGGGACAAGGTCGCGCACAAGATTCGTCCAAAGGACGACGTAAAGCCGGAAGCGATTTACGAAGATTTGAACGTGGCTGAGATCGATCCGACGCAGGATTTTGAAATCAACTGCGAGACCCAACTCGTCACGGTAAAGGACGCCGTGAAGCTTCCGGCCATCACCGCCTTCCGTCTGCTGGCGGCGAAATTGAAGCGGCTGGGCCGCAACAATCCGATTCTCTTGAAGGATTGCCTGGCGTCTGGTGGTGGCCGCGGATGTAAATCCGCGGACTCCTCCGCTGCGGGAAATCCGCCGATTCACATCGGCGGCTACGAAGTTTTGGAACCCAAAATCGCCCTGCTCCGCGCGTCGGTCGTCATCGGCTCGCTGCTGGCGGATGGCATTGGCGACGCGATTTTGATTCGCGGCGAAGCCGGCGGCGGACAGTCATTGCGGCTGGCTTACAATATTTTACAGGCGGCGGGCTGCCGTTCGTTCAAGACCGATTACGTGGCGTGCCCGAGTTGCGGGCGTACGCTGTTCAATCTCCAGACGGTGACGGCGCGCATCAAGGCGCGCACGGAGCATCTCAAAGGCGTGAAGATTGCCATCATGGGCTGCATCGTGAACGGCCCCGGTGAAATGGCCGACGCGGACTTCGGTTACGTGGGCGGCGCGCCCGGCAAGATCAATCTTTACGTGGGCAAACAGGCCATCAAATTCAACATCCCCGAAGCCGAAGCCGTGGAACGCCTTGTGGACCTCATCAAAGAGCACAACAAGTGGGTGGAGCCGGAAGTAAAAGAAGCACTGGTGCAGTCATAGTCAGGTTACGACCGAAACCCAACGGGATTCCGTATTCAGCCCAAGGTTGGCACGCAGCGCTACCTTGGGTGGACCGTTCAAAATCATTTCCAACCTCACGGAAATCTCTGCAACCGGAGCGCGGGCGGCTCGCCCGCGTGAGCCTGATTCGGAAACCCGCGGGCAAGCCGCCCGCGCTCCTGTTGGATTCAATCCCGGCTGGATTAGAAGCCGCCCCACCAACGGCAACGCAACGGATTCAAGGTCCATTTACGGCACGAAACCGGCTGTAGCAACCGGAGTTATATGAAACAAACCCTGGCGTTTTTGACGGCCATGATGATTTCGCTTTTGGCGGCAAAACCTGTCGCCGCCGCTCCGGCTGTCTCCGGTGTGGGAGACAAGCTGTCTCTTTCCATTACCAACAAATACGGCGACGTTCTGGCAAATCCGAGTGTGACCCAGATTCTGGGCGATGGATTGGTTCTGCAACGCGGCACCATGGTGATGAAGGTCAAATATGAGGATCTGCCCCCGGATGTTCGCCAGAAATATCAACCCCTGGCCGACGGCGTAATTAAAAAAGAGGAGAAGCAAGGCGAGGCCACCGCCGCTTATATCGCCTACACCCGGCAGTTGCAGACCGAGCAGGCGCAGCACCTGGCGGTGCAGGAGCAGCAGATAACCGAGCAGGCAAAAGACCAACCCAAAAACCTGGCTGCCGCCGCCCCGAAATATCTGAGCATTGCCATACCCAATCAAAACTGGAAGCTCATCATCGCCGACCTGGGATTTGGCAATTGGACCAAGCAGGAGGACAACAACCAACTGGTCCTGCACTGCCAGCCGGGATCGAGCGGTTTCAATCTTGTCATTTTTGTCGAAGGACCGGTAAACAACCTTCCCGGCAATGACCCGGTGTACAATTTCTTCTGGTCAAACATGGCGCACGATTCGCTGATAGACACGCAGTCGGTAAAAGTTCTAAAAAACGACCAGTTCATCAAAGTTTCCTATGCCGCGCAGGGTCAACCCAACGTGAATTACTTCTTTGCCTACCAGGGCAAATGGGTGGACCTGCATCTGTCGAAGGGATCACCCGAGCAGGGGGACGATAAATTATTTGCTGAGTTCGACAACGCCCTTTCCTACGGTCCGTGACACGGTAGATTCAGCGCCACCCGCCTTCCTTGGCGGCCAGCCAATAACGCTTGCCCAAACGCACGCGCTTGCATACAGTGTGCGACCACTTTTCAGGATATGCACATAAATCAGTTGAATGAAATTCCGATGCTGGCAGCCGCCTCAGCGCCGGGACAACCACAACCGCCGGCCTGGATGTCGTTTGCCCCGATGATCCTGTTGATCATCGTGTTTTACTTCATTCTGATTCGACCGCAGCAAAGACGCTCCAAGCAACAGGCCGAATTGCTCAAAAACCTCAAGTCCGGCGACAAGGTGGTCACCTCCAGCGGCATTGTCGGCCTGGTCATCACCGTGAAGGACAAAACCGTTTCCCTGCGTTCGGCGGACGCCAAAATGGAAGTCACCAAGGCTTCGGTGGTGGAAATCCTCGAATCCAGCAGCACATCCGACTCATAGGCCGTCCATGAAAAATAACGATTTCTGGAAATTCATCCTCGTTGCCTTCATCGTCTGCTGGTCATTTTTCGAAATGTACCCGCCGACGAGCCGGGATTTGGTGAAGGAATTTGAATCGCGCGCGGTAAGCCGGGACGCGACGTTCGCGGACATTGTGGCGCGGATTGCACCATTGCAAAAAGCGCGGCCCGACCGCGAATTCGCCAATTTGCAGGAGGCCATCGGCACCAATGACATTCAGCCTTACTTCCGCTTCTTTGACGCGAAGGCCCAGGTAAACCCGACCACCTTCATCCTGAACCAGCTGCAGCGCGACGCCTCGGGCAAAATCAAGCTCGGCCTTGATTTGCAGGGCGGCACATCGTTTCTCGTTGAGATGGACACCAACGCGCTGGCGGCCAGCGCCAGCGGCAGCGACACCAACGCCGCCGCCCGGTCAGTGGACACCGCCGGTGCGATTTCGCAGGCGGTGGAAGTCCTGCGCAAACGCGTGGACGCTTTTGGCGTGGCCGAGCCGGTCATTCAACCGGCGGGCGGCAATCGCATTCTGATTCAGTTGCCCGGCTTGTCCGAGGCCGACAAGGAAAGCGCCAAGGCGCAGATCGAAAAGGCCGCGTACCTCGAATTCCGGATGGTGAAGGAGGACAGCCAGCAAATCATTGAAAATCATCTGCCGATTCCGCCCGGTTACGAACTGCTCAAGCACATCGAACCGCAAACCGATAACCGCCCGCCGATAATTGAAACGCACGTGGTAAAGAAAAGACCGGAAAACGGCCTGGCGGGTGACATTGTAAAAAGCGCGATGGTGGTGCGTGGCAACATGGGCGAACCACAGATTGATTTCACGCTCAACGATAATGGCGCGAAAAAATTTGGCGAAGTCACCCGCAACAATATTGGCCGGCAGCTGGCCATTGTGCTGGACGGTCAATTGTATTCCGCGCCCGCCATTCAAGGTGCGATTGAGGGCGGCAACGGCCAGATCACGGGACGCTATTCCATCCAGGAGGCGCAGGAACTGGCGAACGTCCTCCAAAATCCGCTGCGCGCGCCGCTCATACCCGTTTATTCCAGTGACGTTTCTCCAACCCTCGGCACTGATTCCATCCGCAGCGGCATTTATGCCTCCATCTGGGCGGTCGTTCTGGTTTCCGCGTTCATGCTTTGTTATTACTGGATTGCGGGCATCACGGCGAACATCGCGCTGGTCACTAACATCATCATCCTGCTGGGCGTCATGTGTTCCATCGGCACGACGCTTACGCTGCCGGGCATCGCGGGCGTGGTGCTCACCGTCGGCATGGCGGTGGACGCCAACGTGCTGATTTACGAACGCCTGCGCGAGGAAATCGCCAAGGGCAAATCGCTGCGCGGCGCGATTGCCGCCGGCTACGCCCGCGCGTTCGGCACCATTTTCGATTCGCACGTCACCACGCTCATTTCGTCCGTCATTTTGATTTTCATGGGCACGGGCGAAATCAAGGGGTTCGGCGTCACGCTCACCATTGGCGTCGCCGCCAGCCTGTTCACCGCGCTCGTCGTGACACGCCTGATCTTCAACTTCCTGCTCGACCGCAACTGGTTGAAATCGCTGCCGATGCTCCACATCATCAGGAGCGCGCATCTCAATTTCATGAGGATCGCCTCGCCGTTGTTCATCATCACCTGGACGTTCATCATCCTGTCGCTGGGCTACGGCGTTTTCGCCCGCGGCGACAAATTGTTTGGCGTGGACTTTCTGGGCGGCGACAGCACCATGTTCAGCTTCACGCAAAAACTGGATGTGGATCAAATCCGCGGCGTTCTGACACAGATCGGCGAACGGGATGCGCAAATCCAGTATCAAAAGGACATAACCGGCGGCAGCGAAACGCTCCGCGTGACCACCTCCAGCGGTTCGGCCCAAAAAGTCGAGCAAAACCTCGCCGAAAAATTTCCGCAGGCGCAGTTCAAGGCCGTCAGCCGGCAGCAGGTCGGCGCCACGGTGGGCCGGGAGATTCTCCAATCGGCCATCATCGCCTGCCTGCTGGCCATGTTCGGCATCCTGGTCTATGTCGCGTTTCGCTATGAATTTTCCTTCGCCGTCGGCGCGGTGGTCGCGGTGCTCCACGACGTGCTGCTGACCATCGGCTGTTACTGCATTGCCAATGCCATTTCGGGGCGCGAATTCAACCAGACTGTCATCGCCGCGTTGCTGACCATCATCGGCTTTTCCATCAACGACAAAATCGTCATCTTCGACCGTATCCGCGAAAACCTGAAGCTGGGGGCGCGCGGTTCGTTCAAGGAAATCATCAACCAGGCGCTCAACCAGACCTTGAGCCGCACGATCATCACCAGTGGCACGGTGTTTTTGGCCACCCTGTCGTTGTTCATTTTCGGCGGCGGCGTCATCAACGATTTCGCCTTCACCTTCCTCATTGGCATCATCACCGGCACCTATTCGAGCATCTACATCGCCAGCGCGTTCGTGTTGTGGTGGCACAAGGGCGAGCGCCCGAATATCGGCGCCTCGCAGGTGGCGATCCAGAGCACGACGTCAGCGAAGGTGTAGGCATTTGCGATTCGCGATTTGCGATTGACGAATCCATTTGCAGTCGGTGCGTAAATCGTAAATCGTAAATCGTAAATGGACCCGGCGGCAATCACACCCTGGCACTGGCTCGGTTTCATCGTTTGCGTCCTGATTTTTCTCGCGCTCGATCTGGGTGTGTTCCATCGCGGGGCGCGCGTGGTCAAATTCAAGGAGGCCCTCGCCTGGACGGCGCTTTGGTTCGCGCTGGCCATGCTGTTTGCCGGAGCGCTGGCGCATTGGCGCGGACCGGAGGCGGCGGTTCAATTCACCACCGGCTACGTCATCGAACTTTCACTCTCACTGGACAACGTCCTGGTCATCGCGCTTATCTTTGCCTGGTTTCACGTGCCGCCGGCATTTCAACATCGGCTGCTTTTTCTGGGCATCCTGGGTGCGTTGGTCATGCGCGGCGCAATGATTGCCGCCGGTGTGGCCCTCATTCATCAATTCGAGTGGGTCCTTTATGGATTTGGCGCTTTTCTCGTTTTTGCCGGCGTCAAAATGCTTTTGACGCGCAAGGCGCTGGTGCAACCGGAAAACAATCTCGCGCTGCGGCTCGCGCGAAAATTGTTTCCCGTCACCCCAAATCTTGACGGCCGTAAGTTTTTTACCCGGCTGGACGGCCGCTTCGCCCTCACTCCGCTGGCGCTGGTGCTGGTGCTGGTCGAAACGACCGATCTGGTTTTTGCCGCGGATTCCGTTCCGGCGGTGTTTTCCGTGACGCGCAAGGCCTTTATCGTTTTCACCTCAAACGTCTTTGCCATCCTCGGTTTGCGTTCGCTGTATTTTCTGCTGGCCGGCGCGCTGGGTTATTTCCGCTATTTGAAAATAGGGCTGTCGGGAGTGCTGGTTTTTATCGGCGTCAAAATGCTGCTCGAACCGCACGGCCCGCCGGCGCAGTGGTTTCAAATTGAAATTCCCACCACGGTTTCGCTGCTGGTCGTGGCCGTGATCCTGTCCGTCTCCCTCGCGCTGTCCGTGGCCGCCGCGCGACTTGAAAAGAAGGCCGCGCGATGAAATACCGCTGGTCGCTGGCACCCCCGCAGCCGCTGCTCGCCGGCCAGCTGGCGGCACAGCTCAAAATCCCGCCGCTGCTGACGCAGTGCCTCCTCAACCGCGGATTCAGCGAACCACCCGCCCTCGAAAAATTTTTGCGGCCGCGCCTAAAAAATCTTGCCGACCCGTTTCTGCTGCCGGACATGACCACCGCCGTTGAACGATTGCTTCGCGCCCGCGAGCAGGACGAATCGCTGGTGATTTTTGGCGATTACGACGTGGACGGCGTGACGTCCACCGCCCTGCTCGCCGAGGTCTTGCGCGCGCTCGGCTGGAAGGTGGATTTTTATCTGCCGAACCGCATGGACGAAGGCTACGGTTTGAGCGCCGATGGTGTCGAAAACTGCCTCAAAAAGTTTCCTGTCACCCTCCTGCTCGCCGTGGACTGTGGTTCAACTGCGGTGGAAACCATCAATTCACTCCGCGCCCGCGGCGTGGATGTGATCGTGCTCGATCATCACCAGGTTTCAAACCCGGCGCCGGATGCAGTTGCATTGGTAAATCCGCAAATGCAGGGTCGAGAGTCGAAAGCCGGGAGTCGAGGGCCGGAAACCGGTTGTCCCTCGACCCTCGACCCTCGACCCTCGACTGAGTTGTGCTCTGCCGGGCTGGCTTTCAAACTGGCGCACGCGCTCGTCAAGCGCGGGCGCGAAATCAATCTTCCCGGCGCGGCGGAATTCGATTTGCGTCCGCTGCTCGATCTGGTCGCACTGGGCACGATTGCCGACCTGGTCCCGCTGGTTGGAGAAAACCGCATTCTGGTCTCCGCCGGCCTGCAACGATTGAGCCTGACGCAACGGCCCGGACTCGTCGCCTTGAAAAAAGCCGCGCAATCGCCCTCCCTGCTGGGCACCCACGACGTCGGCTTTCAACTCGCGCCGCGCCTCAACGCCGCCGGCCGGCTGGAAACCGCCGAGGAATCCCTGCGCCTGTTGCTTGCGCGCAATCTGGCCGACGCCATGCCGGTCGCCCGGAATCTCGACGCCCAGAATCGCGAACGCCAGAAAATCGAGCGCGGCATTGTCGAGGAAGTCACCGGCGCGGTGCGCGCCCGATTCAATCCGCAAACTGATTTCGTCATCGTGGAGGGACAATTACTCTGGCACATCGGCGTGGTCGGCATTGTGGCCTCGCGGGTGTTGCAGGAATTTTACCGCCCCACCATCATCATTGGCGGTGAAGGCAATGAATGGCGCGGGTCCGGCCGCAGCATTGCCGGTTTCGATCTGGCCGCCGCGTTGCGCGAGTGCGACGATCTGCTGGTGCGCCACGGTGGACACGCCATGGCCGCGGGTCTGAGCGTACGGCCGGACAAAATTGACGCGTTGCGGGAGCGCCTGAATGAGCTGGCGCGCCGCGCGCTGAAACCGGAGGATTTACAGCCATCGCTGCGTCTCGACACGGAAGTCGGGCTGGACGAAATGACGCTGGAGACGCTTCATGAGTTGTCCCGTTTGAAACCGACGGGACAGGGCAATCCCGGCGTGCAATTCTGCGCGCGCAATCTCACGCACGCGCGGCCGCTCCAGCGCATCGGCGCGGACAAACAGCACGTCAAAATGTGGGTGACGGATGGCGCGGTCACGCTGGAGGCCCTCTGGTGGAATGGCGGCACCGGACCGTTGCCCGTCGGAAAATTTGATCTCGCTTTCGCGCCGCAGGCCAACCAGTTCAACGGCAGCCGCTCGGTTCAATTGAAAGTGCTGGATTGGAAACCTGTGAATTAATCCAAAGACCAATATCTAAGCCGGCTCCAGCTTTTGCAGGAGTCGAGGTCACGAGACTCGTTTTAATCAGAGACTCCTTACGTCGTCTCCTGCTCAATAAACGAGAACGAGGACGGCCGCATCTTGTGCGGATTAGACCACGTCTGAAAACTTTTCATCCGACATGTTCGGCGCTTTGAGCTTGGCCTCCACGTCCGGTACGGATTCGAGGAAGTTCAAGAGCAGACTGCTCTTGAGCGCGTAATTGACATTCTCTCCCGACACGTCGGGACTTTCCGCCAGCGCCGCCGACGCATCCAGCTTCCAGCTACGGCGCGACAGGGATGGAGCTTGATTCGTTATGGGATCACCAAACTGCAAAGATGACAGCCCTACGGGCTTTCCAAACGCACCACCTCACCCCAGCCCTTTTCCCGCTTTGGCGCGTGTGTTCAAATAGCCAGGCCAAAAGTCTTCGGGTTTTTGGCTTTGGACTTTGGACTTTGGACTTTAGACTGGAAAAATGAACGCCGCCATTCTTGTCGCCGCCGGCAAGGGCGCCCGCATGGGCGCGAGCCTTCGCCTCACCGGAGACGCTTCGGCCCCGCAGGCCGGAACGGACAAGTTGTTTCTCGAAGTGGCCGGCCGCCCGGTCGTCGCCCACACGTGGCAAAGGTTCAACGATGCGAAGTGCATCAGCGAAATCATCCTGGTCGTGCGCGACGGCATGCAAAAGGCCTTTGTTGAACTGGCGTCAAGGTTTCACCTGCAAAAACCGTATCGCTTCGCCGTGGGCGGGGCGGAACGGCAGGATTCGGTCTGGAACGGCCTGGAGGCTTTGCCCGCCACGGCGGAGATTGTGGCGATCCAGGATGCGGCCCGGCCCTGCACCAGCGAGGAGTTGATTGCGGCAACCGTCCAGGCGGCGGACGAAACCGGCGCCGCGGTGGCGGCGCAGCCGGTGACGGACACCATCAAGGAATCCACCGACGGCCGATTGATTCAACACACGCTCGACCGCTCGAAATTATGGGCAGTGCAAACGCCACAGACATTTCGCGTCGAAGTGATCCGGCGCGCGCTGGCGGAAGTGCGCCGGCGCCGCCTGGTGTTCACGGACGACACCGCGGCGTGCGAATTGATCAGCCAGCCGGTCCGGCTGGTGTCGAGCATCGCCCCGAACCCGAAGGTCACCGTGCCGGGCGATTTGCCGTTCGTCGAAATGCTGTTGCAAAACAAAACTTGATTCGAAATTTGACAGGTCTGTGATAATTTGCCCCCGGTTATGAAACGACGTTTGATTTATGGACTGGTCATCGCGGCGTTGCTGCTGAATCTGATCATCGGCACGCATATTTATTTGAGCTCGGCTTACGCGTCCGAGCCGAAGGATTCGGTCTATCCGAACCTGGAGCTTTTCGCCAGCGTGCTGGAAAAGGTTCGCACGGAATACGTGGACGGCCAGAAGCTGACGTATCACGACCTGGTTTATGACGCGCTCAAGGGCATGATCGACTCGCTCGATCCGCACAGCGAGTTCATGGACCCGGACGAGTATCAGGAATTGCAGGGTGACACCGAAGGCGAATTCGGGGGACTCGGCCTGGTGGTCACGATGAAGGACAATTATGTCACGGTGGTCGCGCCGATGGATGACACGCCGGGATTCCGCGCGGGCATTCTGGCCGGCGACCGCATCGTCAAAATCAGCGGCCGGAGCTCGGATAAACTGCCCCTGCCCGACGCAGTGAAACTGCTTCGCGGCAAGCCGGGCACGCAAGTCACCGTGACGATTCAACGTCCGGCGTCCGGCTTGACCCGGGATTTTACGCTGACCCGCGCGATCATCAACCTGGACATGGTGAAAGACATCGCCGGCAAAAAGGAATTCCCGCTCGACCCGGACAAAATCGGCTACATCCGCATCACGCAATTCGGCGACAACACCAGTGACGAACTCGAGGCCGCATTGAAAAAATTGAAAGACCAGGGCATGAAGGCGTTGATTCTGGATTTGCGCGGGAATCCCGGCGGCCTGCTTGATGAAGCGGTCGGGGTTTGCAGCAAATTCCTGCCGCGCGGACAGCTGATTGTCACCACCGAAGGCCGCGATCTGGAACAAAACTCAACCCGGCGCGCCGAGGGTCATGGCGATGAACTGAAAGGCATGCCGATGGTCGTGCTCGTTAATCTCGGCAGCGCGAGCGCTTCGGAAATTGTCAGCGGCTGTTTGCAGGACTTGCATCGCGCGGTCATTCTCGGCGAGAAAACATTCGGCAAAGGCTCCGTGCAAAGCATTTTCCCGCTGGACGACGGCTCCGCGCTCAAACTCACGACGGCCAAGTATTACACCCCCAGCCACCGGGTCATTCATGAACACGGCATCCTGCCCGATGTGGTCGTGCCCATGAGCGACGAGGAAGAGGCCGTGTTGATATTCAAGCGCTCGCCCGGCGGCCTAGCCTCGTTGAACCCGGAGGAACGCACCCGCGTCGAAAAAATCCGGGACGTGCAATTTGAGCGCGCCGAGGACCTGCTCAAAGGCATTTTGCTTTACAGCCAATTTTCAAAAGCCGAGAAGGTCGCGGTGAAATGAAAGGCTGGAGTTCAAGCTTTGCTTGCCCAGTCAGTATTCCAGAACGAACAAGCTAAAGCTTGAACTCCAACACGATGACCTTATTGGCCATTGAAACCTCGTGCGATGAAACCAGCGCCGCCGTGGTGCGCGACGGCAACATTCTCTCCAGCGTTGTCTCCTCGCAAGTCAAACTGCACGCCGAATACGGCGGTGTGGTGCCAGAACTCGCCGCGCGCGAACATTTGCGAAACCTGATTCCCGTTGCCCAAGCGGCGTTGCAGGAAGCGCGGATGCGGCCGGAGCAGCTCGACGCCGTCGCCGCCACGCAGGGGCCGGGATTGCCCACGGCCTTGCTCGTTGGCTTCAAGGCCGCGCAGGCCGTCGCGTTTGTCCTGCAAAAACCCTTCCTCGGCATCCATCATCACGAGGCTCATCTCTATTCACCGTGGATTTCCGGCAATCCGCCGGCGGCGGATTTTTCCGGTTTTCAACCCAATGTTTCGCTCATCGTCAGCGGCGGACATACCTTGCTCGTGTTGGTGGAATCGGAATTGAAACATTCCGTGCTCGGCTCGACGCTGGACGACGCGGCGGGCGAATGCTTCGACAAAACCGGCAAGCTGATGGGACTGCCCTATCCCGCCGGACCGGAAATTGACCGGCTGGCGGAATCGGGAAACCCAAAGGCCTTTGACTTCCCGCGCCCGCTGCTCACTGACGCCGGCGACGACTTCAGTTTCAGCGGCTTGAAAACCTCCGTGCGCTATTTTCTGCGCGACCACCCGGACTTGTTGAACGACGCGCAGCGAGTCCGTGATTTATGCGCCAGCATCCAGGCGGCGATTGTCGAGGTGCTGGTTGCAAAAACCCTTCGCGCGGCAAGGCGCAATGGCGTGCGTTGCGTGACGGCGTCCGGCGGCGTGACGTGCAATCGCGCCTTGCGACGCGAACTGGCACAGGCGTGTGCCGGCAAGGGCCTGGTATTGCACCTCGCAGAAAAAGAACTTTGCACCGACAACGCGGCGATGATTGGAATCCTGGCGGAACGAAAACTGTTGGCCGGCCTCAAACCGACGCCGCTTGACCAGGAAATCACCCCGGGTTGGACATTGACGTAACGCCGAAACGCTCTTGAGGAGAGGGTTGTTTCAACGGTAAAATCCGCCTGAGCCTTCAATCGTCTGAACGGACCAAGCAGCAGCGCGCGGCCCCCCTCATGAACTTTTTGCGGTTATAAATTAAAAGGCCGATTCGATTACCAGAACTTGATGTAGAACAGGACGACGCAGCCCACGACAATCATGCTCAGGACGACGTCCAGGGCGCTCCAACTGGCTTTGGTGGCGGCCTTTTCCTCCACGGTGGCACCGTACCAGGTGTATTTGACCGTCTTCGGGTCCGGCGCCTTGGTCATGAGACTGATGATGATCATCAACGCGGCCGTGAGCACAAACAATCCTTCGCAGTAATACAGCCAGTGAATGTTCCAAAGGTCGAACAGGAAACCGTTGTGCGTGGCGCGAATGGCGGCCAGGCCCGTGTCGAACTGGGCCTGAGTGATGACACCGTGATAGTGATCTACTTTGAGTTTGGACACCGCATCGGCGTCGTTTCTCATGACGAGGTCGAGCGCGAGGCGTCCGAAACCGCCCAGCATGCCGATGACGAAGGCCCACAGGGCAGCAGGAGCCGTGGCGCGTTTCCAGAACACGCCCATGCCGAACAGCACCGCGATGGCGGGCGAGAGATAGCCCTGGACGTTCTGAAGATACAGATAAAGCGGCATGTGGAGGTTCTTGATGACGAGCACCCAGCAGATGCCGACGAAGACAATCACGGCTGTGGCGATGCGGCCCACGATCACCTCGGTTTTAGGCGAGGCGGTCGGATGCCATTCCCGGTAGAAATCCATGGTGAAAAGCGTAGCGGAGGCGTTGAACTTGGAGCCGAGTGACGCCATGAGGGCAACGATCATGCCGCAAGCCACCATGCCACGCAGGCCGTGAGGCAGAATCTGGGCAACGAGCGAGGTGTAGGCGGCATCGCCACCGGTGCTAAATCCGACGCCGGGTGTCCTGGTCAGCGCGAAGGCAATCATGCCCGGCACCAGGAAGATGAACACCGGTGTCAGCTTGAAAAAGCCGGCGAGAATGGTGCCGCGACGCGATTCCTGTTGATTCTTGCCAGCGAGCACGCGCTGGACAATGTATTGGTCGGTGCACCAGTACCAGAAGCCAATGATGGCGGAGCCGGGCAAAATCGCCAGCCAGGGCCAGTCGGGATCATGGATGGATCGGACGAGATGGACACCTTCGCCGTGCCAAGTAGCAGCAGCGACCGACGCAAGAGTGGCATGCCAGCCATCAATGAGGTTGCCATGGCCCAGGACACGCAGTCCCATGAAAAGGATGCAGACGGAACCAAAAATGAGCACCGGCGCCTGAAGCACGGCGGTGTACATGATCACGCGCATGCCGCCGAAAACCGTGTAAAGGCCGGTGGTAAAGGCCAATCCCAAAGCAATGGCCCAGAAAACGTCGATTTGGTGCCCAAAAATATTTATATGGTCCACATTCAACAGCGTTCGGATGACAACGTCGCCGGCATAGATGGTGGCGGCGATCTTGGTCAGCACCAGACTGGCCATGGTGAGCAGGCTGAGAACGTTGCGCGAGCCGCGGCTGAAGCGGAGTTCGAGAAACTCCGGCATGGTGAATATTTTCATGCGGTCGTAGAGCGGCACAAAAGCCCAGCCTAGGATGAGAATCCAATACGCGTGCATTTCCCAGTGGGCCATCGCCATGCCGGTGACAAAGCCGGCGCCAGCGAGACCGACGAGGTGTTCGGAGCCGATGTTGGAGGAAAAGATCGAAGAGCCGATTTGGAGCCAGTTGGCGTCGCGACCGGAAAGGAAGTAATCCTTGCCGGACTCGTTTTTCTTCCGCATGGAATACCAGACGGTCAGGATCATGCCGAGGGCAAAGGCGACAATGACTGCCAGATCCAGGCCGTTGAACACGGTGCCGTTCATTCCTCCCGCCACGGATGACGTCGCGAGGGCATTGGTGGCCACCTCCACACTGTTGGTTGTTTCATTCATAGAAGAAAATTTTTGCGATCAGGTCATTCGGCGCTGAACCTATAAATGATGGTGTTGTGATAGGTGTCGCCGGGTTTCAACCCGGTGGTGGGGAACTGCGGCTGGTTGGGCGAATCAGGATAATGTTGGGGCTCCATGCAAAAGGCGTTGCGCCGCTGGTAAACGGCCCCGCCCTTGCCTTTGATGGTACCATCCAGAAAATTGCCGCTGTAAAACTGCAGGCCGGGTTCGGTGCTTAACACTTCCATGACCCGGCCGCTGGTTGGATCACCGACCCGCGCCATGAGTCCCAAATGGCCCGGGGATTTGTTGATGACCCAGTTGTGGTCGTAACCGGGACCGAATTTGATTTGCTGGTCATCGCTGTTGATGCGGACGCCGATGGCGGTCGGTTTGCGAAAATCAAACGGCGTGCCGTCCACCGGCTTGATTTCGCCGGTGGGAATGAGATTGGAATCCACCGGGGTAAAGCTGTCTGCATTGATATAAACCAGATGGCCGAGAATGTCGCCGTTCCCCTGCCCGGCCAGGTTGAAATACGAATGATGCGTCAGGTTGCACACCGTCGGCTGGTCGGTCGTCGCGGTGAAGTCCACACGCAACTCATTGTCATCCGTCAGAGTGTAAACCGCGGTGACGTTGAGGTTGCCCGGGAAACCTTCCTCGCCGTCCTTGCTGAGATAATTCAACTCCAACTGCGGGCCTTGCGGTCCGATGTTGGCCTTGACCGCTTTCCAGACGACCTTGTCAAAGCCCTTGATGCCGCCGTGGAGCGTGCTGGGGCCGTCGTTGGTCGCCAACGTGTAGGTTTTGCCTTCGAGCGTAAACCTGGCGCCACCAATGCGGTTGCCATAACGGCCAATCAGGGCGCCGAAGTAAGGACTGTTGGTCAGATAACCGTCAAGATTGTCGTAACCCAGCACGATGTCGCCCCAATCACCCTTCCGGTCCGGCACCTTGAGGGACTGGACGATGCCACCATAAGTCATGAGGCGGACTTCAGAACCTTTGGTGTTGCGTAACGTGTAAATTTCCACAGCCGTGCCGTCCGGCATGCGGCCAAATTCTTGCTGGGTGACGCTGCCGGCTGATTCACGATGGGTTGACCGGGGAGCGCCACCCGACATGCAGGAACAACCCGCCAGGGAGACCATTCCAATTCCCATCAACCCCAGAAAAATGGCCCGGACGATTTTTTTCATGTCATTTTTCGTTTTACTTTTTCTGCCCGTAATACGCCTCGGCGCCGTGTTTGCGGAGAAAATGTTTGTCGAGCAGGGCCGGGGGCATCGGCTTCGTCTTCGGGTTCAATCGCAGTGTTTCGTCCGCCAGCCGCGCGATGAATTCCAGCACCGCCGCGTTCCGCACCGCCTCATCCACGTCCCGTCCCCACGTGAAGGGACCGTGACAGGCCACCAACACGGCCGGATGCTGCAGCGGATCCATTTTTTTGAACGTCTCGATGATGACGCGTCCGGTGTTCAATTCGTAATCCGTCTTGATTTCGCGCGGCGTGAGCAGCCGTGTGCAAGGCACGTCACCATACCAGTAATCGGCCTGCGTGGTGCCGTAAGCCGGAATCGCCCGGCACGCCTGCGCCCACGCCGTCGCATGCAGACTGTGCGTATGAACGATGCCGCCGATTTTCGCGAACGTGCGGTAAAGCAGCAGGTGCGTCGGTGTGTCGGAACTCGGTTTGAGGTAGCCGTCAACGACCTTGCCGGTTTCCAGCGAGACGACGACCATGTGTTGCGGCTTCATGCTGGCGTAAGGCACGCCGGACGGTTTGATGACGACCAGGCCGTGTTCGCGGTCGATGGCACTGGCGTTGCCCCAGGTTTGGACGACCAAACCTTCCGCCACCAGTTGCAGGTTTGCGTCACAAACCCGTTTCTTGAGTTCCTCGAGCATGTGGGATGTTGGGATTATTTCCGGACGCGGTTGCGAATGTCAATCAGCCGTTTCATCACGCCGTGCAGATTGCCGTTCCACGCTTCTGTCCCGAAGGCATCGTGCAGCGTCTTGTAAAGCGTGTACAATTCGCGATAAACCGCGTGTGCCTTCGCGTCTGGTTTGTAGATTTTCGGCTTCAAACCGGTCATTGCCTTCTGCGCGGCGGCGTAATTTTTGTGCGCGCCCGCCACAACCGCGGCCGCGATGGCCGAACCCAGCGCGCAGGTCTGAGCCGAACGCGAAACCTTCATCGGCCGGCCGGTCACGTCCGCATAAATCTGCATCGTGATGGCGCTCTTCTCCGCAATGCCGCCACAATTGACGACCTGTCGGATCTTCACCCCGTATTCCTCAAACCGGTTGATGATCGTCAGCGCGCCGAATGCCGTCGCCTCGATGAGCGCGCGGTAAATTTCCACCGGCGACGTGTACAGCGTCTGGCCGGCGAGCAGGCCCGTGAGCCGCTGGTCCACCAGAATCGTCCGGTTGCCGTTGTTCCAGTCCAGCGCCAGCAGGCCGCTTTCGCCGGGCTGCAATTTCAGCGCGGCCGCGTCAAGTTCCCGGTGCGACAGCGGATTTTTTCCGCCGGGCCGGATGTAGTTCACCCACCAGTTGAAAATATCACCCACGGCGGACTGGCCGGCTTCCAGTCCGAAATATCCCGGCAGCACGCTGCCGTTGACAATGCCGCACAAGCCCGGCACGTCCCCCAGTTTTTTCGAGTTGGGCCAGACCGCGATGTCGCAGGTGCTCGTCCCGATGATTTTGACAAGCGTTCCCGGCGCGACGCCGGAGCCAACCGCGCCCAGGTGCGCATCGAACGCACCAACCGCCACAGGAATCCCCGGCTGCAAACCGGTTTTCTTCGCCCACGCAGCCGTGAGTCCGCCGACGGCGCGGTCAATCGAATGGACGCGCGGCGTGAGCCGGGCGCGGAGCTGACCGAGCTTCGGATTGAGCCGGGCAAGAAATTGCGCGTCGGGATAACCACCCCACTTCGCATTCCACATTGCCTTGTGGCCGGCGGCGCAAACGCCCGCGATGAATTGGTCAGGATGTTCCGTGCCCGTCAGCGCGGCGGGGACATAATCCGCCAGTTCCACCCACGAATGGGCGGCATTGAAAACTTCCGGCGCGACGCGCAGGCAGCGCAAAATCTTGCTGAAAAACCATTCGCTTGAATAGATGCCGCCGCATTTGGCTAAAAATTGCGGACGGATTTGTTTTGCGAGCGCGGTGATTTCGGCGGCCTCAGCCACGCCGGTGTGGTCCTTCCACAGCCAGGCCATGGCCGCGGGATTTTTGGCGAACCGCCGGTCAAACGCCAGCGGCTGTCCGTGGGCGTCCACGGGCAGCGGCGTGCTGCCGGTGGTGTCCACGCCGATACCGACCACCTGGCCCGGCTGGAAACCGCGCACGTTCTTTTTGGCATCAGCCAGCGCCTGTTTGATGGTGATTCCCGCACCGGTGATGTAATCGGCGGGATGCTGCCGGGCAAGATTGGGATCGCGGCCCAGAATGACGCCCCGGGTCCCATGCTCGTAATTCCAGACGGCCGTGCCGGCTTCGCGGCCATTGGCGGTGTCAACCACCAGGACGCGGACCGAGTTGGTGCCATAATCCACACCGATGGTGTATTTTGCGCTCATGGACTGCGTTTGGGTTCCACTCTGTTTCTCAGACCGTCCAACCCCGGTTCAGGGCGTGATAAACTTCGTTCCAGCGAAGCTCCTTTTTAAATTCAGAGACCGTGGTCTTTTCGCCGATGAGTAAAAATTCCAGGTCGGCAATGGCTGCGAAGTCTTCGAGCATTTCGCCGGTGACGGCCTGGCTGAAGCCGGTATGATGCGCACCGCCGGCATAAATCCACGAGGCACATGCCGTTTCAAAATCGGGCCGGCACTTCCAAACCGCCTGGGCGACGGGCAGTTTGGGCATCGGCTGGTCGGGCTTGACGACATCCACTTCGTTGACGAGCAGGCGGAACCGGTTACCGAGGTCAATCAGCGACGCGTTTAACGCCGGACCCGCGGGCGTGTTAAAAACCAGCCGCGCCGGGTCGGCCTTGCCGCCGATACCGAGCGGATGCACTTGCAGAGAAGGTTTGCCGTCGGCGATGGACGGGCAGATTTCCAGCATGTGCGCGCCGAGGACCTTTTTACCCTTCGGATCGAGATGATACGTGTAATCCTCCATGAACGAGGTGCCGCCGGGCAGGTCGCCGGCCATGACCTTCATCGCCCGCAGCAGCGCCGCGGTCTTCCAATCGCCTTCCGCGCCAAAGCCGTAGCCATCGGCCATGAGCCGCTGGGCGGAAATGCCGGGAAGCTGGGCCAACCCGTGCAAATCCTCGAACGTGGTGGTAAAACCCTTGAAATTTCCGGCCTTAAGAAACGCACGGAGGCCAAGCTCGATGCGGGCGGCCTCGCGCACGGAATCGTGCCGGGCACCGCCTTTGCGCAAATCAGCGGTCATCTGATAGGTGTCCTGGTATTCCTGGAGAAGGTTGTCAATGGCTTTTGGGGAAACCGCGTTGATGGATTTGACCAGATCGCCGACGCCGTAGCCGTTGACGGCGTAACCGAACTTAAACTGGGCGGCCACCTTGTCGCCCTCGGTCACGGCCACCTCGCGCATGTTATCGCCAAAGCGGGCGAACTTCGCACCCTGCCAGTCGTGCCAGGCCGCCACCGCGCGGCACCACGCGCCGAGTTTTTGCTGGACGGATTTTTCCTGCCAGAAGCCGACGACAACCTTCCGGTTGAGGCGCAGGCGGCTCCAGATGAACCCGTGTTCCCGGTCGCCGTGGGCGGCCTGATTCATGTTCATGAAATCCATGTCAATCGTGGCCCACGGGATGTCGCGATTATATTGCGTATGCAGATGCGCCACCGGTTTGCGAAGCTGCTTGAGGCCGTTGATCCACATCTTCGACGGCGAGAACGTGTGGCACCAGGTGATGAAGCCGATGCAATTTTTCGCATTGTTCGCTTCCTGGCAAAGCGCGGTGATGTCATCCGGTGTGGTCATCACCGGTTTGAAGACGACCTTCACCGGAATCGCGGGCGCGACGTTGAACGCCCGGGCGATTTCCTGCGAGTGTTTCGCGACGGCCTTGAGGGTCTCGGGGCCGTAGAGATGTTGACTGCCGGTGACGAACCAGACCTCGAGCTGTTTGAGATTAATCATAAAATTGGAATGACAACGGAATTACAAACAAGTTGAGCATCAGTCATTGTTGTGACCAGACTACAAACCTGTTCGTTGCAGGGCAATAGTTCTCAAAAAACAAAAGGATGCAGCAGAATCGAACAAGAAATCTAGAATGGACGGCCAGCCTGACCGTCGTAATCCAGGTAGAGAATCAGGCCCCGGCTGCCGCCTAGCCAATAACCAAGGCACCTTTTGAAATCAGCCAGTCCTTCAACGAAGACGGCAACCCGGAATCCTTGTAGCTGGCGGGACCCCAACCTGCCGGGACAGATACTGGTTGTAATTGCAGAATGGGAGCTGGCGGGGAATTCCGGTTGCCGTTGCTGTTGCTCACAATGGTCCGCGCTTTTGACAGATATGCCTGGAAAGATGAAGCGTGGTGAAAATCGACTGCGACTTGCGTTTTCATTAGTCCGGGTTTGGGTTATTTTTGGTTTGTCATGCGTTTGATGTTACTCTTACAAAAGGTCTAGCGGTTGCTATGCCAGTATGGGTATTCGGCGCCTTTCCACCGGAATCCATGAATTTGAATGGCAAACCGCATGAAAATGAAGCAGACAGGTGAAACAATTCCTTCCACAGGTGGCACGCCGCGTGCCACCTTTGACCGCCCGAAGGCAAAATTGCGCCTGGCCGGCCTCGTATTGACGGCACTGCTCGGTTCAATTCTGGTCATCTGGGTAAGCCGCACAACCTGGGAACGGGTGGATTATTTACAACGGGAGTTTGCCGGGCTGAAGGCGAAGGACTTCTATCTGGCCGTTCACATGAAGAGCGAAATTCAGCGATTAAATGAATCCTTGCTCCGCTACCGCCTTCGCGGCGAAGCCAGCGACTACGATCAGTTCTACAAGGGCTCACAGGAATTGACCCGGTGGTTTGAAGCAAACCAGACCAACGCTGTCACGCCTTTGGAGCGCGAATTCTTCAAGCGGATGAGCGGCGCCTACAATGATTACATGACAGACAGCACAAATTTGCTCACGGCCAGAATTGGCTTTCTTGAATCAAAAGCCGGCGACTTCCCCAGCAGCTACGAAAAGGTGCAACAACAGTCCCAACGTTTGCTGGATTTGTGTGACGCGTTTATCCGCGACCAGAGTTCGGCTTTTGATAATTTTCTCCAGGAGTCGAACCGCACCCTGGCCACATTCCAGCGACAGCTCAGGCTTTCGGTGGCACTTTTGCTGACGTTGATGGCCGCGCTGGCGGTGTTGGTTTATCGCGGTGCAATCGCGCCGCTCCGCCTTCAGTTGACCGAAAGCCAGGCCACCATTGTGCGGCAGGAAAAGCTCGCCTCGCTGGGCGCGCTGGCCGCCGGTGTCGCGCACGAAATCCGCAATCCATTGACGGCGATCAAATTCCGTCTCTACAGCCTGAAGAAATCTTTGCCCGCCGGCATGGCGGACAATGAAGACGCGGTTGTGATTGGCGATGAAATCAGCCGCCTGGAGCGAATCGTCAAGGATTTCCTTCAATTCGCGCGCCCTTCCGAACCGGAACTCATTACCATCCCCACGCAACGGATTCTGCAGGACGTGCATGATCTGCTGAAACCGCAATTGAAAAAGGCCGCGATTGAGTTGAAGATGGAAACATCCGAACCGGTCTGGGTGCGTGCCGACACCCAGCAAATCAAGCAGGTCCTGATCAACCTGATTCAGAATTCGGCGGACAGCATCGAACATGACGGGGTGATTACACTCCGGGCGCGCAACGGCGCGGGTAATTTCGCGGTCATGGAAGTGGCCGACAATGGCAAAGGCATGGAACCCGAGGTTCAAGAGCGGTTGTTTGACCCGTTCTTCACCACCAAGGAGGGCGGCACAGGGCTGGGACTTCCCATTGCGGCGCGAATTGTCGAGAAGCACGGCGGCGAACTCCGCTATCAAACCCAACTCAACCGCGGCACCACCTTTTCCATCATTCTGCCGCGGGTCAGCGAACATGAAACCTAAAATTTTGTTGATAGAAGACAACGCCAGCACCGCCGCCTCCCTCCAAAAGGTGTTGCGGGAGGAGGATTATGAAGTGGACATTGCCAGCCGGGGCGATGTCGGTCTGGAACAGGCATACCGGGAACAATACAACGTCGTTATCACCGATTTGCGGTTACCGGGCCTGGGCGGGTTGGATCTGGTGGCTCAACTTCATGCCGCCAAACCGAAGCAACCCATCATCCTGATGACCGCCCACGGCACCACCGAAACGGCCATCGAAGCAACCAAACTGGGCGCGTGCGATTACCTGCTTAAACCGTTTGAAGCCGATGATCTGCTTGATTTGGTCGCCTCCGCCGTCGCCAGCAGCCGGCTGATGTCCGAGCCCGTGGCCATGGGTGAAGCCCGCATGAACCGATCGGCGATCATTGGCCAAAGCCGGGCCATGCAGTCGATCTACAAGGAAATTGGCCGCGTTGCGGCCACGCCGACCACCGTGCTGATTCGAGGCGCCACCGGCACCGGCAAGGAGCTGATCGCGCGTGCCATTTACCAGCACAGCAATCGCGTGGATAAACCCTTCATCGCGGTGAACTGCGCCGCCATCCCGGATACGCTGCTGGAAAGTGAACTATTCGGCTACGAACGCGGCGCGTTCACCGGCGCCCAAGGCCGCCGCATTGGCCGCTTCGAGCAGGCGCAGGGGGGCACCATTTTTCTCGATGAAATCGGCGACTTGAACGCAAACACGCAAGGCAAGTTGCTGCGCGTGCTCCAGGAACACACCATCCAACGGCTCGGCAGTGAAGCCGACATTCCGGTGGACGTAAGGGTGCTGGCCGCGACCCATCGGGATCTGGAGACCGCCATCAAGGAACGGGAATTCCGTGAAGATTTGTTCTACCGCTTGAGCGTTGTTACCATCGCCCTGCCGCCACTGAGTCAGCGTACCGAAGACATTCCAGAATTGGTGAAATACTTTATTCATCGCTACGGAAAGGAACTCGGCCTCGATTCCCCGTCCATCCAGCCCGAGGCCATTTCCTTCCTGCAAAGCCAGCCGTGGCCCGGCAATGTGCGTGAACTGGAAAATGTCGTCCGCCAGACATTGCTGTTTGCGCGACCATTCGGCATCAGCCTGGAGCATACGCAGCGCGTGCTGGCCAAAACCCGGAAGCCGACGGAGGCAAGCCAGCAAACCCACGCCCTTTATATCGCCGAATTGCTGAACCGCGCGCAAAGCGGCGACATCCCCGACGCCTATTCACGCATGATTGCGGATTTGGAACCTGAACTTTTCAAGCAGGCCATTCAATTGGCTCAGGGCAATCAATCCAAAGCCGCCCGCTGGCTGGGGGTCAGCCGGATGAAAATCCGGGAGAAGCTGCATCAGTTTGGATTGGATCCCAAGCACGAGGAATAGAATACGCAACCGCAGGGACGGCCTGGGTTGGCAGGATTTATTCCATCAGTGGTTTCAATCGTTCCACTCGCAGACCCGATGAAATCGAAATTTACCTTGAAAACCTTCATTTGACGCAATTTTTTGGGGAGGCATGGAACTTGCCAATGGCAAAGCCGGCTGACCAATGGGTGGCCTGCGTAAAATTGCGGCGCGCTAAAACTTGAAACTGCGCGGGCAGCCAACCGCGCTACCTGATGTCAACCAGGTGAAAGAATAAAAAACATGAAAAAAATCATTCCACTGATGGCCCTGATGTTTCTTGCCGGCTGCGGAAACAATTCCACGGAAAATCAATCGGGTTCCGCCAATCCGCCAGCGAGCGAACAGGCGCCAAATCCCGCCGAGACCAACCTGCCCGCTGCCGGCGCGGCGTCCGGCAACGGCTCCTCCAGCGAAACAGCCACCAACCATCCCGCAGCCAACACCGGTACGACAACCACGAATGCTCCTGCAGGCACGAATCAAAACTAGGCCGCTGATTATTGGTTTAGAAAATTTCAAACGCCAAGGACGCGGGTGGAACTGCCAGTGCCTTTTTGAGCGATCGTTGCGGACCGTTCAAGACAGGCGCTGGCGAGCGGCAGACAATGACCCGGAGTCAGGTCCACACTACTAAATCGTGAAATTTAATTTTTGCATGAAAAATTGGCCGGGCCTTTTCATTCTGCTGATATTGGCCATGAAAGTCCCGGCCGCCACGTGGTATGTGGACAGCTCGGTGGCCACGTCGGGCAACGGGACGGCCTGGGCGACGGCCTGGAAAGCCCTGTCCAACATCACTGGCGTCAAGGCCGGCGATACGGTTTACATTTCCGGTGGCGCCGGTGGCAGTTCCCAAACCTATTCCGTATCGTCCTGGATACCCGCGGGCGGTGCGGCGGGCAGTCCGATCATCTATCAAATCGGACAGGATTCGGCGCACAACGGCACGGCGGTTTTCAGCGGGAGCGGCACCTGGTTTGGCGGGGCCAACAATGTGATTGTCAGCGGAGACGCCGGCGATGGCGCGCGGCATTTCTCGTGCAGCGGTTACGGCAAGGGGGCCAATGTCAACGCGACTTCGAATCTGCGCATTTCCTACGTGAACCTGGGCAGCCAACTCAGTGCCGGAGTGGAAGGTCAAGGTGTGAGTGCCTTTGAGTTTGACCACTGCTACGCCTACATCTCGGATGGCACGGCGGACCACTTCATGTCGGTCGGGGTGACGGGCACGACATGGGATCAGAATTTGATTCACGACAACACCGTCTACATCCCGCACCAGTCGGGCGCGGCTGGCGACGGTGCGGATGGTTATCAGATTGGTGGCAACGGCTTCGACCTTTATAACAATTTATTGGTCGGCTACAACACGACTTACACCGGGGGGCAACATCAGGATGGATGGCAAGGGCTTACCAATAGCTATGTCAAATTCTATGGGAATACATTTGTGGATATTGGCAACTATGCCTTGTTCGCCGATGCGTATTATGGAGGGTTCAATCACATCAGGGCATACAACAACCTTTTCCTTATTGATGACCCGACGATAACTTCGGTAAACCCCGGCGGGATTGTTTTCGGGACGGACGGCGGGTATGTGGGGCCTTCGCCCTGCACGTTCAACGACATCATTTTCGCCAATAACGTTGCCGATGGTTATGGAAACAATGGTTCGTATACGCTGAACAACGTGACCGGGTCGAGCCATCCGACCACGTTCAGTGGTGGCGTGATCATCAACAACGTGTCGGTCAACGGTGGATATATTTCCACGGACGGAAATACGACTTCGACGGTCATCAACAACGCGACGTTGACGACCGCGCAAGGGGCGGCCGATTTCGTCAAATACACGGCCAACGGGGGCACCAACAACGACTTTCACCTGCTGGCGGCGGCGAGCGCGTTGATTGGTCACGCCACGAATGAGTGGGCCTGTTTCACAACGGACAGAGACGGCAAGCCCCGGCCGGTGACAGGGAATTGGGACATGGGACCGTATCAGTATGCACTGATTACCAATCCGCTCACGCCGGTTCTGCAGGTGACGCCCGGGAGCGTCACGTATGGGACGATTTTGAAAGGGACGAGTGCGACGAATAGTATCACGGTGGCAAATGTGGGAACGGGGACATTGAGCGGGACGGTGAGTATGGTGGGAGGACCTTTCAGCATTCTATCGGGAGGGAGTTATAATTTGAGAGCCAACCAGAGCCAGACAGTAGCCGTGGTGTTCAGTCCGGGTGCGGCGACCAATTATAATCAGACTGCGACGTTTACGGGTGGGAGTGGAACAAATGTGACGGTGAGCGGCAGTGCAACCAATGTGACCTTGGCGTTTGGGGCGACTTCACCACCCATGATCACCACCAAAAGCGTGGCGGCCAACATAACGAATCCCATCACGCTGCAGTTTACAACCAACCTGTCATCTCCAACCTGGCAGACCATCGGTGCTTTTACCGGGTCAATGAATCTTTCGTTCACAAACATGCCCGCAGTTTTCATCCGGGGCGTTTGCAGCAATCTCACCAGTTCGGTTACGCTGACATGGCCGCAAAGTACAAGCCTCTTCGTCGTGGGCTACAAGGTTTATTACGGCACGGCAAGCGGCACCTACCCCAATGTGATTGATGTTGGTAATGCAACAAAAATAACGATTCCCAACTTAACCAGTGGCGCAACTTATTACTTTACAATTAGAACATACAGCCTCTTTGGTCTGGTAAGCTCGTACTCAAGTGAAATCAGCGCCGTCGCACCTCAAACCAGTTTTTTACTGACAATCGGAGATCCCTGACGGTTCAAGCTGGCCGCAAAATGGCAAATCCCTTGGCGGGTACCCATCCAGCCGCCTGCCCCCTCTTCGTAGCCGCGTTTGTCAAAACGCGGACTTTCCCCCTCCTTCAAACCCAAACCGCGTTTTCACAAACGCGGCTACCTGGGCAGCTCAGTCGTTTTCATCAAGGCATAGGAAGCCTTCAAGATGGGGAACTACTGTCTTTAGTGTCTTGGGACAACTGGCAAAATTGCCACAGTCTGGACAATACTATTATTACCCCTGTCCGCAGTATTTACGGCCGTCTTAGCTTTGGTCTTAGCCTGCTGCGAAATAGATGCAGTGTGCACCGTTATCCCCCGGCGCATTGACTGCTAAAGGGAGTCCTTTGCTAACCCGCTGATTCCCAAGCCATTGACGAGTTCGCAGCTAAGAATAATGCCAATGTCCCTACCCCGAAATGTTCCATCAACCCCGGCTCCGTTTTCTGACGTAAATGCCTCAATTGCATCGGTCGAAGGTGGAACAGACATAATTCCGGCTTGTCTTTTTTTGGAACAAAACTGTTTGTCTGACACCTCGGTTTTGGTAGCGTCGCCCTGTGCAGGCTGTGAATAACCCATGAATAGCTTGTGAATAAAAATTATTGTCCCTTTGCTTCTGCTCGGCATAAGAACTGCAAACATGAGGAGTTTGAGTCGCAAGTTGTCCCTAAAGTTGTTCCAGATAAACCATGAGCACACGGTGTTATAACCTGAACCGTCCGTCTTTTTGGCGGCGGGGCTGTGGGATTTTTTTTATTTTTTCCCTGCTGGTTTGGAATAGGGAAGCTGCGGCGCAAAATTATTTGCTGCGCTATGGGAATACGGCCGCCGGCGCCGTGACGTTTACTGGCAACACGCTGGGATTGAACAAGGCGAACAACGTGAATGGGCCCGGCAATGATGGTTCAATCGGAGCCTTTATCACGCTGAGCACCAATTTGACCGGGGGCACTTTTGGGCCGGGGACGACGCTGAACTGGTCGAATAATTCCTCGGCGGCGGTGCTGCGGATGCCAACCAACAGCACGGTGCTCTACGCTGAATTGATCTGGTCGGGCACGGCGATTCTTGGTGCCAATCCCCCCCTGAATTCGGCCAGCAATATTCTTAACTATATCAGTCTGACCAACACGGTGCGATTCGTCCTGCCGGGCGGTTTGACGAACAACGTGGCCCCTGATCCAGCCACGGCAAACCTGATCTCAAACGGCACAACGGCGGTCTTTTATATCCGTTCAACCAACGTAACCGCGCTGGTGCAGGCTGGCGGTGCCGGGACTTATTCCGTGGGCGGCGTGCCGGCGACCGTGGCGCCACTGGAGAACAACAACAACTACTGCGGTTGGACTTTGGCAGTGGTGTATCAAAATTCCTCGTTGCACCAGCGAAACATGACGGTGTTCGTGGGCAATTCTCTTGCGGCCACGGGTGTGTCAACCCCTCCGGTGGGCGTGAGCGGATTTTGCTCGCCACCGACCGGGGCGGTTAACGGGTACCTGTATGTCAGCGCGATTGAAGGCGATGCGCAAATCATCGGTGATCAGATGTTGTTTGGCACGACCACGAATACACTGGCCGTTCTTTCAGGCCCCAATAATCTGGCGAACAATTTTTTTGCCAGTCAGATCAACTATTGTCAGCCGGACTATTCCATCTGGGCGCCAACTCTTACCAATGGCACGATTGACACTTCAGGCACTTTTGGCATGAGCAATTCGACACCCCTGGCCGCCAATGGCACGGAACCCATCTCTGGCGCGCGACAAGGCTGGGATATTACCTGCGTGAATGTTTCGTCCGCGTTGACCAACGGCGTCACCAGTGCTTTTGCGCAGAACACTTCGTCAGGAGATACGTACGTTGTCAACGCGCTGGCGCTCCAGATTGATGTCGGATCCCCCGTGCTGGCGAGCAGCCAAAGCGTGGACAAGACGAGCACTTATGTCGGCGACACTTTGACCTACACTGTGACCGTCACCAATTCAGGAACCGCCGACGCCGTGAATTTGATTTTCACCGACCCGCTGCCGTTTGGCACCAGCTTCGTCACCAATTCATTTATGACCAACGGCGTGACTGTGGCGGGGGCAAATCCGGTGAACGGCGTGCCCATTCCCATCATTAAACAGGCTTCCAAGCTGACGATTACTTATCAGGTTTTGGTTAATCAAATCCCCCCCTCAGGCCAGTTCATCACAGCGGCCACGATCACTTTTCAATATGCCGGAGCTTGTGCCCAAAGCCCAATCATCAACGGGACGCTGGTGAACGGCAATGTACAAACTCTGGCTCCGCTTTTGAACGTCAACAAGGTGTCGAGCCTGACCAATATAATTCCGGGCGCGGCATTGACTTACACCATCAACGTCCCGAACAACGGAGCGACGAACACCGTGGGTACGACTTTGATAGACCAAATACCTGCGGGCGTAACTTATGTCACCAACACGACAACGCTGAATGGAGCGGGCGTTCCTGATATCGGTGGGACAAACATGCCTTATACGGTTGCAACGGAAATTCACGGGCCGGGCAGCCCGGCTGGTGTTATCATTGTGGGTGCTACGGCGGTCGTCACTTTTCAGGTCAAAATTTCCACGAATCCCCCGACGCAAATCAACAACACCGCAACGATCTATGCGAACGGTACTGACCCGACGACCGCTCAAAATGCCGGCGCAAATGTTGCACCAGTTTATTCCGATCTTGCCGTCGGAATGGTCGGCAGCCCCAACCCCGTCGCTGCCGGAGCACCCATCAGTTACACCGTCAACGTTACCAACAACGGGCCAAACGCTGTCAGCACCGTTACGAATTTCATCACACTCTCATTGCCGCTGTCGGCTTCCATTTTGTCGCCGGTTTACACCCCCAGCATTGGCACCTACAATCCGCTCACCGGCGTCTGGTCGGGCATCAGTCTCCCGTCCAACGGCGTGGTGACCTTGACCATTTCCGGCCAGGTCTCGCCAAACACCGCCGTGGGCAACATCGTTTCATCCGTCACCGTCATACCGCCGACGGGAGTCACCGACACCGTCACCAACAACAACTCGGCCACGGCTTCAAATTCAGTCGTGCAATCGGCGGATTTGGCCATGACCATCAGCGACGGCGTAACCAATGTTCACCAGGGCGACGCCCTCACCTACACCATCACGGCAATCAATCTTGGGCCGAGCACGCTCACAAGCATCACCCTTAGCAATTCCATTTCAGCTTTCCTGACCAATCTCGTTTTGGCGCCGAGCGTGGGATATTACAATGCCGCCAACGGAGTTTGGAATGGGTTAAATTTGTCTGCGGGCAACAGTGTAACACTGACGCTGCAAGCAACTGTTTTAACCAATGTGACCGGTTTGTTCACCAATTCCGTCACCGGGTCCGTTCCGTCGGGTGTCACGGATCCCGTTCTGACAAACAACGCCGCTTCGGATGTGGACCTCGCCCTTGCGACACCGGATGTGGGCATTGTCAAAATCGGCCCGACCAATGTATTTGCCGGGACGAATTACACCTACACGATAACAATCACGAATTCTGGGTTTGCGACGGCAAGCAACGTCATCCCCAGCGATGTTTTGCCGACAAATGTGACCTTCGTGAGCGCGAGCAGCGGTGGAACAAATAACGCCGGCGTAGTCAATTGGGCGTTGGGCAATCTGGCGGCAGGCGCGGGAACCAATCTGACTTTGACGGTTGCTGCACCGGTCGGCGGTAACGTCACGAACGTTGCGACCGTTGCGGCGAGCACGCCTGACTTAAACCCCGGCAATAATACCAGTTCGCCGGTTGGAACAACCGTAACGCCGGTGGCAGATATGGCGGTGGGCAAGATTGGACCGGCTTCGGTCGTTGCCTTGAGTAATTTAACCTACACCATTTCAGTCACCAACCTCGGTCCGTCACCGGCCGCCGGAGTCGTGGTTGCGGATGTTCTGCCGACCACCGGAACCTTTGTCAGCTGCGCCCCGGCCTATAGCACCTACAATGCCGGCGCACTCGGTTGGTCTTTGGGCACGCTGAGTGTAGGTCAGGTGAGCAACCTGACCGTAACTGTCAAGGCTCCGGCCAGCGGATTCCTTACCAACATCGCCGGCGTCAGCACGACAACGCTCGATACCAATTCGGCCAACAACACCAGCCCGACGGTAATTTCCGCAGTAACAACCCTCGCGCTGTCGGCGGATGTTGGCGTGATCAAAGCCGGGCCGGCCAACGTTTTTGCGGGGACGAATTTCAGTTACACAATCACGGTGACGAACTCCGGACCTTCGGCAGCGAGTAATGTAGTGGCTAGTGACGTGTTGCCGACGAACGTCGTGTTCGTAAGTGCGAGCGGCGGCGGAATAACCAATGCCGGAGTTGCAACCTGGGTTTTGGGAACCCTGGCCAGCGGCAAGGCGACAAACGTAACGATAACGGTGAAAGCCCCGGCCAGTGGAGCCGTGACGAACAGCGCGACAGTGACTTCAACCACCACCGATCCCAATTTGGCCAACAACACCAGCTCTCCAGTTGGGACAACGGTTACTCCGGTGGCCGACGTAGGCTTGGGCAAGACCGGCCCGGCCAGTGTGCTGGCCACAAGCAACCTTACCTACACGATTTCAGTGACCAACTTTGGGCCTTCCAGCGCCAGTGGCGTGGTGGTCACCGACAGTCTGCCGGTTAATGTGACCTTCGTCAGTGCAACCGGCGGTGGCGTCAATAATAGCGGTGTGGTCAATTGGAGCCTGGGCACATTGACCAATGGCCAGGCCAGCAACCTGACCGTGACGGTGACAGCCCCGGCCAGCGGTTCGTTGAGCAACGTGGCCAGCGTGAGCACGCCCACGGGTGATCCCAACCTGGCAAACAATGTGACCTTGCCGGTCATCACCACGGTTACTCCGGTGGCCGACGTAGGCTTGGGCAAGACCGGCCCGGCCAGTGTGCTGGCCACAAGTAATCTGGTTTATACGATTTCAGTGACCAACTTCGGGCCTTCCAGCGCCAGTGGCGTGGTGGTCACCGACAGTCTGCCGGTCAATGTGACCTTTGTCAGCGCAACCGGCGGTGGCATCAATAACAGCGGTATAGTGAACTGGAGCTTGGGCACATTGACCAATGGCCAGGCCAGCAACCTCACCGTGACGGTGACAGCCCCGGCCAGCGGTTCCCTCAGCAACGTGGCCAGCGTGAACACGCCCACGGGTGATCCCAACCTGGCAAACAATGTGACCTTGCCGGTCATCACCACGGTTACTCCGGTGGCCGACGTAGGCTTGGGCAAGACCAGCCCGGCCAGTGTGCTGGCCACAAGTAATCTGGTTTATACAATTTCAGTGACCAACTTTGGGCCTTCCAGCGCCAGTGGCGTGGTGGTCACCGACAGTCTGCCGGTTAACGTGACCTTCGTCAGCGCAACCGGCGGTGGCGTCAATAGCAGCGGTATCGTGAACTGGAGCCTGGGCACATTGACCAACGGCCAGGCCAGCAACCTGACCGTAACAGTCACAGCCCCGGCCAGCGGTTCGTTGAGCAACGTGGCCAGCGTGAGCACGCCCACGGGTGATCCCAACCTGGCAAACAATGTGACCTTGCCGGTCATCA
>Ga0265316_10000864_pt1 | contig 33376 bp, 21 predicted proteins | sample 4522metaG_FD_202092 | JGI IMG/M metagenome (GOLD analysis project Ga0265316, IMG submission 202092) | Rhizosphere microbial communities from Carex aquatilis grown in University of Washington, Seatle, WA, United States - 4-5-22 metaG | ecosystem: Host-associated > Plants > Roots > Rhizosphere >...
TCCCTGCGATTTCGCGCTGTTGGCGGTCGCGGGTTGCTCCTTGGGCTCCCGTGGCCGCTGCGTAAGCAGGATTCCGTCCGCGCGTGAGCGCTGCGTTTTAGCGGTCGAGTGGGCTGCGTACGCCGAGGCCGCCGCGATTGAGGACGTGGGTAATAGATCATGGTCGTGCTTACGTCGCGATGGCCGAGCAGCTCTTGGATGGTGCGGATGTCGTAGCCGCCCTCGATCTGGTGGGTTGCAAAGGAATGACGCAGGGCACGGAGCTCACGTGTTTGGTGATGCCTGTTGCGATGGCGGCTTGGCGGACGGCGCGCTGGATGACACTTTCGTGCAAGTGGTGACGGCGAACTTCCCGGCTGGCGGAATCGGTGTACGTGCGGGTCGCCGGGAAGGCCCACTGCCAGACCCACTCGCGCGGGGCATTGGGGTACTTGCGGTCCAGCGCCTCGGGCAGGGCGACGGCACCGGCCCCCAGGCTGATGTCTCCGTCGTGCTGGATCTTGACCGCCGCCAGATGCGAGCGCAGTCGTTCGCCCAGGACGCCGGGCAACACGGTTCGGCGATCCTTCTGGCCTTTGCCTCGTCGGACGATGATTTCGCGGCGATCCAGGTCAATGTCTTTCACGCGCAGTTGCAGCGCCTCAAGCAGTCGCAAGCCGCCGCCATAGAGGAGCGCACAGTCCAGCCAAACCGGATCTCGGAAACCTGCAAAGCGTGCGCTGCTCCTTTTCCGAGGCAAATGCATCCTACAAGCGGACTGTTCGTGGGAGAGAATTCGCCAGGGTGGGCGCCGCGGAGGGGCCGAGCGGGCTGCTTTGTCGCCGCGGCTCTCCTACCCCTGGCAAGGAGGGAGATGGCCATGAGAAACCTAAGCACATTCAGTATCGGGACCGCAGCGGTCCTTGTGGCAGCGGGCTGCGGATACAGCGCACCATACCGGGCATCGAGCCCGTCCTTTTCCGACAAGGGAGTGCAGGTCGGGCTTGCGGGCATTCGCTGCTACGTCAACCGAGGCGCTGACACCTACACCGAAACAACAGAGGAGGACCAGGCTGGCCTCGACGTGAGGCTGCAGATCAGCAACGTCTCTGACCAGGTGGCTGAGGTGTCGGAGGGCCGAATTCGGCTGGCCGAGACCGACGTCCCCGCGGGCAAAGCGGTTGCCCCAGCACGTTCCACGGTCATCGCCCTTCTTCCGGGTGAAACCATGCAAGTTCCTCTCAGCTTCACGCCGGCTGGCGTGGCGGATTGCCGTCACAATTTCGAGCTGCAGTTCTCTAATAGTGTTGAGATGGACGGGAGTCCCGTAGGCCTAACCCCAATCGACTTCCGGGCCAAGCTATGACGGAAAATTGTCCAGAGGTTGAAGAGAAGTATAGTTGAATCGATCCATGGATGCCGAACCAAGCCCCTTCGTGGCGCACCTTCTCGACGGGGATTCAGAAGCCGCACTTGCGGAAGCTGCCAGGCTGTGCGCCTCGCGGGCAGACGGGCAGCGTTTGGTGGTCGAGGGACTGGAGGCTGCCCTGGATCGGCTGAGCGCCAAATGCACGACTGAACAATTCAACCTGCTCGAGATCATGCTGACCGGCCGCGCCGCGATGGCGGTGGCGCGGGCCGTGTTTCCTGAAGGCGGCGTTCCTTGCACGCGCGGAACGCTGGTCATCGCCACACCCCAGGGTGATGTTCACGACCTCGGCAAGAACATCAGCAAGATGGTTCTCTCCACCAAAGGGTTTCGCGTGGTGGACTGCGGCAAGGATTGTCCCGTGGCTGAGATGGTTGCGGCGGCCGAGCGCGAGCATGCTTTCGCTGTCCTGGCCAGCGGGCTCATCAGTCCCGTCATCCCTTTGGTGCGCCAGCTGCGCGGGCTGCTGCGCGAGCGCGGTCTCGCCCAGGTTGCTATCGTGGCTGGTGGAGCTGCTCTCAAACAGTGCACAGCAGAGGCGCTCAACGTCGACTACGTGGCGCGTGACGCATTCGACTGCGCGCAGTTTCTGGAAGGGCTGCCGCGATGACCGGACTTGAACGGGTCCTCGCGGCGGTTCGATTTGAACCCACTGACCGCATTCCCGTCATCCCGCAGATCTTCGGGCACGCGGCAAGGGTTGCCGGGGTGCCGCTGCAGCAGTATCTGACGGATCCCGCTGTGCTGGCTGAATGCCAATTGGCGGCCCTGCAGCGCTATGGCGCGGATGCGGTCTTCGCCTTGCTGGACGTCAACGTAGAGACCGAGGCGCTGGGCTCATCCCTGCGATTCCCCAAGGACCACTACCCATCGGTAGAGCGCTTTGCGATCCAGGAGCCGTCTGCGGTCGCCGGGCTGGCGATTCCAGATCCCAACCGGGCTGGCCGCATGCCTGTTCTCTTGCAGGCGACCCGACTGCTCAGGCAGGCTTTGAAAGACCAGGTGCTGGTGGCGGGTTGCGTGCTCGGCCCCATGACCCTGGCCTGCCAGCTTCTGGGCGCCGAACGAGCCCTGTTTGCAGCGATCGACGAGCCGGACGCTTTTGCACGGCTGCTCGACTTTGCCGCGGATGTGGCCGCCAGCTTTGGCTGGGCGCAACTGGATGCGGGAGCGCATGTCTGCGTCGTGTTCGATCCCTCGGCTTCCCCGGCCGTGGTACCGCCAGCCTTCTTCCGCGAACTTGTCGCCCCGAGGCTGCGACGGCTGTGCGACGCGCTCAAGCAGAAAGGCAGCCCGGCCACCTGGCTGCACATCGCCGGGCCTGTCGAACCGATCCTGCCGCTCTACCCGGGCTGCGGCGTGGACATCGCCAACATCGACTATTGCGTCGACGCGAAAAAGGCGCGGGCCGCGGTGCCGCGGCTGTGTCTTGACGGGAACATTCGCTCTCTGGCATTTGTCGACGCGGAGCCGCAGGAGATCACCACGGCGTGCGCACAGCTTCTTGCCGACGCGGGAACGGGCTTCATCCTGTCGTCGGGTTGTGAAATTCCGCTCGAAGCCCGGCCGGAGTGTGTGCAGGCCCTGGTTGATTCAGTGAAGAGGCGCTGACGGTGGCCGCTGTTGTACGCGCGCGGTGCGGGGAGCAGGTGCAGACCCTCCAGGCCACATCGGGGGCCACCCTTCGCCAGATTCTGGAGCCCACTGCGCTGCGGGTGCGCACCGGCTGTAACGGCAATGGCTCGTGTGGGCTGTGCCGCGTTCGCGTCTTGGCCGGGCCGGTGTCGCCGCCGACTGCTGAGGAGGTGCTGAACCTCGGTCAATCGCTGATCCAATCCGGCCTGCGCCTCGCCTGCCAGGCCGTGCCTTTGGGCGAGGTGGAGATTGAGGTCGTTGACCCTGCACCCCGTTCCTCATGGCGCCCCATTCCCCCGGAGGCGATGTGCAGCCCTGCCCGCCCGGCCGTGATTCCAGCCGGCAGCTCGACGCGAATTTCCAGAATTGCCATCGACGTGGGGACGACCAATCTTTGCCTTGCCTTGTGGGACGGAGACGGTTGCGGGCGACTCGCCGCTCGTCGCGGACTTAACCCGCAGGCTCGCTTTGGCTCGGATGTTGTGACCCGGCTGCAAGCCGCCCGCGATCCGGCGATCGCGCAAGACCTGGCCCGCGCCATCGAAGGTGCCGTCGCCGAGGCGCTGCAAGATGTGGCCGCGACCGACGGACTTGAAACAGCGCCGCGACCGACCATCGTCGCGGTGGGAAACACAGCCATGCTGTGCCTGTTGCAGGGATCCCATGGTGGACTGCTCGACCCAGAGGCATGGGAACGTCCGGCAACGGTGTCGGAAGGCCGACTCACCTGGCAGCTCGGCCCTGACTGTCAGGCGACCGTGCATCTCGTGCAGCCGCTCGGCGGGTTTGTCGGTTCCGATCTCCTCGCGGCTGTCGTGGCGGCCAACCTGTTGCAAGGCGAATCCCCTGCCCTGCTGCTCGATTTCGGGACCAACACCGAAATCGCGCTGTGGGATGGCCAGACCCTGTGGGTGACCAGCGCGGCGGGCGGCCCGGCCTTCGAAAGCAGCGGGCTACGCTGTGCCGTGCCGGCGGACACCGGCGCGATCTTCCGGGTGCGGGCCGGGACACCACCAAGCTTCGAGGTCATCGGCGGCGGCGAGCCCAAGGGCGTCTGCGGTTCTGGACTGGTCGACTGGATTGCATGTCTGCGCCAGGCCGGCAGGATCTCGAGCCGAGGCAATCCCATTGATGGGACGGCCGAGACCGTGTCGCTGGGCCGGCCGGAAAACGGGGTTTTTCTGCGCAAACGCGACGTGGACCTCTTCCAGCGGGCCAAGGCCGCAATCGGCGCCGGGGTGCAGCTTCTCGCCCAGCGCGCGGGACTGACATGCCGAGACCTGCGCCGCATTGTCACCACAGGCTTGTTCGGCCGGTCTCTTGACGTCGCGAACGCCCAAGCCATCGGCCTGCTTCCCTCGGTCGCTCCAGGGCGGGTCGCGACGTACGACAATCTCGCGTTGGCCGGCTGTGAAATCGTGCTCACGTCCACCGAAGGGGCCCACGCCGTCGAGGCCCTGCGCGACCGTGTTTGCATCCTCAATCTCGGTCAGTGCGACGAATTCGAGGACCTGTTCATGAAGGGCCTGTTCCTGCGGCCCATGGAAATCGATTCATGAGTATAGCCTCTGAACGCCTGACAGCTGTACTGCGGGCTGCACAGTATTTGAGCAATTTGTCCCCCGAGCAGGATGCTTGGGCCGAGCTGGCGCGGGCGCTGAGCAGCTTCTTTGGCTGCGAGTTCGTGCTGGTCGTGGCGCCCGACGAAGGCGGGGAACCGCGAATCCTCCGCCATCTTCACTCGCGCGAGATCCCGATCGCTGACATCCTTGCCCAGGCCCGCGACGAGCTTCGTTCGGTGCTTGCGACCGGATTTATCGGCGCGCTGGTCCTGCCTGCTCCGGTGTGCTCGCTGGCCCTGCTTCCCTTGCCCCGTGACAGGCGAACCGCTGGGGTCGCCGTGGTTGGGCGTCTCGACCAGGAACCTTTTTCAAAAGACGAGCTGGAAATCCTGCTCGCACTGGGCGGCCTGTTCGGCAACGTGACGTCCCGGCTGGAGACCGAGAGGGAACTGCGCGATCACCGCAAGGACCTGGAGGCCACTGTCACCCAGCGCACCTTCGAGCTTGCCGCCAGCAACCGCCGGTTGCTGCAGGAATCTGCGGTCAGACGACAGGCCGAGGTGGCACTCGAGCGGGCACACGCCGAGTTGGAACAGATCTTTGAAACCGCTGGCGATGGCGTGTGGGTTCTCGATTGCGACGGCAAGATCCTGAGGGTGAATGCCACCCGCGCGCGCCGGCTGGGCCGCCCGTCGGCCGAAATTGTGGGCCAGATCTGTCGCGACATCTCTCCTTGCTGCGACTGCGACGATGAAACGTGCCCGCTGGTTCGTGTGGCCGCTGGCGCGAGCCGCGTGGAATCTGAGGTTCGCCGCGACTACCTCGAAGGTGGCCGGGACGAACTCGTCATCAGCACGCCCTTGCGCTCCAAGGATGGAATCCTGCTCGGCGTCGTGCAGGTATTCCACGACATGACCGAGCGCAAGCGGGCTGAGCAAGCGCTGCGCAAGAGCGAAGCCGAGCTGCGGGAGGCGAGCCGCCGCAAGAGCGAATTCATGGCTATGCTTTCGCATGAATTGCGCAATCCGCTCGCGCCTATTCGCAACAGCCTGTTCGTGCTTGGTCGGGCCGTTCCGGGCAGCGAGCAGGCGATCCGCGCCAACGCCGTCATCAATCGCCAGGTCGAGCATCTCACCCGCTTGGTGGATGATCTGCTCGACATTACACGCATCAGCCAGGGGAAGATCCGACTGGAACAACGCCGAGTCGAACTGAATGATCTTGTTGGTCGAACCGTCGACGACCACCGCTCGCTCTTCGACAGGAATGAGGTCCGGCTGGAGAGTCAGATTTGTTCGGAGCCCTTGTTCGTCAATGCTGATCCGACCCGTCTGACCCAGGTGGTGGGCAATCTTCTCGGAAACGCGGCCAAGTTCGCCGGCCAGGGCGGCCTTGCCCAGATCCGCGTTTCCACGGATCCGAAGACGAAACAGGCCACCATTGTCGTCTCTGACAGCGGGGCGGGGATGACCAAGGAGACGCTCGCCCATCTCTTCGAGCCCTTCATGCAGGGGGAATCCACCCTCGATCGCAGCAAGGGCGGCCTCGGTCTCGGCCTCGCGCTCGCCCGAGTGTTGGTCACCCTCCATGGCGGCACCATCAGCGCTCAAAGCAGCGGCCCTGGCCAGGGATCCCTGTTTGTCGTCAGCCTTCCCCTCGCGAATGTCGAAGCTGCGCAGGAAGAGGTGGCCGCCGCCCATCGCGCGCCTACCTCCCGACGCGTGCTGCTCATTGAAGACAACATCGATGCCGCCAGCAGCCTGTGCGAGGCACTTGAGCTGGACGCCCACCAGGTCGCGGTGGCGCACAACGGCCCCGATGGCCTAACCATGGCGAGACAGTTCGATCCAGAGGTCGTGCTCTGCGATATCGGCCTTCCGGGAATGACCGGCTACGAAGTCGCACGCGCATTCCGGGGCGACCCTGCGCTCAAAGGCTGTTTTCTGGTGGCACTGACCGGCTATGCCATGCCGGAGGATCTGCAGCAGGCGACCGAGGCGGGTTTCGACCGACACCTGGCCAAGCCCCTCAGCCTGCAGGCACTGGAAGAGCTGCTGGCGTCCGTGCCGAAGCGCAAGGACTGAAGAACTGCGACTTGCACGCTGGCGGGGCATCCAAAGATCGGGCCGCTGGAGGTCCCTCCCAGTGACGCTCTATGTAATACTGTTTGTGGCGGGGGCGCTAACAATCCTTTTGCCCTGCATTCTGCCGCTCGTGCCTCTCGTGCTGGGGGTAAGCCTTGCGGGGCAGCGGCGCATTCGGCCGCTGGTCATTGTCGCCGGGATGGCGGCCAGCTTTGTCGTCTTCACCTTCGCACTCCAAGTGGTCTTGGCGCGTTTTGTGACCGCCGCTGATTTGATTCGCATCGGCAGCACCTACGTCTTGCTGCTATTTGGCGTGTGCTTTCTCAGCACCAACGCCCGTGTCCAAATCGCCGCTGCGCTGGTGGGCGCCTTCTTCTTCGTGTCTCACGGATGGTTTGCGGTGTTGCTGGCTGGCGTTTTGGGCACCGCGACACTGTTGCTGGTCAGCCCAATCAACGCCCGCATTCAGCAACTCGGAAACAGCGTTCAGCGGAGCGCCAGCGGTGGACTGGGTCGCGAGTCGCTTGCCACGGCCTTCATCGTGGGCCTCACCCTCGGCCTGGTCTGGGTTCCTTGCGCGGGCCCAGCACTGGGATTCGCGCTGGCGCTTGTGCGTGAAAAGCCGGGTCCGCGCGCGTTTGCCGCCTTGAGCGCCTACGCCGTGGGCGCCGCGACTCCGCTGCTCCTGGTGGCCTACGGCGGTCAGCAGGCGCTTCGCTCAGCCCGCGGTCTAACCCACTACGGTGGGGCCATCAAACAAGTTGCTGGCGGGCTGCTCCTTCTGTCGGCGCTGGCCCTGCGCTACGACTGGCTGACCAGCGGGCAGACCTGGCTGGCTGACCACACTTCCTTCGGCTCACTAGCGGCCTCGCTTGAAGATAGGCTGGTGGGCAAGCGCTTTGTGTCTTCAGCCCATGCTTCCAACGCCAGCCAGCCGCCGGCAGCCTTGCCCGAGCTGCCGAGCTTCGGCCCGGCACCCGAGTTTGCCGGACTTGGCCCCTGGTACAATTCGCGGCCGCTTACCCTGGCTTCCTTGCGCGGCAAGGTGGTCCTGGTGGATTTCTGGACCTATAGCTGCATCAACTGTGTGCGCACCCTGCCCTATATCAAGGCGTACTTCACACGATACCAGGACATGCCCTTTGCGCTGGTCGGGATCCACACGCCCGAATTCGTCTTTGAAAAGAGTCCACAAAATGTGAACGCCGCTATAGCGCGCCATGGGCTCACCTACCCCATTGCTCAGGACAACGACTTCGCCACCTGGAATGCCTTTGGCAATCACTACTGGCCCGCCAAGTACCTCATCGATGCCCAGGGCAATATCCGCTACACCCATTTTGGGGAAGGCGGGTATGACGAAACTGATCTTGCCATCCGGAGATTGCTGGCTGAACTGGGACGCCAGGCCAGTGGACCAGCGGTCGGCGACAACTCTGCGGCTGCACCGCCGGTTCTCGATCGGTCACCCGAAACCTACCTCGGCGTGCGTGGCTGGTCAGCCCTGGCCAATGGGCGCGACCAGCCTGACGGCGGGGTCCATCGCTACATCGCTCCCAAGACGCTGCCACTTCATCACTACGCCCTCGCCGGCACCTGGCGTCTGGTCGATGGCGAACGACAGGTCCTCGCCGGGGCTGAAGGCGCAATTCGCTTCCGCGCCCTGGCCGGCGAGGTGAACCTGGTGCTGGGCTTGGAACCGGGAACCCCGCCACAATCTGCCGATGTGGACGTGGACGGCCGCGCATTCAAGGCCATGACGGTGGACCGACACGATCTCTTCACTCTGTGGAGCGGCCCGTATGGCGACCATGAGGTGGTGCTGCGGATCCACGGCCGTGGCGTCGCCGCCTACGCATTTACCTTTGGGCCGTAGCCTTTCTCCGCTTACCAGGTCAGATAGTTCGGCCCGTACACCATGCGACCACCGAAGTCGGCGGCCACAAGGACGAAGCCGACGGCTGCGAACACCAGGACGAGGTCAGGTCGTGAACGAGTTGCCTGCGAGTGATGCAACCAGTAGGCGCTTCCGTCGAGTATTCATCTTGGTTCTCTCCTTGAGGACGCCGATCTTGCCAGGCGTTGGATGCCACACCACGCCCTTTCGCGCCCCGGCCATCTGCAGTAGCGTCGAGACCATGACCCGCCCTGCGATGAAGTATCTGGCCATCCTGGCCGTGCTTGGCTTAGGTGCCTGCGGCCTCCTTTTCAGAGCGCTTTGGGCCAAACGCGAAAACAGGTATTCGCCTCAAGGCCAGCTGTGCGCGGCGCCGGCATGGACGCCGCCCGTGCGATCGGAGGCTCCCCAGCCAGTTCGTCGGCCAGGACCATCACGGGCAAGCCTGAATTCAGACTCAGCGCCTGTGCCCAGCCTGGCAAGACCGGCTCCACTCCCTGAAGCGACGAATGGCGCCACGCAGGACATCGCGGGGGACGAGCACACGGCAGAACTCATCGCCGCACAGATCGAAATCTCACAGGCCCAGCTCCACGTCAAAATGCTGGAAGCGAAGGGACGGACCCAGGAAGCGGATGAACGCCGGTCCAGCCTGGAGGCTCTCAAGCGACGAGCCGCGGCCCTCCGCGAGCAGGTGGGGTTGGGTCCGGAGACGCCTGCTGGTGGGAGCGTCCAACAAACTCCGTGACGGACCACTCTCCCACCGAAGGTGCACCAAGGTCGTCTGGAGTGCGTTCTTCGCCGAGGTGTCTTTCCCCTTTTTCTCTTCCTTTGCTGCACCTGAACAGGTAATCTCGCTCACCGTCGAAACGTCAGAGATTTCAACGAGAAGGAGGTTCGAGAATGGTACGAACGGGTTTGTTCAAGAAGGTGTTTGTACTGGCAGCCTTACTGCTCGGTGTGGGTGTGTCCAGCGGGTGCGGCAGCAGCAGCAGCAGCGAATCGGAGCAGTGTCAGACCGCCATGACGTGCGGAAGCTACACGCTCTCTGCCTGCTGCACGAGCAGCCAATGCCGGTACAAGTCGAGCAACGGCAAGGAATTTGCCTGCGTTGGAACAAATTGCGATTCTGCAGCAAACTCTGCGGCCAGCTGGTGCCTCTCCCAATAGCTGGCAGGTGGTGGTGGTGACCTGCTGACCGCAACACTGTTGGCGGCGCAGGTCACGCCCACGGCCGAAAATCCTAGGGCAGAAATTCCAGCAGCAATCGGGCGGCGACAGCCGCGCCCAGTCGCCCGGTGGCGGCCCAGACGATCGCGCCGGTGGCGGCAACTAGCAGTGAGATCAACGACAGCGACCGCGAGCCAGCCAGCAGAGCCACCGCGGTCGAGACCAGCAGGGCAGCCACTTGGCCGCGGGCTCCGCGTGCTAGCCAACGTTCGGCCAACGAGCGTTGCACGAGGCCCCTACAGATCACCTCTTCCGCAACAGATCCCAGGGCCACTGACAGGGCGGCAAGATCGATAGGGCCGAAGGACACGCGCAGGAGCAATGCCCTGGACATGGCCGCTCCCGCACCCACTGCCACGATCAGCGAGGGCAGCCAGCCCCGACGATTCAAAAGCGATGGACAGCGCCAGAGCGTCGAGGCCGCAGTTCCAATCAGGATCGCCGACCAGATCGCACTGCCCAGCCATCCATCAGCGCTGGCTGATGCCCCAAGAGTCAACTGCGTGCTCTTGTGGCCAAGGTAAAGCAAGATGGCTAGGGCAGCGCCGTCGCCCGGAAAAACGCGGCGGCGCGTGTGGCTCTCGGGATCGTAGGCCAGGGCCAGCTGCTCGATGCCGGTCATCCAGTGCAGGGCCACGCACAGGCCAAACAGCAGCAGGGCACGCACGCGCACCTGGCCGTCGCCCAGCAAGGCGGCATTGAACAGCGCGGCCGTGACCATGAACAGCCACACCGTGCCCACGCCGACCGCGGGCCGGCGACTATCGGACAAATCAGCGGCGCCGCACCCCATAGCCACGGCCAGACAGGCCACTGTGGCTGCGCCCACCACGACCAGCAGCCCCAGCCCGGCAGATTCGGCGTCGATCGGCAAGGGTGACAACAGAATTGCGCCCGTGTACGCCAGTGCCGCCATGCCCCCCACCAACAGCGCCCAGAAGAGCGCCTTGTACGCCATCAGACGGCCAAGCGAAAAGGGCGACATGCGCAGAATCCAGAAGGCGTGCCGCTCGCTCGCCATGTGTCCGAGTGGACCATAGGTGGCCAGGTAGGCGCCGAGCGAGAATGCCAACACCGCCGCATGCCGCGGGCTCGCCGAGATCCAACCCCAACCCGCGCTGCCGAAGATCTGGATGCCCACGAAGATCGCCGGCGCGGCCGCCAGCATGAGCAGCCGCGATCGATCACGCAGAAGCGTCAGAATTTCTTTGCCAAAGGGAGTGAGAGGGCCGCCGCGACCCCGAGTGCGTGCACCGGCCTCGGCAAAGGGCGCGCCGGCTTGTTCCCAGCCGTCGTGGGCCGCCCAAGCCGCGAACCAGGCCGCCAAGCCCAGAATCAGTCCCACCCCGCCAACCAACCCGCCCAATGCCGCTGCCATTCCGACGGCGCCACCCGTCGCCAGGGCGGCCAGCGGGGCCGCGGGCAGACCGACCGGCGACCACACGACCACTCCCGCCCAACCCGCCAACCGGTGAAGGACCAGTGCTGGTGCCTGCACGACCTGCGTTCCGAGCACCCAGGCTGCGGCCATGGACAGTGCTGCGAGCAACGCAAAACCGGCCCACACTGCTCGCCTCCGCGGCGGCCGCACCAAACGAACTACGGCGATCTGGCCAGCCTGAGCAGCCGCCGACACCGCCACCTGGGCCAGCACCGAAGTCCCAACCGCAAGGGCGATTCCCGCGAAGCCCAATCCCCAGGCCAGGCTGGCGGCCAGTAGCACTGGCAGCAGGAAAAGTGCATCGAAGATGTCGGTTGCAGCCCCGGCCAGGCTGCGCGCCACCACCAGAGTGGGCAAGGCGATCGGCCGCGTGAGAAGAAACTCGTTTTCACCCGAGCCCGCAATCACCGCCTCACTCGACGCCATCTTGGCCAGGCCGCTTGCCAGCACAATGGCGCTGCACACGACCGCCAACAGGGCAGCCTGCTCCTGCACGCCGGCCACGTCCTTTGCCGCAACAAACGCGCTGGCAAAGAGGCCGACATACGCCACCGGCGCCACCAGCATCAGCAACCACGCCACCCGCGGCGAGCGCCGCCGGGGTGCCCGCCAAAACCCGTTCCACAGCGAGCGTAGTCGAAAGACGACGATCAGCCGGGCCAAACGAAACGGCGTGTTCATGGGCCGGCGCCGGTGACCTTGAGGAAGAGATCCTCCAGGCTCGCATCAGGGGCGCACCCATGCTGGGCGCGCAGTTCAACGGGTGTGCCCAGTGCACGCAGGACACCGGCCCTGATGATGGCGATCCGCTGGCAGATCTTGTCGGCAGCATCAAGCAGGTGGGTGGACAGAAACACCGTCCGCCCCTGCCCCGCCAAATCCAACATCAAGTCGCGCATCTGGCGCGCGCCCTGCGGATCGAGGCCGTTGGTCGGCTCGTCGAGCACCAGGACCTGCGGGTCATGCACCAACGCCGCGGCCAGCGCCAACCGCTTGCGCATGCCAAGTGAGTAGGTGACTGTGAAGCCGTCTTGATCCGCCAGTAAGCCAAAGCGCTCCAATGCCTCGCCGGCCCGCTGGCGCGCCTCCGGGCGAGAAAATCCGTGCAATCCAGCGACAAATTCCAGCAGCTCGCGTCCCGAGAGATAGGGATACAGGAACGGATCCTCGGGCAGGTAGCCAACATGCCGCTTGATCTCAGTTGCATCCGTCTGGCAGTCGCGGCCAAGAATGCTGGCCCGCCCCTGGCTCGGCCGCAGCAGTCCCATGAGCAAGCGAATCGTCGTGGTCTTGCCCGATCCGTTCGGCCCCAAGAACCCCATGACCTCGCCCGGCTCTGCGCGCAGGCTTAGTCCATCGACCGCGAGCTTGTCGCCGAACCGCTTGCTAAGGCCAAAGGTCTCAATCATCCCTGAATTGTCTGCGCGACATCAGTGGGTGCCTCGGCCGCCCGGACTGTGGCCGCCTTGACCTCCAGCGGGTCGACAAACGCCCCATCCTCTTGCGTGGCCCACAGTCCCAGTCGCGCTATTGGGGACTGTCTTGCGGCGGCGGGATCAGTGAAGGCCTCAACCACCTCGACGGGCCGCGCGCTGCCCAGCGCACTGACGATCACGCCAAATGTGAGAATTCTGTCGGACGTTCCCTCGGTCCAGCCTAGCCGCGCGGCCAACACGCCGGCCAGCTCTTCACTGGCCGCGGACACGTCGGTGATGGACCGGCGCACATCGGTGCTCGCCGCGGTCGACGACTTGCGACTGTCCTGCCGCTCGCGGCGAACCGCCAGCAAGGGCGCGCCGGAGGAATACGCCAATGCTGCGGTCGTGGCGCTCGCGCCTTCGGGCAAAAGTACAGCGTATTGCGCCCGCGCCAGGATCCGCCCCAGTGCCGGATCCCCTTCCTGCAATGCCGCTGCCGCCAGAAACTCGACCCCGGGCAATGAAACTGCGTTCAGTCGCCGCAACAACTCGGCCGGCGTCAGGTCGTCGCTCAGTTTCACGTCAAGCAACTCGCCCAGCGACGGTACACCAAGGCCCAAGGCCGGCCCGTAGCAAAGCCCGGGCTTGGGGTGAAAACCGTGCGAATAGGCGATGTCGAGCCCAGCGCGCCGAAAGATACGCGGCAGGTGGCGCACGAGATCAAGGTGCGCCAGGTACGCGGCCTGGCCCGCCTTGGTGTAGCGCAAGCGATAGCGCCGGGATGCCGCCTGCGCAAAGCGCGTAACGGGCCGGGGCGCCCCTGCCCGCTTGCCCGCGGCTGGCCGCGCCGCTGCGGGTGGTCGCTCGACCGGGGCCCAGGCGTTCATCCGCCGCAGAAAGAACAGCCGCTGGCGCTTCATTTCGCCCAGATCGCAGGCCACGCCACAGTCGTAACAAACCAGCTTCTCGTCCGCCGCCTCGACCGCCTGGGCCACAGTCGACGGATGCAACAGTCGCTGCACTGCCTTGCCACAAGGGGGCGACAATCGATGCGCAAGTGCCTTCTTGTATTCTGCGCGCAAAAAACCGACGTCCACGCCGGTGTCGATATGGTCCCAGGGCAGCCGGCTCTGCTCGCCAAAGCCGCCGAGGCTGCGTTCGGGGTCAAAACCCGCGGCCGCCTTCTCCTCGACCATGGCCTGTTCCCACAAATCCACCCGCAAGGCATCGTCCCAACCATCGAAGCGACAGCCCAGACGAAAGGCCCGTTCCAGCAGGTCGGCGCAGGCGCGATCCCCGCGGGCAAAGATGGCCTCCAGGTGCGACTGGGTGTTGTCGTGCATGCGCACCATCACGCCCAGGCGCCGACTGTGCTCAGTCAACAACGCCTGTTTGTGTGCGGTCAGATCGCGGCTGTCCATGGCCGCCCACTGCAGCGGCGTATGCGGCTTGGGCACGAAAACCGAAACCGCGGCCGTTACCTTGGCCCCGCGCAAATAGCGCCGTCCAATCTCCTGCACGCGCGCCGTGGTTTCGACAATGCCAACCACGTCCTCGTCGGTCTCAGTCGGCAGCCCGATCATGAAATACAGTTTCATGCGCTGGTGTCCGCGCGAAAACACGCGGTGGGCAGATTCCAGAATGTCGTCCTCAGAGACGTTCTTGCTGACCACGTCGCGCATGCGCTGGGTGCCGGCCTCGGGTGAAAAGGTCAGACCTGAGATGCCCAGGCTGGCGATGTCGCCGAGAAGATCGTCGTTCAGCCCATAGGCCCGCAACGACGAAACCGACAGCGACACCTTGCGGTCGCGCAATTTCCCTATGGCGGCTTTCACCAAGGGCGACACGCACGAATAGTCGGCCGGCGACAGCGAAGCCAGCGAGGTCTCGTCATAGCCGCCCCTGCGAATGCCTTCGCAAAGCGCGTCCACCACCGCCACCGGATCGCGCTCGCGCACCGGTCGGTACACCACGCCGGCCTGGCAGAAACGACACCCCTCGGTACAGCCGCGCGCGATCTCCACCGCCATGCGATCAAACACCGCCTCGGCATGCGGCAGGGGCGAATCGTCGGGGAAGGGATAGCGGTTGATGTCGCGGACCCAGGTGCGCCGCACCGCCGCGGGCACACGCGCGTCGATTGGCTCGGCCACGGTCACAAGCCCGGTCGCCGGATCGCGCGAGGTGCGGTACAGGCTGGGCACGTAGAGCGGGAAACGCGCCGCCAGTCGCGCCAGCCGCTCGGACCGTGGCACCTGCGCCCGCCGCAGTTCGGCCACCTCAAGGCAGAGGGCAGGCAGAAGTTCCTCGGCGTCGCCGATGAAGAAGGCGTCGACAAACGGCGCCAGCGGCTCGGGATGCGTGGCCACCGGCCCGCCGGCCAGAATCAAAGGCGCGTGGTCGGGCCGATCCGCCGTGCGCAAGGCCAGACCCGACAGATCCAGGATGTTGAGCACGCCGGTAAAATTCAGCTCGTATTGCAGGGAAAAACCCACGACGTCGAAGCCATCCAACCGACTCGCGCTCTCCAGCGTGAGCAGCGGCAAGCCCCGACTGCGCAGCTCCGCCTCCATGTCGGTCCACGGGGCAAAGACCCGCTCGCAGGCGATCCCCGGCGTCTTGTTGAGCAACGAATAGAGGATCTTGCTGCCGAGGTGGGACATCCCGATCTCGTAGGCATCTGGGAAAGCCAAGCACACCCGCGCCCGCACGCCCGCCGGAGCCTTGCGAACTTGGTTGTATTCGCCGCCCACATAGCGCGACGGCTTCTGGACCTGGGCCAGGAAGGCCGAATAGGGGTGGCGGGCGGCTGCATCGATCATCGCGAGAAGTGTACTTGTCCTCGCGCACCTGTGCGAGGCCGGGCAGGCTGGGGTACGGGCTGAAGGCTGGAGGTTCACCCCAATCCCGCGATGGCCGCGGAAGGTCCTGGACGTAAACGTGGCCGTGGTCGTGGCCGTGGCCGGAGTAGCCCCCAGCCTTCTGCCTGCACTTGGGCTAGTATGCTCCGCTGCACCCATCATGAAATGGTCACCCTATGTCCCCGCGCTCGTCACCGTGGGCTCGTTGTCGCTTGCGTTCGTCGTTTGGACCACCCTGGCCGCAGGGCGCGTCTGTTGGCCGCTTGTGCTGGTCTCGCTGATCCTGTGGGGCCTTGCCGTCGGGCTGGGCGTGTGTGCGTCGCAGCTGTTGTCGGCAGAAGGTTCGATCGATCCCATCATAGCCGCGGTCCTGGGCTTCTTCGGCATCAGCATCATCTTGTTCGTCGGGACCGTGATCCTCAGACTCGACATTCTCATCAGCCTGGCAGCATGTGTGGTGCTTTGGGCCGTGCTTGCCTACAAGACGCGCAAGCAGCGCCCCCTTGATCGGCTGAAACTCGAACCCGTCGGCGTCTTCGGCCTTGTCGTGGCGATCGCGTTTGCCACCCTGTGGTCGCGGCAGAATCTGGCCGGCATCGCGCTGACGCCCACCACCGCTACCTCGACTCCCTGGCTTGACGTCTTCTATCACGCCGTCCACATCACTCACTTCGCTCACGGCGCGGGAAAACTCCTCAGCGTCGACCCGCTGCTGGCAACGGCCTCCTTGCCCCCCTACCACTACGCCGCGTTCCTCGTGCCCAGTCTCCTAGTCCGGACAGCGGGGCTCCCGTCGTACATCGCGACGGTCGCGGTTTTTGTGCCCCTTGGGACCCTGCTCACGGGGCTTTGCGCCTACAGCTTTGGACGCATCGTCTTCGGGCCACTGGCCGGCTTGCTGGCAATCGTCTGCTGCCTGGCCATCCCCGATCCCAGCTTCTACTTGCTCGAGAGTCGCTGGATGAGCTACTTCTTCTTCCAGCAGATCGCAGGGAACGGCGCCTTCGGCGTGGCCCTGATGCTCCTGGCGTGGGCGTTCTGCATCGAGGGTGTCGCCAGGCAATTGCGTCGCCACACGCTCTTCGGTCTAGCGGCTGGCCTCTGTGTGGCTCTGTTCAAGTCGCAGGTCTTCTTGGCCTATGCCTTTGGACTGTTGCTCTTTACCGCCGCGACCTTCCCTCGCGTAGTCCTACGCTGGCGGATTGTCCTGGGCGTCGTGGCCTCGGGCCTGTTCGCCGGCTGCTTGTTTATTGTCCTGCCGGCCATTCACCACGCGCCAACCTTCTTGCCAGGATCAAGCGGCGGACTCAGGAACCTGCACTGGACGCTCAGCAGAGTGGGCGGCGCCTGCCATAATTGTGTGAATGAAATCGGCACGAACTACCCCCTCTTTCTGACAGTGGCGATTCCGTTGTTCCTGGCGCTGGCGTTTGGGATTCTGATTCCATTGTGCCTGGCTCTCGCCCGGTCTCGCCCCATCCGCCAGTCGTTGCGCCCGGGAGGCATGTGGTTTCTTTGGACGGCGTTGCTGGGCTACTTGGTGGTCACACTGGGTTTTGGGACTAACAAAGGCTACGGGGATCCCTACGAGATCATCCACAAGACCTTCATCTGGCCCTACCTGGCGATCAGCGCCTGGTGCGGGTGCGCCCTGGCCCCTTGGCTGCTCGCTCGCGGAGTCCGACTGCAGCGCCTGGCTGTCATTGTGGTGCTGCCGCTGGCGCTCGTGGCATTGGGCTTCACCGTCAATTCCTGCGCGAATCGCCTGCAGAACGGATTCGTCTACGCAGGATCGAATGCGGCGATGAATATTGCCCTGCCGCGCGGCGCGTTCGATGTCGCAGGGTTCATCCGCGAAAAGACGCCAACCGGTGCCATGGTTCAAAGTGGCGCCGTCGACGGGAGTTTCATGTTCCAGAGCCTGATGGAACGCCGCGGGTTCGTCGTGTACCGGGGCCAGGGGTGGCACGAGCCCCCGTCGGCCGCGCCCGCCCGCCTGAACCTTGCGGCCATGCTCGGCGCACCCACGCTGGAGGGATTCCGCACGCAGGCGCGCGCCTGTGGCATCGACTATTTCGTGCTTCACCCCGGGCAACGTCCGGCATGGGCCAACACGCTGCAACCGATTTTCCAAAGTGGTGAGTATCGCGTATACCGTGTCTGAGAAGAAGACCACAGCGGCGGGAACCTGACCGAGGAGTCGTCATGCCTACTATCGACAAGCTCACAGACCTCATGCGTTCGCAGAAGTGCGATCTTCTGACCATTGCGGCCGGAAGCGATTTCATGATGGAGCGTCCGGACGGAAGCACCGTCCCGGTTCCCGGCCGGCTGGAAGCGGGAAAGATCATCGAGTTCGTGCGCGAAGCCGCCCCGGCGGAACTGCTAGAGCCGCTGGCATCGGGCGCGCCCCTGGATTTCGTCTACCGATGGGGCGAGGTCCCGGTCGAGGTGCGTTTTGTCGGACCGCTGGTCAGCCCGCGCGTGCGACTCAGTCTGCGCGCGCCCAGCCTGGTTCCGCACAAGGCGGCCTCGGAGCCGCTCTGGTCCGAGCCTCTGCGCGCGCCGTCCCCGTTGCCGCCGAGTCCTCCCGCTGCCGCCACTCAGGTCCACGCGCCCGAGCCTCTGCACGCGCCAGCCTCACCGCCACCAAGCCCGCCCGCTTCCGTCACCGAGGTCCGCGCACGTGCGACCGCGTCCGCCCCGGCGGCGACCGACCCGGCCCAGCTCAGGCTGTCGCTGCCGGCTGTGCCGCCGGCCATACTGCGCGTTTCCGAGGGGAACTTGCGCATTTCCGCTGGCGTTCTCGGCGTGCTGGTGGGTCTCGTCGCTTCTGCCTACCTTGCCTACGGGTCCAACCCGGGCAGCCTGGGCGCCCAGATGTTCGCCGCCAAGGGCACCATCACCGCGGTTCCGGTCCTCATTCAGTGCTTCTTCTTCTGGGCGGTTGTCATCTGCGTGGTTCGTTGGCTCCGACTCCGGGCCATCGAGAGACTCTCAAATCCGACGTTGATGGCAGAGGTGAACCGCGCCTTGTCCGCCTCCACCCCTGGGGCGGTTGCCGCGCAGCTCGAAACTCCGGTCGCCACCGCCAGCCCCCTCTTGCGGCGAGCGCGCGCGGTGCTCCGGCAGTGGGCGTTGCGGCCGGGGGTGCCCAACGCCAATCTCGTACTGCAAGAACATGTGACCCAGGACGAGGAGAGCATCCGTGCTGGCTACGGCTGGGTCCGCGCCTTTGTCTGGGTGTTGCCAGTGCTCGGGCTCATCGGAACCGCCATCGGCGTGGCGATCGCGGTCGGCGGCTTCGCCACCTTCATGGGCGGCGACATCGAGGATGTCCGGATCGTCAAACAACACGTTATGGAAGTGACGTCAGGACTTTCCTTCGCGTTCCTCATGACCCTGGAAGGGCTTTTGACCGCGCTGCTGGCCATGCTGGCGTGCTCGGCCTTGCAGACTCGCGAGGAGCGGCTGCTTGGCCGGGTGCAACGCAAGCTCGCGGAGACGTTCCTGCCTGCGCTCCAGCGCTTCGAGCCCGCCGAAGGTGAAGAAAGTGCCTCGCCGTTCAATCCAGCTTTTCTGGAACACCTGATGGACCGCATGGTTGGCGGCGTCGTGAGTGCGGTGGGCGCGGTCATGGACGAGCGGGAACGCGAACGGCGCAAGGAGATCGCGGAACTCGCCCAGGCCATGCAGAACGTGAGCCAGCAGATCGCCACACAGGTTCACGCCGTGACCGAGGCGGCGCAGGCGGTTGGCGGGCTTGCCGGCGCAACCCAGACCGCCGTGGGCATCCTTTCGCCATTGCAGGCGGCCATCCAACAAACCGGATCCAGCCTGGCGGTGCTCACCAACAGCCTTGGCGCCCTGCAATCGGGGCAGCAGACCTTGACTCAATCCACGGAACAGCTTGGCGCCACGCTCGCGCAATGGAAGGCCGATGGCGCCGTGAACAACCTGGCCGCAACCCTGACGGCGGTGCGCGACTCGCTCGCCAGCCTGGCTCCGGTTCTCACCGGCTTCCGCGGCCCCTTCGTGTTCCAGGCGGTGCCGATGGATGACAAAGCCAAGACCACGCCCTGATCGTGCCGTGACCGCTATCCGCCCTGCAAAATAAGCGGGAAGCTCGTCGCGTAGTCTTCGGCATTGGCTGGGAAGTGCCAGTGCCGGATGGCGGTCTTCAGGCAACTGTCGATGATCAAGAAATCAGACGGACCGTGGACCTGCACCCGCTGCACGGTGCCGCCCTCGCCGATCGAAACCGTGATATCCAGGCGGCCCGTGCGCAAGCGTCCGTCGCGCCTCAGGGCGCGCTCGTAGCAGGTCTTGACGCCGGCTTGGTTTTCCTTGCTATGCACCACCGCCGCGATCTGCGACTGCGAGATCTCCTTGACGAGCCCTGGCGGACGCGCCCCGCGGGCTTGGCCGGGCAACTGGACGGGCACCGGACGCTCAGGAGTGCGCGATGATGCATAAGGCCCCTCAAAGGGATCGTTGCCCACGGCGGCCGGCTTGCTCGACGGGGCTGCCGGATGAGAAGATCGCTTGGAGGCGCCCCGCCCGGCCGTTCGGCCCTTGTGCGCGGCCTCCGGTGCAACCATGGGTTCGTCATGCGACGGCGGCGGCTCAGCTTCAACCAAGGAAGGAGGTTCTGGCGCACGAGCCGCGTGTTCCAGGGTGGCCGGGACGGCCTTGCCAGCCTCGCCCCGCCACGAAACCAGAATGACCAGGATGACCAAAATCACCACGACGCTCGCCGCGACGACGTACTTGAGGTGCCGATGCCGGTAGGCCAAGCCCGCCAGGCCAGTCAGCTTGGATAGGCCAGCCTCGACGTGCGCCGCTCGGGAAAGAGGAGCTGGCAGCAGGCCCACATTGCCAAACAGAGAACCTGCCGACGGGGGTGGCGCTGCTGGCAGATTCATCGCAGCCGCCGGGTCGAGCGGGTCTTGCGAAGCCGACGGGTGAGTCAAAGGCGGCGGCGGCCAGTTCGCCCCTTTCTGTTGGTCGCTCGCTAGCGAGGCGACAGGTGGCAAGGAGGCGCCAGGCAGCGGCGTCTTCTTTGCCTTTTCGAATTCGTCGTCGGCGACTGGCTGGTTGGACACGGACGGCCGCACCATGACCGGGGCGGGCGTTACAACGACTGCGATGTCGTGCACCCGGGACGGGCGCTTGTCGGGACCTGCCGTTGCGGCTTTGTCGCTTCCTGCCTGTAAGGCTGGATGGCCCAGGTCTGAGCGCGTCAAGCCCGGCAAGGCGGGTCCATTCCTCGACAACAGTCCGCCCGGCACAGACTCGGCAGAGACCGGCGCAGGCGCCCGCCGGGAACCCGTCCCTGACGGCACCGCCTTGGGGCCGGATCCAGGAATGGGTGGCGGCGCCCGCTTGATGCCAGAACCAGGAATGGGCGGCGGCGCCCGCCTGAGGCCGGATCCAGCAACGATTGGCGGCACCGTCTTCAGGCCTGACCCAGCCAAGGGCGGCGACGGCCTGGGACCCGAACCAGTGGCCCCAGGCTGCGGCAGCTTTGGACCGGAGCCAGAGCCTCCAGGCGGCGGTGGCTTCGGCCTGGTCCCGGAGACCACACGCCGAACGGCCGAATCGGCAGGCGGAGACGCCAGTCGACGCACCGTCGAAGAACCGCCGCGCGCCGCCGCGATCGGCGTATGGGGCGACGACCCGCTTGGCAACAAACTCAGCGCGCTGATTTCCTGCGCGAGGATCGCCACATCCTTCGGCCGCTTCCAGCCATCCATTCCCTCTTTCCAGACATGGACCGACTGTTCTGACTTGAGCGACACGACAAACCTCGCCGCCTCTCCGCAGCTCAGCGGACCCTTCTCCACGCCGTCGACGGCCACGAACCACTCATTGGGGCGCGAGGGTGTTAGCGACACTTTCGATGGAGAGCTTGACGCCACCGGGGGCGTGCTGCCCCAGCCGCCGACCTCCAGGCGCCCGGTGGGATCCTGTGGACCGGGGACGATCTCGCCGGACTGCACCGTGATGACGCTGCCGCAGTTCTTGCAGCGGATGCGCAGAATGCGCTGCCTGACCTTTTCGTCCGCTATGGAATAGCGGGTCTGACAGCGATCGCAGACAAACTTCATGACAGCGTTGCAGCCCTTCGGCCCATGAGGGTAGCACAGGCCTAGCCGCCGCGAAGCAGCCACACCAGTCCGACCGCGGCAGCGGCGAGAAGCACGACGACGAGCACTATCGCGCCAACCGGTGGCGACCTCGGCACCTTCACATCTTTGACGACCGCCTTCTTGGCACGGGCGACACGCTCCATGAGAGGCGTCTGCCGCTGGGTTGACTGGACCGCGGGCGGCGCAGTGACCGCAGAACGCAAATCCGCGGGCAGAGCAGGATCCTGCGTTGCAGGAGCCGCGGGCACCTTGTCAGCGGCTGCCGTCACGGAACTGTCCCGACTTTGGGACACCTTGGCGACCGGCAGTTGCTCGTCAGAATCCTCCGGCACGCGATCATCGACCTTCAGGGCCGACCCGCCGGCACGCAAGGCCCTGGCCAACGCCGCACCCGGGCCTTCAGCGCTGGCCCGATCAAAGTCGAGAGCATCGACTTCGTCACGTCGAACCTCATCATCCCCCTCGGCAAAAAGACGCGCCTGGCGCGCGCCGTCTTCAGTGATCCGCGCCTCGGCCTCGGGCGAATAGAGGTCGTGCAGGTAGCGCCCCAATTGGTGGTGGCTGCGCATCTTGGCGGCCGAATCTTGCAAAAAACGCTGCAGATCGTCGGCAAATTCGCGAGCCGACTGATAGCGATCCTCCGGCTTCTTTTCCAGCGCGCGCATCACGACCATTTCCAGATCGCCGGGGTAATCGCGCTGAACGAAGGTGGGCGGCACCGGTTTCTCTTCGACAATGCGGCGGATGGCGCTCTCTTTTGAGCCTCGCCACAGCCGACGCCCTACTGTGATCTCGTACAAGATGGTGCCCAGACTGAAGATGTCGGAGCGACCGTCGAGCGCAGCCCCCTGGGCTTGTTCGGGAGACATATACGAAGCCTTGCCCGGACGAACGCCAGATTCTTCTAGAATTGCCGTCCCTTGTCGCGCAATTCCGAAGTCGATGAGCTTGACCTGGCCTGACGTGCCAATGATGACGTTGGTGGGCGATACATCTCGATGCACGACCCGCATGGGCTGGCCGTCCTCACCCAGCCCTTCATTCATGTAGGCCAGTGCCGCCGCCACCTCGGCCACGATATGGGCCCCCACGTGCAGGAAAGAGCCCGGTGACACCTCGATGGCCCGGCGAGCCAGCTCGGTCAAGGTCTTGCCATGGATGTACTCCATGGCGATGAAGTGCATTCCCTCGTCGCTGGCGACGTCGTAGATGTCGACGATGTTGGGATGGTTGAGCATGGCGGCGATGCGGGCCTCGCCGAGGAACATCTCGACCACCGCCTCGTGTTCCGCCCAGCGCGGCTGCAGGATCTTGAGAACCAGTTCCTTATGGAAGGCGCCTGTCGACTCGTGACTGGCCAGGAAAATCTCCGCCATTCCACCTGTCGCCAGGTGCTCGACCACGGTGTAGCAACCGAGCCGAGTCCCTTTGAGCTTGTTCGCGCTTGCTGATGATGCCGCCGACATCTTTCCGCACACGCTACCACACTAGGGCCGGCTACCTAAGTCACGATCTCATCTCGACAGCCGCCCTGTGAGTGGCTGTCGAGATGAGCGAGCGCCCCGAGCGCTAGCCGCCGTCGGGACTGCCGGCGTCGACCTCGGGATCGAAGCCGATCGTGACCTTGGCTCGGCCGTTTCGGTACAAAGTCAGCGGCACGGTGGTGGAGTGCGTGAGGCTCACTGTGACAGAAACCTCCTCGCTGACCCAGGATGGAATGGTGGTCTTGGTCGCCTTGTCACAGCTTTGCGAATAGGCCGCGGCGACGAATACGACGGGGCCGATGGGCAAGCCGGAGAAGGCTTCGGTCACGTTCTGGCCCACGGTGACGTCGAGATCGCGCACCATTTCGCGGCTCGCGCCGGTGGCGGTGATGCGCAGGCAGGCGACATCTTCGGGCACGTCTTCGATTTGCAGCGTGACCTGATCCGTGGGTTGGGACCCGCCGGAATTGCCGTCGCACCCTGCAAGTGGGAAGAGCGACAGGGCGAGCAATGGAACGAGGGAAGATGCGAGTCGAGAGATCGGGTTCATTTTCGGGCCTCCTTGAAAAACGTTGACGGACGCGGTGTTGTCGGCTGGCCCGCCGCAAAGTTGCTTGCCGAATGAAAAAAAATTCTGCCGCGTTCCTTGCGTTGACTCACGCCCCCCGCCGGAATAGCTTGCGGGGCCATGAAGTTCGTTGATGAACCGCTGTCTGTGTCCGACCCCAAGGTCGAGGAACTGGTACGCGCCGAGGAGCGCCGCCAGACCGACAAGATCCGGCTGATTCCGTCGGAAAACTACGTCTCGCGGGCGGTGCTTGAAGCGACTGGCTCCGTCTTCACGAACAAGTACAGCGAAGGCTACGCCGGCAAGCGTTACTACGAAGGCCAGCAATTCGTGGACCCGCTCGAGACGCTGGCCCAAGAACGCGCCTGCGCCCTCTTCGGTGCGGAGCACGCCAACGTGCAGCCGTATTCGGGATCGCCGGCCAACCTGGCGGTCTACTTCGCCTTCTTGAAGCCCGGTGACAAGGTCATGGGCTTGGCTCTGCCCATGGGCGGCCACCTGACGCACGGTTGGAACGTGTCGATCACCGGACGCTATTTCCAGTCTGTCCAGTACGGCGTGCGCAAGGACACCGGCCGCATCGACCTCGATGAGGTTCGCGACCTGGCTCGCCGCGAGCGCCCCCAGTTGCTCTGGGCCGGAGGCACCGCCTACTCGCGCCTGTGGGACTTTGCAGCCATGGCCGAGATCGCCCGCGAGGTGGGTGCGCGATTCGCCGTGGATATGGCGCACATCGCGGGCCTGGTAGCCGGTGGCGCCCATCCCTCGCCGATTCCGTACGCCGACGTGGTCACCACCACGACCCACAAGACACTGCGCGGTCCACGCGGCGGCATGATTCTGTGCCGCTCGGCCCATACCGCAGCCGTGGATAAGGCCGTGTTTCCCGGCCTGCAGGGGGGACCGCACGACCACACCACCGCCGGCATCGCAGTCGCCCTGCATGAGGCGTCGCAGCCGGCTTTCCGTGAATACGCGCAAAACGTGGTCAAGAACGCCGCGGTCATCGCTGCCGAACTGATGGCGCGTGGCTACCACGTGGTGTCTGGCGGCACCGACAACCATTTGATCCTGGTCGACCTGACCAACAAGAACATCCCGGGAAAGATCGCGGCCAAGGCCCTCGACAAGGCAGGCATCGAACTGAACTACAACTCGGTCCCCTACGACACGCGCAAGCCGTTCGACCCGTCCGGCATCCGGCTCGGCTCGCCCTCGGTCACCAGTCGCGGCATGGGGCCGGCCGAGATGAAGCAGATAGCGACCTGGATGGATCGCGTGATGGCCAACCCGAGCGACGAGAATGCCGCCGTGGTTGCGGCCGAGGTGCGCGAGCTGACCAGCCGATTCCCCGCCCCGGGACTTGCGGTGAAAGCATGACGACGGCCGTGCCCTCCAGTCGAATCATCGCCTCCGCTGTTCTGCTGGCTGGAACCGCGCTTGTCTTCGCGCCTGCCGCCCGCGCCGAGGTCTTCGAGTTGATCGACAAGACCAAGATGAACGGCAAGCTTGTCCACTACTACGACGGCGTTTTCACCGTGGAAACCCAGGGCCAGACGGTCAAAGTCCCCAAGGAAAAGATCAAGAACATCTCCTTCCAGCTTCCGCCAGCGCGGGCCGAGTTTTCCACGCCCGAGAAGACCTTTGAACGGTGGCGCAAGGCCTTGGTCGACGGCAACATGGAAAAGGTCATCGACTGCTACGCCCTCATGTACCAAGGCATGCTGGCCACCCAGATGGGCCAGGCCAGCGAAGGCCTCAAGAAGATGCAGAAGGAAGTCGAGGGGACCAAGTTCACCATCAAGAGTTCAGCGGTGAAGGGCGAGACGGCTACCCTCAAGGTTACGCGCCAGAAGGGCGACGAATCGGATACTGGTGACGTGGTCTTCACGCACGAAAACGGCGAATGGAAGATGCTGCCGCCGCAGCCCTGAGTCGCCCTCCGAATGAAACAACGTCTCCTCTTTTCGTCAGCATCGATTGCGGCAGCGGCCATTGCGATCGGGCTGTCAGGCCACGCCTGGGCTGCTGCCAATCTGGATCCATTCGCCCGCAACACGAGGGCCAATGCGCTGTCGCCCTTCCGCACGGCGCAGGCCGAGGCGGAACCGGGGCCGGCAGAAAAGGCGGAGTCGGAAGACGGAGCGGCCACCCCCTTCGGGGGCTCCGGGTCGGACAGCCCACCCCACCTGCCCCCGCGTGCTGCGCACGCGCCCGTCGCGACACCGGTTTGCAGCCGGGACGACCAGTGCCCGGTGGAGACGATCTGCGAGCACGGCGCTTGCCAGGCCTACGAACGGGCCTTCACTCTCTTGCTCTTCCGCAAAGAGGGGGCGTCCCTCGATTTCATCCCCTTGTACTGGTCGCAGCGGGGCAATCCGGGCAACCGCGTGCTGTTCCCGATTTACTGGCACTTCTGGAGCCCTGAATCGCACACCCGGATTGTTGCGCCCTTCTACTGGCGGGTCGAAGACTACCTCAAGCAGCGCGTGGTCACGGTCGTCGGCCTCTATTCGCAGACCCGACAGCCCGACGCTCGCTCGTGGGCGCTGTGGCCGTTCTTCTACGCGTCGACGAAATTCGGCTGGGCCGCGCCGCTCCTGGGCTCGTTCACCATCGGGGATCCGGACAAGGGCCGCGCCTTCGGCCTTCTCAGCTTCCTGTACTTCTGGAAACGCGCTCCCAACGACAAGCTGGACGTCTGTCCGCTCTTCATCTCTTCGCGTTCAAAAGAGTCGTCCTTCACCTACGCCTTGCCCCTCAATTTCCATTGGCGCACGGGGAATGAGTCGACCTTGCTCATTATTCCGGTGGGGTTTCGCCAAACCGACCCCAAGGGCGGCACCTTCGGCTCCTGGCTCGGCTACTCGTCGGTGGACGGCGAGAACAAGACCGGGGCGTACCTGTGGCTGTACTGGTTCGGCCGTAGCAAGGATCTCAGCTACGATGTGATCTTTCCCTGGCTCTGGTCGTTTCGCTCGCCTGAAGAATCCACCACCCTTATTCCGCCTCTATTCCACGTTCGGCGGGGAAACTGGTCCATCGGATCCGCGGCCCTGCTCGCCTGGTGGGGACGCGATCGGGACAAGGGCTCAAGCTGGCAGGTCATCTTGCCGCTCTTTCTGGCTAGCCACGCCGACAACGGCAAGAAGGCACTCTATCTGTCGCCTCTCGGCGGCTTTCGCCGCGACGACAGCGAGGGATCACACGGGCTGACCTGGTTGGCACCGCCTATCCTGCGCTGGCACGATCGGCAGAGCGAACTCGAATCGTATCTTCTGCTCTACTGGCACTACCGCGACATTCCTGCCGACGCCACCACCACGGTGGTCGGTCCCTACTACCAGCGCACCGATCCCGCCGGTAGCACGCGCGTGGTCTTCCCGTTCTTCTGGTACTTCCACGATCGGACCCAGCCAGCGACCGCACACAGTCTCCTGCCCTTCTACTTCCACCGCCATTCCCCGGACGAACGCATGACCGCGGCCGGGGTCTTTCCGCTTTGGGCCTACCATCGCCGATTCTCCGACGGCGGCAGCAGCGGCGGGCTCTTCCCCTTCTTCTTCTTTGGCCAGCGCGGCGAGCGCAGCCACCTCGTGGTGGCGCCGCTTCTCTGGCATTTCCGCAACCAGCAATCGAGCACTACGGTGGCTCTGCCGCTCTGGGTTCGCACCCACGACGCCCAGAGCTCGCTCACAGCCATCCTGCCTCTGCTCTTCTTCACCGGCCACGACCACGAGGCCAGCTTCCACATCCAGATCCCGCTGCTGTGGCACTTCGCTGATCCCGGCCGCGGGACATCCACCACCATAGCGCCCCTGTTCTTCCGCGATGTGGATCGCACGGGATCGTCAGCGGGAATTCTGCCCCTGGTGTTCTGGGGCTCGGGCAGCCAGCGCAGTCACTTCGTTCTCTTTCCGCTTTTCTGGCGGTTTCGTGACGACGCCGCCGCTCGCACCACCACCGCGTTCGGCCCCTACCTGCACCGCAGTTGGGGCAACGAGACCACCGATGCCTTGTTCCCGCTCTTTCACTATCGTCGCGGGGCGCGGCCGGGCGGCCAGGACGAAACCAGCTTCACCCTCTTCCCCTTCGCGCACTATCGCCGCGACAGCAAGAGCAGCGTATTCGCCTCGCCCTTGGCGGCCTGGATCCGCCGCCCGGGTCTCAAGGCCGGCTTTGTCCTGCCCTATTTCTGGTACGGCAACGATACGGTGCAGGCGCGCGGCGTTCCCCTGCTCTATCTCGACCATACCTTTCAAGGCACTGGCCAGCGCACGCGCATGTTCGGGCCCTACCTCATGGTTGACGGCCCCAGCGTGACGGCGCGGGTCCTCTTGCCCTTCTATGCGCGCTATCAGGAGAAGGGCGACACCGGCACCTACGTGTTCCCCTTGTACTTCGGCCGCCGCGACGCCAGCGGCTATCGGCTGGATAGCTTTCTGCCCTTGTTCTGGTCGAGCCGCGACGAGAAGCACCGTACCCTCATGGTCGGCCCGTGGTTCCGCACGCAAAATGGGGAAAAGTCGAGCCAGGCCACCGGCTTGATCCCGCTGTTTGTCTCGGCCACCAGCCCCAAACGCCGCCTGCTGGTGACGCCGCTGTTCGTCTACCATCGCGACCACGAGGCACAATCCAGCCACGTGGTGTCGCCGCTCTACTTCCAGTCAAGCCACCCCAACGAGAGCACCCATGTGGTGTTTCCGCTGTGGTGGCAGGGCCGTCAGGGCAACAAGAGCCACGCCATGCTCTTGCCTCTGTACTGGCACTTCGCCAATAGCGACGAGCAAACGTCGTTCACCCTGGCCGGGCCGCTGCTCTGGTCACGACACGGCAGCGACTCCACCCGAGGCCTGCTGCCGCTTTTCTGGTATTCACGTGACCGCGAGAAAGAAACGGGCAGCGACGCCGTCCTGCCGCTCTTCTACGAGAGCCACTCACCCCGATCGCAGACTTTCGCCACACTGCCCTTCGGTTTCGGCAAGACGCCCAGCAGCCTGTGGTTCTACGTGGGCAACTTCGTCTGGCGTGACAAGCCGGAGAGCCGCTTCCACACCTTCTTCCCGCTCTGGTTCTCCTATCGCGACAAGGCCACCGACACCACCACTCGGGTCATCCCACCGCTTCTGCACTACTCGCGCGCCAATCCGGAACGCTCGCTGCAGACCTGGCTCTTGCTCTTCTGGCGGCGCACCAGCGTCACGTCAGCCACCACCGTGGTCATGCCTCTGTTCTACGACATACACTCGTACCACGAGAGCCGCGTGACCATGATCCTGCCGCTCTTCTTGCGCCACCGGAACGAGGTCAGCAACCAGACCTATTCCATCGCGCCGCTCTTCTACCGGCGCAGCGGTCCCACCGACTCAACCACCATCGCATTCCCGCTCTACTGGCGTTTCTGGAGCGAGGAGCGCAGCACCACCGTAGTCTTTCCCTTCTATTTTGGTGTTCGCCGTCCGACCTGGGAAGGAAGCTACATCTTCCCCAGTCTGTGGATCAGCCGAGGCCTTGGCCCCGAGGCCGGAACCTCCCATTTCTGGTTCGTGCCGTTCTGGGAGTCACAGGTCAAGCGGCCCGGCGACTACATGTGGGAAGCGCTGCTGGGCGTGCTCGGTTGGGAACGCATCGGGCGCAACCGGTACGTCAAGGTGCTGTTCATCCCATTCGAGTTGGAGCCCGTCTCGCCCGCCAAGACGGCCTGGTACGGCCGCACGCCCAAGCAGCCTTCCGGCCACGCCGCCCGTGGCCTCAACACACAGGTCTGGTAGCCAGAACTGGTTCTAGTAGGCCCGCATCTCGGCGGGACCGAAACTCGACCACTGCGTGCAATGCTTCGTGGCGTCGACCACCGGAGAACCAGCATCGGTCCCTTTGACGACGGTTCCCGTGCAGTCAGGCATCGCCGCGACCGGCACGACACGCCCGGATCCGGCCAATGACCCTCCCCCGACCCCATGCGAGCCGAGCAGGGCGAAGTGCGTGCCTGTGTCGTCGAGCGGTTTCACCTTCCAGCGGCGGTTGAGGCCGCCAAGCCCGAGCACGCCCGAGACGATCACTTCGTCGTTCTCCGCCAACGCCGTGGTGCCCACCACCAGAGGGTCCGAGGTCTGAATCTCGACCGGATCCGAGAGCACGATCCCTGCCAAGGGCTTGAAGTCCGAGCAAGCTGTGCTCGACAGGGTGGCTACGACACAGATGCGGATGGGGCGAGAGACCTGCTTGTTGCCCAGAGTATCGCTGGCCACTACGGCCAGACAGGCCCAGCCGTCCTTGAGGTTGTTGGAAGCATCGAACTGGCGGCCGGCACATTGCAAGCCATCGCCCACAATCGGCCCGATGGTGTAGACCGACGGCAGGTTGCCGGCGTACCCGAGGACCTCGGTCATTGAGTCGCTGTGCGGGTTGCCCCCGCCGTCATAGAGTGCCTTGCTGGAATTCACGGTGGTGCCGCAGAAGGAGCCTGGGCCAGGGGAGGCAGGGGAGGGCGGGCCTGGGGTGCTCGGACAGGGGGCATTGGGCTCTGGGGTGAAGTCCGCACCTTTGCGCGGACCGAGCGGCACCATGTTCACCACCTGTGCATCCTTGTCTGTGTTCGGCTTCGTCGTGGGCACCAAATCAGGGTTGATGTCGTCACAGAAAGTGTCGGGCGGATCGCTGGTATCAACCACCAGCGGCCGCGAGGTATTGCTGAGAATCAGCAGTTGCACCCGCCCCTGATCCACGCCGCCAATCGGCACGAAGTCAGGGGTACCGGTCAGCGGCACGTTGCCGTTGTCCTCAGCGAGGACCCGAACATCGAAGAGCTGGGTAACCAGACTGCCGTCGTCAACCGCGTCCGGACCGACGGGATCAAAGGGCCAACTGCACTTGCCGTCGCCATTGACCATTCGCATCATCGGGGGATCCAGGTCAATGGTGGGCGGCGTGTTGTCGAGCGAGAGCTCGAAGCTGACGGTGGATTCGTTTCCAAGGACATCCCGCGCTCGGAATGAGATGGTGGGGAAGAGCGCGTAGGAGGGAAGCTTGGTCGTGTCGAAAAGGTTCGAGTAGGTGTTGCCGCCCGTCGTCGGCAGGACCAATGAGACCGCGAAGGTGCGATCGCCGTTGCCCACCACAGCCACGACCGAGGACGGGTCCACCCCAGCAGGATCGCTGACGGTTGCCTTGATCGTGATAACGCCCCCGATCATGGCTCCCAGGCCCGGCGACATGTCGGACATGGATGGCCCGGTGTCGTCACTCACGAACCGACGAGCAACCTTGGTCTCGGTTCCGTTCTCATCGTACGCGCGGAAGGTGACCAACTGATCTCCCTCCAGCGGCGGCACGAAGCTGTTGAAGTCGATGTTTCCTTTGTAGACGCCCGGACTGGTCTGCATCAGCGCGACGGCATCCCCTTGCCCGATGGCCATGGTGACCAGCGTGATGGCATACGTCGGCTGGGTTACCTTGACCTCGACCGGCGCCGATCCCCTGTAGAAGCCGCCTTCGGCTGGCGACACGACGACCACCACCGGACCCGAATCCACCGACAGCGTGACATGAGTGGTCGCCGAAACCCCGCCGACCGTGGTGGCGGTCACGACCAGATCATAGACGCCGGTAGGAACCTTGGTCAGATCGAGCGGAACATCGGAGAAAATGAAACGCGTGACATTCGACTCGGGAGACGCCTCCGTGTCCGATTTGGCCGGCTGCACCGACGATACCGCGGCACCTGTCGCGGGATCGTTCAGCACAGCCGTGACCGACGACACATCGTCGGCCTGGAAATTCCCCGAATGCGAGACAACCGTGACCGTAATGGTCGGCTTGGGGCCATAGCTGGACGGCGCGATCAGCGCATCGCCAGCGCCGCCGTCGCGCGGCGGAGCCAATGAGGCCGGGTCCACCGTCACGGTGATCGAGGGCAGAAGCGAGGACGGGTCGACAACATCCCAAGCTGCATCCCCGCTGGCGTCGTCGCTGCCGTCTATCTTTGTCGGAACGTCGGGGCCAACGTCAAGGCCCACACTGGTTGCGGCATCAACGCCCGCGTTCGTCGCTGTCCCCACCTCTTCGGCCCGGTCCACGGCGCCGTCCACCCTCACCGTTCGACTGACGGCCGCGTCGTCCCCTCGCAAAGCCGGCGGGGCCGGCCCCTGAGGGGCGTCGCCTCCACAGCCGGCAACAAGCAACAACGCAGCCAGGCCGCAAAAGGCCGATCGAAAAACCAGTGATGATCTCATGTACCGCCCTCTCCTTCATACGTTCGGACGAGGCGAATCAACTATTGAGCCCCGGCTGGCGCTATCGCCTTCGGGTCTGCACTTGGCGCGGGCTTGGCCTCATCGGCTGCCTTGTCAGGCGCGGCGGCCCCGCGGCCCTTCCCTTTGGACTTCGTCTTGCCTCTTGGTTCGGCCTGCACGGACTCGCCGTCGCCGGACAGCGACCAACCTTCACCTGACGTCGCCCCGTGCGAGTCAGAAGCCGGTACAACCGCCGGCGCCTTCTCCTCGATCGCGGTCGCAGTGCCTGGCGGAAAATCGAACACCAGGAATCGCGTGCCGTTGGGGCCAGCCTCGAGCCCCGGCGTCGCCTTGGCGGCTTCGCGCATGGTGATCCGCAGTTCTACGTCGTTTCGGCGCTGCTTGGCCGAGATGCTTTGCACCGGGGTGGCAAAGGCGCGCGTGTCCAGTTTGCGCCGGTTGTTCGCCATGTAGATGCGGCACCCGCGCAGCATCACCGTCAGGGTGGAATGCCCCGCCTTGGACACTGGGCCTTCCTTGACCTCGTAGTCCACCGGAACAGTTGTCTGTATGAAGACGCGCGACCCGGTGGCCGTCGGCTGGAAGCCCGTCCAGATAAGATGCGGTGGGTTTGCGGGCGGCTGGGGCAACGGATTGCTCTCGCCGCTGCCCGGCGTGACACCGCCGTACTTGCCACTGCCCGGCGCCGCCACCGCGTTGCCGGGGCCGGGGTCGATGGTCAGCGGTGGGTCGGCCTGGGCCACACCGGCCGCCGCCACGCCTACGCCGGCGAACAGCGCCGAACGCAGAAAACTGAGGATCGCGCGCAGGTTCAAGTTCATCCCCTCACATCATAAGCGTGGCGCCGACGATCTGGCAAATACGCACCGCGCCAGCAAACGCCAAAATGCCAGGGGGATCTAGTCGCGTGGGGAGCCCGCCGGCTCCCCCTGCGGGGGCTTCGGGACGGACAGCCCACTCCGCCCGCCCCGCGCTTCGCGCGCCCTCGTCGCTGGCGGCGCACCATCGCGGGAGGGCATGGGAACCCTTTCAGGGTTCCCATATCAGATCCCGGGGGCGCGGGACAGCGTCTGTTCCAGGCTGTCCAGGTTGGGCGGTTTCGCGAGGTGTTGATCGAACCCGGCCTCCGCCGCCCGCTGCACGTCTTCCGGCAGGGCGTACCCGCTCAAGGCGACGAGATAGGCGCCCTTGAGAGTGGCGTCGGCGCGAAAGGCGCGCGCCACCTCATACCCGTCCATGCCAGGAAGCCCGATGTCGCACAAAACCACCTCGGGCTTGCGGGCGCGGGCCTTGGCCAGGCCAGCAGGACCGTTGTGCGCCACCTCGACCTCGTACTCGCTGAATTCCAATGCCTCGCGCAGGCTGTCGGCCGCGTCGACGTTGT
>Ga0265316_10000865_pt1 | contig 33365 bp, 29 predicted proteins | sample 4522metaG_FD_202092 | JGI IMG/M metagenome (GOLD analysis project Ga0265316, IMG submission 202092) | Rhizosphere microbial communities from Carex aquatilis grown in University of Washington, Seatle, WA, United States - 4-5-22 metaG | ecosystem: Host-associated > Plants > Roots > Rhizosphere >...
CATCACGGCAGAGGATGCGAGCGACGGTTTCCATGTGAATGTCACCGACAACGGAGAAGGAATGGATGAGGCAACGCGCGCCTCGATCTTCCATCCCTTCGTCACGCGCAAGCAGGGTTATGGGACGGGGCTGGGGCTTTCTCTGAGCCAGACGATCATGAAACAACACGGTGGGACCATCGACGTGCACGGCGAACCGAATGTCGGCACGACCGTCACCCTCTGGTTCCCCCGCAGGGAGGATACGGCGTGAGCCATCCAGAGTTCTCGGTTCTCGTGGTCGACGACGAGGAAGGCATGCGCCTGGGGCTCGAGAAAGCGCTCTCACTCGAGGGCTATCGCGTGGCGTGCGCGGCGACGGGAGCCGAGGCGCGGCGGATGGCCAAGGCGGGACGTTTTGATTGTGCCTTCGTCGACCTGAAGCTTCCCGACATGCCCGGTACCGAGCTCCTTCCCGACCTGCGCGATGCCGGCAGCGCCGTGGTCGTCATCACCGCGTATGCCACCGTGGATACGGCCGTGCGCGCCATGAAGCTCGGCGCGGTTGATTACCTGCAGAAGCCCTTCGACAATCAGGACGTCGTCGCCCTCGCCGAGCGTTTATGCAACGGCAGCCACACGCAGAAGCGCGACGAGGCCGGGGTGACGGAGGAAGGGTTCGTGGTCGCCAGCGCTTCAATGAAACATATCGTGACGACCATCCGCAAGGTCATGGACTCCGACATCCCGCTGCTTCTGCAAGGCGAAAGCGGGACCGGGAAAGAGATGCTGGCGCGTTTTGTTCATGAGAAAAGCACCCGCGCGGGACGTCCCTTTGTGGCCATCAACTGCGCGGCTATTCCTCCCGAGCTTTTGGAAAGCGAGCTGTTCGGACACGAAAAAGGATCATTCACCAATGCGCTCGCCACGACGGCAGGCAAATTCGAGGCGGCGGGCACGGGAACAATCTTCCTGGATGAGATCGCCGACATGGGCCTCCAATTGCAGACAAAGCTCCTCCGCGCGTTGGAGGAGCGATCGTTCGAGCCGGTCGGCTCCACCCGATCCATACCCTTGAGCGCACGGATCGTCGCATCGACGAATAGCGATCTCTCCGCGATGATCCGTGAGAAGCGGTTCCGTCTCGATCTCTACTACCGCCTCAAGGGTGTCGCCGTCACGATTCCGCCGTTGCGAGAAAGGCGGGAAGACATCGAGCCCCTCCTCGAGATGTTTTTCGACCGCTATAGACAACGGTACGGCAAGCCGGCGGTGGAAATATCGCGCGAAGCGGTGAAGTTCCTCCGCTCCTATCAATGGCCCGGTAACGTGCGTGAGTTGAAAAATGCAATGGAATCCGCGGTGCTCTTGTCGGAGCAAACTCGGCCTCTCCTGCCGCAAGATTTCCTCCTGGAGGCAGCCGGCGAGGGGAATATTCCCGAGCTGTGGCAACAGGAAAGAGAGACGATCCTCGATGTGCTCAAGCGCACGGGATACAACCGATCCCTTGCTTCCCATGAGCTCGGCATGAGCCGCAAGACTCTCTACAACAAGATGAAGCGCTACTCGATAAAGTAGACGTCTCAGCCTTACCCACAATTACCCAAATCGTGTAGGGCTTGGGGAAAAACGCGCCGCGCGACGCATCGTCCGTGGACGCGATATCGCAATTTCTTCCCAGGTCAAGAGTTATTCACCACAATTTCCCTGCCCGGTTGGTCCGATTCGTGCATGGTAAGGAGGGCCAAATGTCAAAACATTCCCGTGCCGTTCATGCTCTGATGGCTTTGACGTGTTTCCTTCTGGCGCTGCCGGGATTTTCCACCGGCACCCGAGAAGGGGCAGGCTCAGTCATGTCGAGCACGGCGCCAAAGGATCGCAAGCTCACCTTCGTCATGGTGCCAAAAGGCGTGCATCCTTATTACGAACCGGTCTACAAGGGCTTCGATGAGGCCTCACTACAATACGGTGTCCTCGCCGAGGTGGATGCCCCGCCGCGATTCGACGTGGCGCTTCAGGTCAAGGTCATCGAAGACCTCATTGCGCGAGGGGTGGACGGCATTGCCATTTCCGCCAATGACGATGCGGGGCTCGTGGCGATCATCCATGAGGCCGTCCAGTCCGGAATCAAAGTGATCACCTTCGATGCTCCCGCCCCTTCGAGCGAGGCGCTCACCTACATCGGCACCGACAATGAGAGCGCCGGCTATGAGGCGGGCAAGCATATGGCCGTGGCCATGCAAAACCGCGGCTCGGTGGCGATCCTTCAGGGCGGTCTTGACGCCACGAACCTCAATCTACGCACCCACGGGTTCAAACGGGGCCTTACGGAGTCCGCGCCGGGTATTCGCGTCGTGGGTGTCATTGACGAGGAGGGAGACTTCTCCGAGTCGGTCAACAAGACGGAGGAGCTGCTCGCCAGTCACCCGGAGCTTTCAGCGATATTCAGCGTGTCGGCGGAAGGTGCACCGGCTGCCGCGGCGGTGATCAAGCGTCAGGGCAAAATCGGGAAGATCCTCGTGGCCGGCTTCGATGACCTCGGCGATACGCTGGGTGGGATACGCAATGGGGCGATTTCTTTCTGCCTCGTGCAAAACACGTATCGCATGGGGTGGCTGTCAATAGCGCGGTTGCTCGACGCCGTCCAGGGCCGCCCATTGCCGTCGGTCATCGACACCGGGGTCATGTTCGTAGATCGCCTCAACGTCGACACCTACGAGTCGGTGATGCAGGCGGAAAACGCGCGCCAGCTGGCGCAAGTAAAAGGAAGCTGATTATTGCCCCGTCGGGGCAAGCAAAACCGTCCAAGGAGGTAAGGGGTATGAAGTCCAGAACCCTCGCATTCGCGGGAGTCCTACTGGCGCTGGCGATGGTCGCGCAGGTGGCAACCGCACAGACGCAGTGGGCAAAGGGTGTCCACATCGTATTCTTCCCGGGTGGACCCGCCGGCGGCGTGTTTGCCGTCAACGTCTACAACGGCGCCGTGCAGGCAGCCGCTGATCTCGGCGTCAAGGTCGACTACGAATGGTCCAACTGGGATCCGCAGACCATGATCCAGCAGTTCCAGGAGGCCATGGCCACGAAGCCCGACGGTATCGCCATCATGGGACACCCGGGTGACGCGGCATTCGATGCCCTCATCGATCAGGCCGAGGCCAAGGGCATCATCGTCACGACGCAGAACACCACCCTCGACAAGGCCGAGGCCAAGTACGGGGCCAAAGGCTTCGGGTACGTGGGCGCCGAGAACTACTCTGCGGGGCACGCGCTGGGAGCCGAGGCGGTAAAACGCTTCGCGTTGAAGAAGGGCGATCGCACCATGGTATGGGGCCTTCTGTCCCAGCCCGCCCGCGGCGAGCGCACAAAGGGCGTCATCGACGCACTGAAAGAGGCCGGCCTGACTGTGGACTATCTTGAAATCGACTCGGCAACCAACGCGGATCCCGCGGCTGGGACCCCGACATTCGCCGGCTACGTCTCATCGCATCCGGATGTGAAGCTCGTCGTGACCGATCACGGCGGTCTCACCGCGACGGCACAGACCTACCTCCAGGCGGCCGGCAAGAAGGCTGGCCAGATCGCCATCGCCGGATTCGACCTCTCCCCCGCGACCATCACGGCAATCAAAGGCGGATGGACCGGATTGGTCATTGATCAGCAGGAATGGCTCCAGGGATACCTGCCCATCCTCCAGATCTGCCTGGCCAAAGTGTACGGCTTCTCGGGCCTTCACATCGACACGGGCGCCGGTTTCGTCGACAAGACAAATGTCGACTTCGTGGCGCCGCTTGCCCTGAAGAACATCCGATAGTATAAGCTGGTACGTACTCGCCGGCGCGGCACCATGCCGCGCCGGCCCTTCGAGGGGGGGAACGACGCATGTCCAACGTGCTTCAATTGAAGAACATCAACAAGACCTTCGGCGAGGTCGCCGCTGTGCACGACGTCAACTTCGAGGTGGGCACGAACGAGATCGTCGGCCTCCTTGGCGACAACGGCGCCGGCAAGTCCACGCTCGTGAAGATCATCACCGGTTACCATCATCCGGACGCGGGTGGTGAGATTTTCTGGAAAGGCGAGAAGCTCGATCACCTGTCGGTGGCGCGGGCTCACCAAATGGGAATCGAGGTTGTGTATCAGGAACGCGCATTGGCGGACCAGCAGTCCCTGTGGCGCAATATCTTCATGGGACGAGAGCTCACCCACCATGGGGGCATCCTCAACGTGCGCGGCATGCGCGAAGAAACACGGAAGCTCATGCGCACGTCCATGGGATTCACTTCATCGGCGATAACGACGGAATCCACGGTGAAGACGTTCTCGGGCGGAGAGCGCCAGGGAGTCGCCATAACCCGCGCGCTCTACTTCGAGGCCGAGCTCGTGATCCTGGATGAGCCGACCATGGGTCTTTCGCTCTCGGAGACCAAGAAGTGCCTTGATTTCGTGGACGGCATCCGCAAGGCCGGCAAGGCCGCCATATTCATCGATCACAACATCTTCCATGTCTACGCTGTCGCGGACAGGATCGTCGTACTTGATCGCGGGACCATAGCGGGGCAGTTCATGCGGAACCAGCTTTCCCTGCAAGAGCTCACCGATCGCCTCTACCACGTCGCCCAGACCGGGCAACTCGAGCAGTGAGGAAGGAGAATCACATGAGCGACAACAACATAGCGCGCCCCCTCTCCGAGACCGTGGGTGCGGGACCCGTGGTCCGATTCCTGCGGAAATATGCGCTCCAGCTCGGCATCTTGGCGGTCGGCATCATCGTATGGCTTCTCTTCGTCGTCGGCTCGCCCCGGACCTTCATGTCGGGTGACATCTACATTTCCTTCATGACGACGACACCGTACTTCGCCCTCATGGCCATTCCCCTCACGCTGGTCGTCATCACGGGTGAGATCGACCTTTCTTTCGGCTCGGTGATGGCATTCGGCATGATGGGCTACGCCGTGATCTTCAAGCTCACCGGCAGCTTCTGGCTGGGCTTTGTCGCGTGCCTCATTTTTGGGCTCGCGGCGGGTCTCCTCAACGGCATCATCGTCGTGAAAATCGGCGTGCCTTCTCTTGTGGCGACGATTGGCACGCAGTTCCTCCTGAGCGGGGCGGTGATGATCGTCACCAACGGCGCCGGGATCGGCATGACCGAAATGGCCAATTCGGGGCTTCACACCGCCCTGGTCGGCAAGGCCTTCGGGGTGATCCCCATGCAGTTCTTCTGGACCCTCATCGTGGCCGCCGTGATATGGTTTTTTCTCAACCGACATCGGTTCGGCGCGCACGTGTACCTCACGGGCGACAACATCGACAGCGCGCGGCTCATGGGTGTCAACGTTGGGCGCACGAAGATCATCGCGTTCTGCATCGTGGGTTTCATGGCGGCTTTTGCCGGCTTCGTGGTGAGCGCGGCCGTGCAATTCTACTGGCCCACGCTGGGAAGCGGATACCTCCTCAACACCCTCGCCTCGGTCTTCCTCGGCGGCACATCGGTGTTCGGCGGCATGGGCACCATCTTCGGGACATTCGTCGCATCATTCATCATCGGGGCCATCAACGCGGGTATCGTGGCCGCGGGGCTCACCGGTTTCTGGACGAGCTTCATCTACGGCTTGATCATCGTGGCATCGGTCTCCATCCAGACCGTGATCAGCCGAAGGCTCCACTAGTCTCACTGGGCGCTCCTCTCGAAATGACGCGGCCTCGGACTACTCCGGGGCCGCTTTCTTGAAGCGCTACTCTCCTGTGAGCGCAAACTCATAAGAGCCCGAGCCCGCCTCGAACCTCAGGCAGATGCCCCCGCTCGTGACTGTTCCCAGGCCGTCGACCGCAACGGCACCCGCGCCCCAGATCGTGACAGCCGACTCCCTCAGCACCCTCGCTCCCTCATGCAGGGGAATGCGTACATCGGCTGTGACGCCGACGGGCACCTGCAGATGCACGACGAGCTTTCCGGATGACCGCTCCCACCGAGCTGCGAGGACCCCGTGGGGCGTGGTGACGTTTGCGCCCGCATGCGTCAGCGCGCCTAACGTCATGGGCTGTACGAGGGCGGTACGCCACGCGGGGCCCGTGCGGATCAGGCCGGCAAGGGTTCGATAGAACCAGGGATCGACGGTTCCGAACATGATATGGTTGTGGCTGTTCATGCCTTGCCCGGCAAGTTTTTCCCATCGCTCCCAGATCGTCGTGGCCCCCTCGCTCACCATGTAACCCCAGCCCGGGTAGGTCTTCTGCGTCACGACACGAAAGGCGGCCTCCGCGTGACCGGTGTCGCGAAGCACTTCGAGCAGATAGCGCGTGCCGACGATACCCGTGTCGACGTGAAAATCAGCGATCTCCTCGACGGTCTTCACGAGCATGGCAATTGCATTCTCCCGTTGTTCGGCGGGAACCATGTCCATCCAGAGGGGCAACGCTTGCGACGTTTGACCCGGCTGCTTGTCGATGGGACTCATGACAAGGGTGGCGTAGCGCCCGTGTTCGACGAGAAACGCACGATTGAATGCTTCCTTGATCTCGCTCGCTCGTTTCGCATACCGGGATTCATCCTCGCGCTTGCCAAGGAGCGAGGCCATCCGAGAGACGAGTAGCGTGTCGTGGTAGTAGTAGAATGTCGAGGTCAGCTCCATGGGAGTCTTCTTGGGAAACGTGCTGGCCGGCGGGCACCAGTCTCCGTACTTTCCCAGGCTTCGGATGATGTGATTCTCGGCCTTGGAATAGAGGAAATCCGCGTAACGCCTTACTCCGTCGTAATGAGTCTCCACCGCTTCCCGATCTCCATAGCTCTCCCAGAGGGCCCACACGAGTGTAGGATACGCCGCACCCCATGCGGGATCAGCGGGGTAGAGGGACCAGTAGGCGGGAACCACATCAGAGAGGCTCCCGTCCGGCGCCTGGGCCAGACGGATATCTTGCAGATATTTCGTGTAGAAACCTGCCATGTCGAAATTGTACATGGCCTCTTCTGATGCGAGCTGAGCGTCGCCGAGCCAGCCCATGCGCTCGCCCCGCTGCGGGCAATCGGTCGGGGCGCTCATAAGGTTGGAGCGCTGACCCCACAGGACGTTCTCGTGAATCCGATTGATCAGGCCGTCCGAGCACAGGAACGACCCTGTCTGCGCCACCGCCGTATGGATGACCACGGCGCGAGCATCGTCCAAAGTCGGCACATCGGCAAGCCCGGTCACCTCGGCATAGCGAAAGCCATGATACGTAAAGCGCGGCTCGAATGTCTCCTCCCCGGCGCCTCGAAGGATGAATGTATCGCACGCACCTGCCTCGCGGTTTGTTCCCGAGTTCAGGCTCCCGTCGTCGTTGAGGAGCTCCGCGAAGCGTATCTGCACCGTGGTGCCGCGCGAGCCGCGGGCGCGAAGCCGCACGACACCGGTAAGATTCTGTCCGAAGTCAAATACGTAGGCGTTCGGACGCGGCGATGCGAGACCGCGGGCCGGCAGCTCCGTCCGTGCCTTGATGGGTGGAAGCAGCTGCGAAGACAGGGGATGGCCGGCAACCACCTCGACCTGCTGCCATCGGGAATCGTCGAACGAGGCGTCGCCCCACCCGTCCAGCTCCTCGCGCGCGTCGTACTGCTCTCCCTCGTAAATTCCGTTCTGTCGGATCGGGCCGTGCGAGCAGCGCCAGTCATCACCCGTTGCGACGGTGACCGTGCGGCGGTCGGCGAATTCCAAGAGCAAGAACGCGCTGAGTCGTGGCTTCCCATACCCATAGGCGTCCAGGTAACGGCCATTCCCGAGCGCCGCGTGGAGGACGTTTGCACCTGCCTTCAATGCGGGCAGCGCATCGGCGGTAACATAGAGCGCTCCCTTGAGGTATTCGGTTTGGCCGGGATCGAGCCTGTTCTCACTCACGCGTTCGCCATTCACGAACATCTCGTGATACCCCAGACCGCAGGAAAAGACCCGGGCGCGCACGGGAAGCTCGGTGAGAGTGAAGACGCTGCGGAGATACAGCGCCCAGTATTGTCGGGCATCCACGGGCCCGCCCTTGTTGATGCTGGAGTTGACGACAAGGACTTTTGAAGGGGTCCATGATGGCTCGCGCATGGATATCCATGCGGCCTTCCAGTCCGCGGCGGACAATGTCGCTGATTCGAAAAATTCCGTGCCGCTCCACGGGCTTTCGCGACCCTTCTGATCCCAGGTTCGCACGCGCCAGTAATAGCGGGTGAACGGCTGAAGCGGCGCGCCCCCGTACCGCACCATCGCCGTGCGCTCCCCGCTCACCTTGCCCGAGTCCCACAGCCCTCCCCTGCCGGCATCCACATCCGCCCGATCTTCGGAGCAGATGAGCTGATGCGCCGCCTGGAGCGTGCCGCGTTCCTCCGCCATGGGGTGCCATGAAAATCGTGGACGCGCCGTGTCGATGCCGAGCGGTGAATCGAGGTACTCGCAGCGCAGGTGCGACGGTGCATTCATGATGGGCGCCTCCCTTTGTGTGCCGTGGACATCATCCCTTCAGCGCGCCCGCCGTCATGCCTTCCACGATGTAGCGCTGCAGCAAAAAGTAGAGCACAAGTATGGGGATGATCACTATCGTTATGTCGGCGAATACCGAGCCCCAGTTTGTCGTGAACTTGCCGATATAGGTGAACACACTGACCGTCACGGTCCATTTCGAAGAGTCGGACAGCAGATAGAAGGGGCCGAGAAAATCGTTCCATATCGTCATGATGGTGAGAAGGCAGGAGGTCACAAGCGCGGGCTGCATGAGGGGGAAAATGATCGTTGAAAAAATCCCCAACGGGCGACAACCGTCGAGTGCGGCGGACTCATCGAGCTCTCGAGGCAGGGTCTTCAGGTATCCGGTGAGGAGGAAAACCGCGAAGGGCAGAAGTATGGCCGAATAGTACAAGATCATTCCGCCGTAGGTGTTGTGTACGTGAAGGCCCATCATGAGCTTGATCGTGGGAACGATGGCGACAGGGACGACGAGACCCACGACGAATACATAATAGATGGAATTGGTGAAGCGCGTGCCGTTACGCTGGATGCTGAAGGCCGCGAGGGCGGCGGTGAGATTCACGAGGGCGAGCGAGCAGACGGCTATGACGATGCTGTTGATGTATCCGGTCAATATGCCGCCATTGCTGAGCACTTCGCGATAATTCTCGAGATGGAGGGAGGTAGGCAGGCCCAGACCGAATTGGGCCGCCTCTCGCTGCCCTTGCAGGGAATTGACAATGATCATGTAAAAGGGGATCGCCACGACGAGCGTGAGCAGGATGAAGACGATCTCCAAAACGACGCGCCGGGCAGGCAGGGACCTCTTCTTTTTCATATCTCCACCTCGCGGCGACGCAGGATCCGCAGGAACACGACCGCGACGATGGCGATCACGATGGAGAGGGCGAGGCTCGCGGAGGTGGCGTAGCCCCAGTTGCCTTTGGCGAAATTGCGATAGATGAATGTGTTGAAAACCTCCGTGACCCAGCCGGGGCCACCGTTGGTGAGAACGAGAACCGTCTCGAATACCTTCAGCGAATTGATCAGCATGAGGAGCACGGTGACCGTGAAGGAAGGGGCGAGCAGGGGAAATGTCACCCGACGGAACTTCTTGAGATACGGGGCGCCGTCGACGCTCGCCTGATCGAGCAGATCCTGCGGGATCGTTTTCAATCCGGCGAGGTAGATCACCATGGCGAAACCCGAGCTTCGCCAGAGCTCGGTCATGATGATGGACATGAGGGCTATCTTCGGATCGTTGAGCCAATCTGCGGCCAAGGCACCCAGCCCGATGCCACGCAAGGCCCGGTTGAGGATGCCGACCTCCGGCTGATAAATTGCCGTGAAGATGTAGCCGACAATCAAGGGCGCAATGACGTACGGGGTAAAGAAGGCAGTGCGATAGAGATTGCCCAATCGCGGCCGCTCGTTGAGCATAAGCGCCAGGGCGAGGCCGAACAGATTCACGAACACGGTAACGCACACGGCGTAGAGAAGCGTGTTGCGGATCGCCGTGGTGAGAAAGCCTTCTCGAAAGAGACGGATGAAGTTGTCGATTCCTATGAATTTCACCGTGTCGCTGTAGGTGCTCAGGTCAGTCACGCTGTAGTACATGCCGGTGATGTTCGGTACCACAAAGAATACCAGGTACACCACGAAGGCCGGTGCAATGAAAATCAGGGGATATCGTACAAAGCTTTTTCTCGTCATCTTTCGCTCTCGGATCCCAATAACAGCGGGGGCGGGCTCAGCCCGCCCCCGAGTGTATATCGAACCGTCGTGATGTGAAACGCTGCCGCACGGTCTAGAAGCCGGGGACTTTCTTGTCCTTTCCCTGCTGCTCATAGGTGGAATCCATGAGCTGCACCGTCTTGTCGGCATCGCCGTTGAGCATGAATTGAAGGGTCACTTTGTCATAGTCGGGAACGTAGCCGGAAGGCAGGAGGAGCTGCACGTTGATCGCTCCCTTGCCCGCTTTGATCAGATCGAAGATATCCTGTTGGCCGGCGAACAGCTTTGTCTGCGCGTTGGTGTAGACGGGGATGCCGGGATTGTGGGAGTACCACACGCCCAGGGAGTCCACGCCCACCATGTAGCGCAAGAGTGCCAGGGCAGCCTCGGTATGCTTGCCATTCTTGGAGACCATGATCTGCTTGGGCGGATACAGCGTGGGAAGACCAACGTCCGTGTCCGAGGGCAGGGAGAAGAAGCCGATCTTGTCCACGGCATCAGGGTACTTCGCCGCGATGGAAGGAAGCATCCAGTCGGCCTGGAATGCCATGGCCGCCTTGCCGGTTGCCAACGCGTCCTGCTGCAGCTCGTACGTGCCGGCCGCAAAATCCTTGTTCAGGTACCCCTTGGTCTTCAGATCGTATTGGCGCTGGAACACGTCCTTGATGGCCGGTATGTCCTTGATGCGCAGGGTGTTGTTGCCCAGTTTCGTGACCCCGTCCATGCCTCCAATGGTGGGCAGGACGAAAGTCTGGAAGCCGGAGAGAGAGAAAATTTGAACGGGCCATCCGGTCTTGCCTGCATCATAGATCGGCGTTATGCCCGCCTTCTTGATCTTTTCGCAGATGGCGAGGAAGTCCGCGTAGTTCTTTGGCGGCTGCACGCCCACCTTGGCGAAGACGTCCTTGTTGTACATGACGCCCATCGCGTTATAGGTCCCCCAGGGGATACCGTAGATCTTTCCGTTGACGGTATAGAAATCGCGAACAGCGGTGGAAAGATTCTTTACGAAATCTTCCTTGGAAAAATCGACGAGATTCTTCTCCGCCTGCAACGTGATGTACTCATTCGGGCCCGTGAAGAAGTAGAAGATGTCCGGAGCATCATTCGTTGCGAAACGGGTCTTTATGATGTTTTCGTACTCGTTGACGTCGGGAAGAATCTGCTGCGTAACCGTGTTGCCCGACTGTTTCGCAAAGCCCGCGAAAATTTCATCAAAAGCCTTGGCCTCAGGATCGCCATTTCCGAGTGTCGTGAAGGTGAGTTTTACGGGCCCTTTCGAGCATCCCACCAGTAGAGCGACCATTGCCATGACAACGACCGCAAAGGCAAATATGCCTGAACGTCGCTTCATCCCTTTACCTCCTCTTTTCTTCGACTATTTGGCATCACTGCCGATTTGATGCCAATTAAGAAAAAAAAGCAAAGAAACAATTACATAAACAAAAGTTGTTGTCAAGAAAAATCGAATGGAATCGTTTCCAAAGTCTCTCAGTTCATAAACATCCCTCCATCGATATTGATGGTTTGTCCCGTTATGTAGCTGGCGTCCTCGGAGGCTAAGAAAGCAACCAGTGCTGCCACATCCCGGGGAGTGCCTACCCTTTTCAGAGGGATGTCATCAACCCATTTCTGCATGAGCTCGCCTGGCTCGTAATTACCCAACAGCTTCCCCCATTCACGGTCGTTGTATGACCACATGTCGGTATCGATTATCCCCGGGCAGAACGCATTGACGGTGATCCCGTATGATGCCAGCTCCTTCGCAAGGCTCTGGGTGATGCCCATGACCCCCATCTTGCTTGCTGCATAGTGCGGTGTGTAGATGAAACCCTGACGCGCCTGACCCGATGCCGTATTGATGAGCCTTCCTGATCGTTTTTCCATCATAATGGGCGCGACGGCCTGGCAGCAAAGGAACACCCCTTTTGTATTGACGGCCATGACCCGATCCCACTCTTCCTCGGAAAGTCGGGAGATCGGGGCGATCGTAATCACGCCGGCATTCTGGACCGAAACATCCACGGTGCCGTACGTTTGGATGGCCCTTTGATAGAGCGCCTCGACTGCCGCCTTCTCCGTGACGTCGCATACGACGGAGAGCACCTTCCCTCCTTGACTCTCGATTTCGGCCGCCACGTCATGCACTTTTTCTTCATCCGCGCTGAGAACGAGCGATGCGCCTTCCTCCGCGAACCGTAGAGCGATGCCCCTTCCGATTCCCCGGCTGGCCCCTGTGATGACAACGACCTTTCCGCCAAATCGTGCTCTCATTTTTCTTCGCCCTCCTTTGAGAATGGTCTCAAGCCTTTTCCCTGTATAAATGGGATCAATATCGAAGTCAATGCAAATAAAACGAAAATAATACAAATAGTTTTGTTGACAAAAAAGAAGAATACATTATACTCGATTTGTCTTTTTGGCGAATCAAGCGTGGAGACTGAAATGGACATAAGCCAAAGCCCTGATGAAATAGCGCTCAGGGGCTACGTATTGTCAAATATCGAAAGAACTCTTAAGAGTCCCAATCGAATGATGAAGCATCCATTCATCGATCCCGGTTCCGTGTACGAAGGAAACCTTTGGGACTGGGATTCCTTCTGGGCGTCCTATGCGCTTCTCAATCTTGCGACCGAGCAGGGGCAGGGCAGCGCGCGGAGGGAACGCTTTTGCAATCATATCCGCGGAAATGTGCTCAACTTCCTCGACTATCAGCTGTCTGATGGCTACCTACCCATCATGATCCAAGAAAAAGACTATCCCGAGCCCTATTTGAACCGCAAGCATCGCGAAGGTGCCGTTCTCAACATGCACAAGCCCTTCCTTTGCCAGCAGATCTGCCTCGTCTCCGAGGCAGACGACGGGTATGGCTGGATCGAGGGCCAATGGAAAGCCATCGAATCGTATTTCGCCTGTTACGATCGACTGTATCTCAACGCGAACACCGGGCTGTATGTGTGGGCCGATGATGTCATGATCGGGAACGACAATGACCCCGCAATATTCGGCAGACCGCGCTTCTCTACCGCCGGTCTTTTCCTGAACGGATTCATGGTGGAAGAGCTGCGGGCTGCGGCGGGGATCGCAACGAAAATCGGGAATCCAAAAAGTGCCGCGCAGCTCACGGAGCGCGCGGCCAGCCTGACACGGTCGCTCCAAAATGAATGCTGGGACCCGCGCGACGGTTTCTTCTATTCAGCGGACATCGACGTGAGGACCCGACCCTACGATTGGTTTCACGTGGGGTTGGGCGTGTTCTGGAAGAGCCTCCCCATCAAGGTGCGCTCGTGGCCGGGCTTCCTGCCGCTCCTGACCGGTGTTGCCACGAGGGAGCAAGCCGCCCGTCTGGCCGCGCATGCGGATGACACGGCGACCTTTCTCGCCCCCTGGGGAATCATGTCACTTGCGCGCGACGAGAAAATGTTCAATCTCGACGCTTCGCTGAATCCCTCGAATTGGCTGGGCGCCGTTTGGATTGTCGCGAGCTATGTCGTTTTCCGGGGTCTTCTCAACTACGGATTCACCGACCAGGCGCGCGGCATCTGCGACGCGACATTGCGGCTTTTGGGCAATGACCTCGCGCGTACGGGCACGCTCCACGAATACTACAACCCGTTCACCGGGCAACCCATCATGAATCCCGGCTTTCTCAACTGGAATATGCTCGCCATCAATATGGCCGACGAAATGCGGGGAAAACCCCCGATGCGGCCATGGGGAGGACTTTCATGACAATCGCGGATCGACCCGTCACATTCGGTCTGATCGTAGGAACGCGCGGCTTTTTCAACCCCACGCTTGCAAGCGAAGGACGCACGCGGCTCCTGGAGCTTCTCCAGAAGCTCGGCTTCGAGTGCGTCGTGGCGCCGGAGACGATGACAAAGGGCGGCGTCGTGGAATCTCGCGAGGATGCCCGACGAGTGGCCGCTCTCTTCCAATCCAAACGGGAAAGGATCGACGGGATCATCGTCAGCCTTCCGAACTTTGGGGATGAAACGGGGATCGTGCAGACACTCGAGCTCGCCAATCTCCGCGTACCGGTGCTCGTTCACGCCTTCGATGACGACACGGACAAGGTCGATGTCGCGCACCGCCGCGACGCCTTCTGCGGCAAGATCTCCGTGTGCAACAATCTCGTTCAATACGACATTCCCTGGACCGACACGACGGAGCACACGTGCGCCGTGGGCTCACCCTATCTGGCGGCCGACATCAAGCGTTTTGCCGGCATCTGCCGCGTGGTTCACGGCATGCGCGGCGCCCGCGTCGGAGCCATCGGGGCGCGACCCGCGGCGTTTCAGACCGTGCGCTACAGCGAGAAGCTTCTCCAGTCGTCCGGCATCACCGTGATCCCCGTCGATCTTTCCGAGGTCCTTTCCGCGGCGGAACGGTTGCGGGAAGACGCCAAGGACGTGCAGGAGAAGCTCGTCGCCATCCGCGGTTACGGAACCATCCCAACGCGCATTTCCGCCGCCACGGTGCTGAAACAGGCAAAGCTTTCCGTGGCCATCGACAGATGGATGGCTGAGAATGAATGCGTTGCTTCCGCAATCCAATGCTGGGAAAGCGTCCAGGCCAATTACGGGTGCGCGACCTGCCTTTCCATGAGCCTCATGGGCGAACAGCGTCGCATGCCGAGCGCGTGCGAGGTGGATGTCAGCGGAGCCGTCTCCATGTACGCCCTGACCCTCGCCACCGGCAATGCCTCCGCTCTTCTCGATTGGAACAACAACTACGGGGATGATCGAGAAAAATGCGTGGCCACCCATTGCAGCAACTTCCCCAAGAGTTTCATGGGATCAGAAATCGAAATCTCCGAGCTCGACATCCTCGGGGAGTCTCTGGGCCGTGAGAAGTGCTTTGGCGCCATTAAGGGCTCGGTGGCACCGGGACCGATGACCTTCTTCCGTATGGACACCGATGACCGCAAGGGCGTCCTGCATGGTTACGTGGGAGAGGGAGAGTTCACGCGCGATCCTTTTCCAATGGACGGCGGCATCGCCGTCTGCCGGATTGCGGGTCTCAGGTCGCTTCTGTCCCATATCACGCGGCACGGTTTCGCCCATCATGTCGCCATGGTTCGTGCGCCGTGCGCGGAGATCGTGCACGAGGCAGCGACGCGCTATCTGGATTGGGATGTGTATCGCCACCAACCGGGAGGCGCCGCATGAGCGGTGGAGTCGCCACGACGCGGGAAAACCCCTTCGCGCTGGCGCCGTCTGAAATCGAGGCACGGAGCAGGGAAATCCGCAGAAGCATCCTTCAAATGAACTCAGCGGCAGGGCAAGGCCACACTGGCGCCGATCTCTCGGAAACCGATATCCTTGCGTGCCTGTTCTTCCGCATGATGCGCTATCATCCCGACGAACCGCGGGATCCGGATCGGGACAGGTTCATTCTGAGCAAGGGCCACGGCGTGGGCGGGTTCTACTGCACCCTTGCGGAAGCGGGGATTATCGATCCCGCGCTCCTAACAACCTACTTGCGCTTCGATTCCGCCTTACCAGGGCATCCGGTGCGCCAAAAGACGCCGTTCGTGGAGATCAACACCGGCGCGCTGGGCCATGGACTTTCCGTTGCTGCCGGTCTCGCGCTCAGCGCTCGGCTGAGCGGTCGCGGATTTCATGTTTATGTTCTGCTCGGCGACGGCGAGCTCCAGGAGGGATCCAATTGGGAAGCGATGATGGCGGCCTCCCACTTCATGCTGGGCAACCTCGTTGCCATCGTGGACCGCAACACTCTGCAGCTCGCCGATCGAACCGAATCCATCATGGCGCTGGAACCCCTTGCCGCGAAATTGAAAAGCTTTGGCTTCGAGGTGGCATCGGCTGACGGCAACAATCCGCAAGAAATAGTGCGAGTCCTTACCGCGTTCGACAAAAGCGGCACGCGCCCGCACGTTCTCCTCGCCCACACGGTCAAGGGCAAGGGGGTTTCGTTCATGGAGGATCAGGCGTCGTGGCACCATAAAATTCCGGTCGGGGACCAATTGAGGCAGGCGATCGAGGAATTGGAATGATGGCGGAGGCGCGCGCTCAGGATCTGCGTGAAGCCGTCGTCGAGGAGCTCTGCACGGCCGCGGATGAGGGGCTTCCCTTGGTGGTTCTCGTGAGCGATTCCACGAGCACATCATCGATAGCGCCCTTCCACACGAGATTTCCGGATCGGCTCATCAATGTCGGCATCGCGGAGCAGAATCTTCTGGGAATGGCGGCGGGTCTTTCGTTGGGAGGCTTCATCAGTGTGACGGCCAACGCGGCATGTTTCCTCACCGCTCGATCCTGCGAGCAGCTCAAGACCGATATCTGCTATTCCAACACCAACGTCAAGCTTCTCGGCCTGAACGCGGGTGTGGCCTATGGGCCTCTGGCGAGCACGCATCACGCGATTGACGATATCTCGATCCTGCTCGGGTTCGGCACGATCGAGGTCTTCGCCCCGTCGGACGGCAGGGAAGCCGCGCAAATCCTCCGCTATGCTCTGGGTCACGTCGGACCGGTCTATATTCGCATGGACAATACGGCGCTTCCCGTCGTGCACGGGCCTGCGTACCGTTTTCAACCGGGACGCGTCGATGTCGTGCGAGAAGGGAAAGACCTCACCATTTTCGCCCTCGGCACCCTCCTGCACGAAGCGCTGGAGGCCGCCCGAGCGCTTTCAGCGCGGGGAGTCGATGTCTGCGTCGCCGCCCTGCCGTCGCTACGGCCCCTCGACGCGGATGAGGTCGACCGTCTTGCCATGGCCACGGGAGCCGTGGTCACCGTCGAGGAGCATTCGCTCCATGGCGGGATCGGCTCTATTGTGTCGGAGATCCTCGCCGATCGTGGGCATGCGGTGCGTCTTGCCCGCCAGGGCATCCCGCAGGGGGAGTTTGCAAAAGCGGGACCTCGCGGGCGCATTCGGGAGTATTATGGGATCGACGCCGCGGGAATTGAGCAGGCCTGCCGGCGCCTTTTGGGCATGGAGGGATGATGTCCGCACCGCATATCCTCGCGATCGATCAAGGCACCAGCGGCACAAAGGCCATCCTGTTCAACGCGGAGCGCGCAATCGCCGCCTCGGCCACGCGCGGGCTTTCCTGCTCCTTTCCGCGTCCGGGGTTCGTGGAGCAGGATCCGATTGCGTTGTACCGCAATGTCATCGAATCCGTACGCGCTTGCGTGGAAGATTTCCGATCCCGTGGCGGCGATCCCCGCGACATCGTTACCTGCGGCATCTCCAACCAGCGCGAAACCTTCCTCCTTTGGGATGACAGCGGCGCCCCACTCTGTCCGGCGGTGAGTTGGCAGTGCGAGCGCTCGGTGGAAATATGTGCGCGGTTGCGCGCCGCGGGGCACAGCGCCGAGGTAACGCGAAGGACGGGCCTTCTCATCACGCCGTACTTTTCCGCCACGAAGCTCGTATGGCTGATGGAGAACGACCCGACGATTCGCGATGCCGTGCGCGCGGGTACCGCCCGTTTTGGGACAATCGATACGTGGCTCCTCTACCGACTCACAAACGGTGCCCACTACGCAACGGATCACACCAACGCATCACGAACGCTTCTTTTTTCCATCGATACACTGGGGTGGGACGAGCATCTCCTTCATGCCCTGCGATTGGAGGGGCTCCGCCTGCCTCCGGCGCATCCCTGCCTACATCATTACGGGGAGACGGACTTCGACGGGGTGCTACCACGCCCTATCGGCGTCGATGCGATGATCGGGGATTCCCATGCCGCGGCGTTCGGCGAGAAGTGCTTCCTTCCCGGGATGGCAAAAGTCACCCTGGGGACGGGCTCCTCGATTCTCATGGATGTCGGACCGCAACGGTATGAGGCGGGACACGGCATCGTCTCCACGATCTGCTGGAGCATGCCGGGCACCCTCCACTATGCGCTGGAAGGTATTATCGTGAGCACGGGGGCCACGATCGCGTGGCTGCGTGACCAGGTGGGACTCGTGACTTCCACGGCCGATTCCGAGACGATGGCGAATGCGGTGGAAGATAGCGGCGGGGTATTCGTCATACCGGCATTCAGCGGCCTGGGCTCCCCGTATTGGAAGATGAATCTGAAGGCTTCGATCATCGGCTTGACATTCGCCAGCGGGAAAAACCATATTGTACGCGCGGCGCTGGAATCCATACCATTCCAGATCGCCGATGTGTTCGCCGCCATGGAACAGGTGAGCGGCGTTCGTCCGGGGGAGGTTCGAGCAGACGGCGGCATGACGGCAAACGGATTCGTCATGCAAATGCTCGCCGACGTGCTGGGCACATCCGTCGTGACTATCGGAATCGCCGACGTGTCCGCGCTCGGAGCGGCCACGCTCGCCGGCTTGGGGGTCGGAATCTACCGAAGCCTCGACGAGCTTGGCGTGCTGCCGCCCCAGACGCGCCGGTTAAGCGCCGGCCCGAATGCGGACCAGGCAAAAGGGCACTACAAGGAATGGAAAACGATACTCTCGAACCTCCCGTAACGCTTCTCGCCCTCCAACGCCGCCGCAAAATCCTTGATCTTCTCCAGGAGGAGGGAAGCGCGCGGGTGAGCAGCCTGAGCAAGATCTTCAAGGTGTCCGAGCCCACCATCAGGCAGGACCTCGAGCGATTGGAAGAGGCCGGGTGGATCCTCCGCGAGCACGGCGGGGCGTTTCTCAAGAGCGTTCCGCAGCAAGTGAAAAGCATGAGCCTCCAGCATCTGGAAAACATGGAAAAAAAGGTGCGTATCGGGCTGAAGGCGGCGGAGTTCATCGCCGACGGGGATTCTCTCATCATCGATTCTGGCTCGACCACGACGGAAGTGGCGAAGAATCTCGGCAAGAAACGGGACTTGCGCGTCATAACGAACGCGCTGAATATAGCGCTCCTGCTCGGTACCGCGCCGTCATGCGAAATCATGGTGACGGGCGGGGATTTCAAGGCGCCGACGCTTTCGTTGACGGGAGAGAAGGCGGCGCGCTTCTTCGACCAGATTCACGTGGACAAACTCTTCCTCGCCGCCGGCGGGGTTTCCTTCACCATGGGCCTCACCTATCCCGGCATCGCAGACCTTCCCGTGAAAAAGGCGATGATCGACGCCGCTTCCACGGTCTACCTGGTGGCGGATTCGACGAAAATCGACAAAGTCTCTTTTGCGTCACTCGGGGGAATAGAGCTCGTAGGGTGCCTCATCACGGATGACGGTATCAGCGACGATTACCGCGCCAAATTCGAACAGCGCGGAGTCACGGTCGTTATCGCGTAACGCTCACCCATCCCTCCCCACCCGGATTTGACCTTTTTCTCCCGGCTCGCCATTTTTGTCACAAGGTTGAGATGAAGGAGCATGGCAGACACATCCGCTACGCGGCACATGGGGTTTGGTGACAGGCGCTTCATCCGGCATCGGGATTGTCTTGGCCAATGAGCTTGCCGCCAAGGGGGTCAATCTCGTGCTGGTCGCGCGGCGGGCTTCGGCAGGATCCTTCTCACGGCATCCGTTGGTGCGTATTCGCTCGGTCCGCTGTACGCCGTTTATTGCGCGGCAAAGGCATTCGTCCTGAGCTATGGTCTGGCTGTGCGTCACGAGCTCTCGGGCTCCGGTGTTACGGTAACGGTGCTTTCTCCGGGAGCGGTCAAGACCGCGTTTCACAAGGTGGCCGGCCATGAAAAGAATCGATTCAAGGAAAGGACCGGAATGGAGGCGGAACCGGTCGGCCGCGCCGCGGTCCAGGGCCTCATCAGGGGGAAGCCGGAAGTGGTGCCCGGATTCCTGACCAAGCTCCTGGTTTTCAGCACACGGCTGGTCCCGCGTCCGGTTCAGGCATCGATGGCTGGGAGCCTCATGGCCTGAAGGCGAACGCGACCCGGCCGCTCATCCGGCGGGAGATCCTCGTCATGGATTCCGTCAAGATCTTTCTATTCAAATAGGTAAGAAATACTGATGCAAAGGGAGAACAAAGCTCGGTATCATCGCACATTGAGATGTGGAAGAAGTCCACGCATCAAGGACTCTCACGCGCTCCCCTGTTCGACGGGCGACAAGGCCCCGCCGCAACAAACCCTGGCGGGGACACGCTGCCGTCTCAGCAAGGCCTCGGCAAAACCGCGTACAGACTGGCTTCTGAGGAGATCGATCGACTGGTTGCGGACAAATCCGTCGGCCGCTATTGTCTTGGATACCGCGACGCGCGAGGAGCGTTTCGCGTCCAATTCGTCGGCCACTCTGCGGAGGACCTGAACGCGGCCTTGCAGGCGTACGTGGGCCGCTATCGGGAGTTCAAATTCGTGATTGAGAATGGCGTAACGGGCAACGGAAACGCGCGTCATTCTTCTTGACCGAGCATAATGGCCCCGCTATAGTCCGGCATGTTTCGGCAAGGGAGTGATGCATGCCTGACCTCGAAGTGAAGCTCTACCCGTCCCGCTGGGTCGTCCTGGCTGTTTTCATGCTGGTCAATGTCGCCGTACAGGTCCTTTGGATCTGCTACGCGCCGGTCGCGACACTCGCCGCTTCGGCGTACGGGGTGCCGCGTGAGAAGATCGATCTCCTTGCCAATCTGTTCATGCTCATCTATATTCCCGTGGCGTTTCCCGCCGCCTGGGCAATTGATACATTCGGCTTCAAGAAGGCGGTCGGATTCGGTGTGTCGCTCATGGGGTTGTTCGGACTGCTTCGCGCGGTGTTTCCCACGAGCTATGCGGCAGCTCTCATCGGCACCATCGGAATATCCATTGGCCAACCATTCCTCTTGAACGCTTTTACGAAGCTCGCCGCTGAATGGTTTCCCAAGAAGCAAAGGGCGACCATCACGGGTGTCGTCTTTCTGGCTTTGTTCTTCGGCATTGGTCTCGGCGAAACCCTCGGCCCCGTACTGGTAGGGGCCCGCGGATTGGCCGGAATGCAGATGATCTATGGCGTGGGGGCGGCCGTTACCGCTCTCCTGTTCCTCTTCTTGGCTCGCGCAAAACCGCCTACACCCGCCAGCCCGCCGGGCGAAGAGGTTCGCGCCCTTGTCCTGGACAGCCTGAAATCGATATTGAGAAATCGCAGTGTTTACCTGTTGTCCCTCGCCCTGTTCCTGGGCAGCGGTATTGTCAACGGTGTTTTCACTCTCATCGACGGTCTGGGCAAGGAGAAATCACTCACATCCGACCAGGGGGTTCTTCTGGCGGCATTGCTCCTCATCGGAGGCATCCTGGGAAGCATCGTCATTCCTGCGATCTCCGACGGAATACGACGCCGAAAGGTCATCATCCAGGCCGCCGTGATTCTGGCAGTGCCCTGCACCTTGGGACTCGTTCTGGGACGGACATTTCTCATAGACGCCGTCAGCTTTTTCGCCATGGGATTTCTCGTGACGGGTGTGACTCCGGTCGCCTATCAGTATGGAGCCGAGATCACCCACCCGGCGCCGGAAGGCACGAGCAATGGAATCTTCGCGCTTGTCGTACAAGCCTCCGGCCTTCTCATAGTTCTCATGGACGCATTGCGCGGTGCGTTTCACGACTCCTATATGCCCTCATTCATCGGGCTGGCGGTTCTTCTTTTCGGCAGCGGCGTGTTGCTTTTTGGCATGAAGGAGTCGCCGGAAATGGACCGGCGGGCGGCAGGGCGCCATGTGTGACACACTCTTCATCCCCGCCGACGCACGACCCTCCGGATCATGCTATTTCGCCAAAAACTCGGACAGGAACCCTGACGAACCGCAAGTCATGATGATTTCAGGCACGGGGAAGCATTCATGCCTGTTGTCGCGCCCGGTATGGATGCACGGCGCGGAGATGGGTGTCAACGCACGCGGTGTCGTGATTGGCAATGAGGCGGTCTTCGCAAAAAAGAAGGCCGACCCGCACGGCGTGCTGGGAATGGATACCCTTCGGTCTGCACTCGAGCAGGCCGACACCGCGCGGCAGGCGATGGAGATCATTGCAACGTCCGTGGAAAACGGCACGCAAGGGGGCAATGGCGCCTTCAAGGGAACACTCGTCTACGACAACAGCTATCTCGTCGCGGATTTTGATGGAGCATGGATCATCGAGACGGCGGGGCATCGCTGGGCCGCCAAACAATTGTGGGGCCCCGGCGCCATTTCCAATACCTACTCGCTGACCGATGAGTTCGAGAGAGCCGATTCCGCGACCCTTTCAGAGAAGGGGCCCGGATACTCGTGGAAGAAGCGGGTCGAAAGCCGACTCTACAGGCTCATCACGCGCGGCGACACGCGTCGGGCATCATCTCTACAGAACGCCGCTGGCATGGTTGATGGTGTGGCGAATGTCTTCAGCGCCATGCGTTCGCACGGCCCCTACAACCTGGGGCGGCCCAATCTGAAAAACATGACGAGCGTCTGTATGCACGAGGGCGGGATCGTGAACAACTCGACCACGGCCTCGATGGTCGTGGATCTCCGCCCCAAGACGCATTCCGCCGTGATCTGGTTCACGGCTGGGCCCGCGCCCTGTCTTTCTCTGTACCGACCTGCCCTTCTCGAGCATGGCGTCTTCAAAATCCTCTGGACCGACTACGACTACGGCGAAAGCTCACAGGTATCCGCCGACTACTGGAAAAGCCGAAGGACGGCGACCGCAAGCCTTCAGCGCCGGGCGTTTCGCGATCCCTCGTTTGCCGGCCGCCGTGACGCGGCGCAATCGGCGCTCGTGGACCTCATCGCGCATCGATGCAATGCCGATGGGGATGGTTCTCTGAGAACGGAAGTCAACCGCATCATCGAGGAATTTGAACGGCAGTGCGATTCAGACGCCGGTACTCGACCAATGTCAGCCAGATCATGACGGCGTCGAACAGGCTCAGATAGACGAGAAAGGCTGAATGGGTGTGCGTCCAACGCAGCACCTGATATCCGATGAAGAGGACGAGGATTCCCGCCGCGAGCGGGTATGCCCAAATCTTCTTCCGCCAAAGAAGCAACACCAGGACGATCTTCACCAGACCGTGCGAAAGAAGATATGCCACGCCGAAATGCTGCGAGCTGAGAGAATAGTGGCCGCTTGCCCCTACGATGAGATTGGCAAGGAAATCGTGCGGATCTTCAATGAGCTCATTTTGCGTCAGCGCTCGGACCCAAAAGTTCAGGGTCGACGGCTTCACGAAAATCAGAAGCACCCCTCCTATGATCTCGAGGGCGGCATGGATGCCCTTGAGGAGAATGCCGACTTCGAAACCGGCGTGAAGGACGGATGGTTTTCTCGCTGTGTTCTTCGCAGTCTTGTCGTCCATGGTACCGGAAGGTACAAAAGACGGGGAGGTTCGACCATGACCATTTTCGGCGGGCGCGGGCCGTACGCGATTCACAGGTCGATGACGCGCTTGAAATCCGCCTTATCCGCCACCATGGTGATGGCCAACGTGAGCATGTCGCCGCGGCCAACGGATCGGGTGAATTCGATCGGAGCACCGCTTTCCAGAAAAGCGATTCGCTGGAGGGAGAAGGCCGGCATGGGACGATTGACGGGGCAACCCAGGAGCTTTGCGTCCTTGTTCGAGAGGATGATCGCCTCGTAGGTCTCCTCGGCGTGGTGCAGGACGAGCTGATAATCCTCGGTCAGGATTTGGTATAACGAGCCTTTTTCCAGGTCTTTCTCGATGAGGCCTGGACAAAGAGTATCGGGAACGATGGTCGTCTCGATGAGGACGGGCGTTTCGTTCGCCTTGCGGATTCGCGCAATGACAACGACGGTGCGATTCGTGTCCGGGAGATGCAGCTTCTCCGCGGCGAGCGCATCCGCCTCGCCGCGCGTGATGGAGAGAACACGTGAGCTCGGGCGCAGCCCCAACCGCTGCATGTCGCTTGAAAAGCTGTACACCTTCGCGATGTTGCGCCGCAGCTTCTGGTGCACCACGTAGGTGCCCCTGCCCTGGCGTCGATTGAGCAAGCTTTCCTGGACGAGCTTGTTGATGGCCTCGCGCACCGTTATGCGGCTGACGTTGTATTCCTTGCAGAGATTCGCTTCCGTGGGAATCTGCTCGTCGGGTCGGTACTCCTGCGCGAGGATCTTCTCGCGCAGGATTTTTGCCAGCTGGACGTACTTCGGAATCCCTTCGCTGTGTTTTTCTTCAAGCATTATTCGGCCTCTCCACAGGGGATGAATTGTCCCAGGTAGCGCCGACTCAGCCTCAGGGCAGTCTTCCTGCTTTCGAGACTTTCTTCGAAGGCGCGGTCCTCCACCTCTATGCACGCCGGGCCCCCATAGCCGATGTCGGTGAGTGCCGAGATGAAACGCCCCCAGCTGACGTCACCCAGGCCGGGAAGCTTCGGGGTGTGGTAAGAAAGCGGCGTGGCGAGAATGCCGACTTCGTCCAAGACGTCGGCGCGCACCTTCGCGTCCTTGAAGTGGACATGGAATATGCGATCCTTGAACTCGTAGACCGGGCGCACATAGTCGATCCGCTGCCACAGCAGATGTGACGGATCCAGATTCAAGCCGAAGCTCGGCGAGGGAATTTGAGCGAACATGCGTCGCCAGATTTCAGGAGTGGCGGCGAGATTCTTTCCACCGGGCCATTCATCCTGGGTGAAGAGCATGGGGCAATTCTCAATCCCGATCTTGACGCCTTTGCCTTCCGCGAACCGGATAAGCTCGGGCCAGACACTGACAAAGCGCGCGAAATTCTCGTCCACGCTTTTTGATGGATCACGGCCGATGAAAGTATTGACAACCCCCACCGGGAGGGAGGCCGCCGCGACGATCACCTTCTTGAGATGCTCGCGATAGAAGCCGGCTTTGGTCTCGTCCGGATCGAGGGGATTGGGATAATAGCCAAGACCGGAAATGGCGACATTTTTCTCCGCGAGGGTCGCCCGCAGGCGCGCAACCGCGTTTGCGTCCATGGCGTCAACGTCCACGTGCGTGACACCCGCGTAGCGGCGTTCGGCTTTCGCGTGTGGCCAGCACATCAGCTCGACGCAGGCGAAGCCTTCTTTCGCCGCAAAGCCGACGACTTCTTCCAAACTCAGCTCGGGAAGAATAGCGCTTACAAAACCAAGCTTCATCATATTCTGTACTCCCTCATACACGGACCCAGCTCCGGCTGTCCTTGCTCAGAAGGATTTTCTCGCAGGGCACCGACTCGCAAAGCCCGTCCGCGAATGTCGGAAAGGTCGGCGCTGCGGTGCTCGCCTCCCCTCCGATGCGGGCGTACACCTCGCGGAACATCTGCTTCGAAGTATCGGGGAACCCTTCGTTATGCCCGCCCGGCAAGCTCATAAGGGACCGGGCCTCGGGGTACGCAAAATAAGGGTCTTTCAACATGAGCTCGTTGGCAGCGTCGCGCCTTCCAATCCAGATCCCGTTGGGACTTTCCGAATCCCACGCGACTGCCTCCTTCGAACCCTCCATTTCAAAGCTGATCCGATTCTTGCGGCCGGCAGAAACCCGACTCACCGTGAGCGCCCCGTGCGCTCCACTGTCGAAATGGAACAGAATCGTCCCATAGTCTTCGGTGTCGATGGGAACGTCCTTGTGGTCCGCTGGCGTGAGAATCTTGCCGGCATATGTCTCGACCGGCTTCAGAGGCTTCTTCCGCACAGGGTGGAATGTCGCGAAATCGGCCATGATTTCGACGACACGAACCCCGGAAATGTACTCGATGAGGTCCATCCAGTGAGAACCGATGTCCGCAACCGCGTTTACTTCCCTTTTCTCCGGTAGCATTCCTCCATTATGGCTTCTGTCGCCGTTGCGCCGAATCTTGAAGCCCCGACTTCCCGGACCTTCAAAGCGGCGTCGAGATCCCGCACGCCACCGGCAGATTTGATCTGCATTTTCGAAGAAACGGATTTGCGCATCAGGATGAGGTCCTCCGTGGTGGATCCCCCGCTGCCGAACCCGGTCGAGGTCTTCACGAAATCAGCGCCGGCCTCTTCGCAGAGTCGACAGGCGATCTGTTTCAGCTCATCGGTGAGATAGCAATTCTCGAGGATGACCTTGACGAGAACGCCGTGCGGATGGGCCACATCGACAATGGCTTTGACGTCGGCACGTACATAATCGAAATCCCGGCTCAGAAGCCTGCCGATGTGCAAGACCATGTCGAGCTCGTTCGCTCCGGCCGCCACCGCTTCCTTGGCCTCGAAGACCTTTGTGTTCGTCGTGCTGTAGCCGTGCGGAAAACCAACAACCGCGGCTATCCTGATGTCGGTTCCTTTCAGCTCTCTCTTGCACAACTCGATGTCCGTAGGTACGCAACAGACCGCCTTCACGTCGTACTTCCGTGATATCGCGCATCCCTTGACGATGTCATCCTGAGTCAAATTCGGGCGCAAGAGCGAGTGATCTATCATCTTGGCAATGTCTTTCGATGTGTAATCCATACCTTTCCTCCGTGGTGGCGAATTGCTGCGATTGTGCGCAAATAGATCATGTTGTTATGACAACACAATCTTGTAACATGATGATTGGCTTGTCAAGAAAAAGTTTCGGGAATAGTACCGTGGATTGAGACATGATTCTATCGTGGCAGACACGGTGATCCTTTTCCTTGACAGAACTGACGTTTTGTATATAATGGAGAATTGATATCTATTTCGGGGCGCAGGAAGGTTGTACACGGTGAAGCGGATCCTCGGTCTGGCAATATTCATACTTCTGGCGGCCACCGCATTTCCGGAGGGGAATCCCTACGGAGGCTCGATCGTCATTGCTGACTACGATCAACCGACGACCCTCAATGCGCTTTACACACCCGAGGGATACGCGGCTCTGATTGAAAACTTCTTTACCGACGGCCTGATCACGTTCAGTGAAAGCGGCCAGCCCATTCCAGAGCTGGCCGAAAGTTGGGACGTCTCCCCGGATGGACTGACGTGGACCTTTCATATCCGAAAGGGTGTGCTTTTTTCGGATGGAACCGAGCTTACCGCTGACGACGTTCAGTTCACCTATGACAAAGGAAACGATCCCCGGTACGGGAGCCGCTACGCCTCGTTCGCGCAAGTCGTGAAAAACTTCATGCCAGACGGCAAGTACTCGTTCAAGATCATTCTCAAGAATGCCTACGGAGCTCTGCCGGTTTTGCTGGGCAGGCCGATAGTTCCAAAGCACTTGTTGCGCGATCAGGCGGCTGAAGAATACTACGCGAAGCACCCTATCGGCACAGGACCTTTCACCTTGACCGAATGGACACCGGGGCAACTGATATTCGACGCCAATCCGAACTACTTCTTGGGACGACCCCACCTGGACAGAATTACATTCAAAGTGTTTCCCGACAACAAGAGCGCTTGGGTTTCGATGATGCAGGGCCATGCCGACTTTGTCCCTGAAGTGGATTACGATGATTATAGGGTGATAAAGGGCGATCCGAGATTCGCGGCATACGAGCACCTGGATGATTTCTGCTACTCCCTGTTCTTCAACAACAAGGATCCGCTCTTTTCAGATCCGAGAATTCGCCAAGCCATTTCGGTGGCGATAGATCGCAAGGACCTCACTGACACTGTTCTCCAAAGCGAAGGCGTAGCAGCGAATGGTCCATTCAAGCCGGGGACCTGGGCTTACAGCCCTGACGCAAACGGCCAATCCTATGATCCAGCGGCGGCAAAGAAGATCCTTACCGACCTGGGGTGGAAAGACTCAAGCAAAGGGTGGGTCCTGACAAAGAATGGCCAGGAGCTGAGGTTCAAAACAGCTATCTACAGCGGAAGCAGCATTGAGGAGCTCACGGCAAAGAGGCTCCAGTGGCAGCTTCTGCTGGTGGGCATACGAATGGACATCGATGAAATGCCCGTCCCGGACCTGCTGAAGAAGATGTCCCAACCCGGCTCATTTCAATCCATGCTCGTTCAGTTCAACACCTACCAGGATCCCGACACCTCCGCGGGGTTGCTCTGGTACTCCAGGTCGAACACGGCAGGCAATTTTACCTCCTACAGCAACCCTGCCGTTGACAGACTGATCGACCTGGGAAGGAGCACGTCGGATTTCAGCGCCAGAAAGGGCATCTATCAACAAATGCACGGTCTGATCGCGCAGGATGCACCGGCGGCGTTCTTGTATTTCAGTAATTCCTTTACGGCGACGTCCTCGCGCCTGCACGGACCAACTTCAAGAGGCGTCGCTCAAATAGTCGGCTATGTGCAGAATTGGTATGTGACGTCGGAGACTTCCACAGGAAGGAGGTGAAATACATGATCATCGAAATCGTAGAAGAAGGCTTCCAGGGACAGGATAAGTTCGGACCCATGATGTGCTGCGCTTTCATCTTTGGCGGTACTGGTGGGTACTAGAAGAGATCATCCAAAGGGGGGGAAAGGGCGCTTCCGCCCTTTCCCCGGAAAATCCAACCATTAGGTAAACGAATGCAGCCCTCCCAATTCACGGTCACCGTTTCGGATTTCCCGGAGACGGGAAAACACCTCATTTACAATACGATCACGCAGGCCCAGGTGATCATCGATGACACGTTGAAATCGGTCATGGATACACTGCCCGCGCTACCGGAAAAAGAGGAAGCCCGAACGGCTGTGGCTCAGCTGAAAAAGATGGGCTTTCTCACCGATTCCGAGAATGACGATTCCTTGGCACTGGAAAGCCATTTCAAAAAGATATGGGATGACACGTCTGTGCTTCGCGCCACGGTCCTCACCACCTACTCGTGCAACTTCGAATGCGTCTACTGCGTTGAAGAAGGGGTGAAGAAGGCGGTATTCATGGACCAGAAGATGGCCCAGGAGGCGGTTGAATACATCGAAGGAAAGTTTGCGGAGCACGGCTCGCGAAGCATCTCGGTGTATTTTTATGGCGGAGAGCCGCTCTTGAACATAACGGCAATTCGCACGGTGGCAAACGGCCTTCACGAATTCAGCCTGGCCCATAATGTGCCTCTTACGTTCGGTTTCAATACCAACGGCGTGCTCCTCACCCCGGAAGTGATCGCGGAGCTCAAACCTTTGGGCCTGACGTGGGCAACGATCACGATTGACGGGCCCCGCGATGTCCACGACAGGAAAAGGCCGTTCAAGAACGGCAAGGGCAGCTTCGACGCGATCATCGCCAATCTGAAGGCCATCGACGGGCTCACTCATTTGGATATCAATGTCAACTTCGACCAGTCCAACGTCGGCCAGATCCCCGCTCTTCTCGATTTCCTGAAGGAGGCGGATCAATCCTCGAAGATCGGGAAGCTCGTGTTCACACCCATTACGAAGACGCCAAAGGATCGTGAAGGGCTTCGACCGGCAACCGAAACGGACTGTTCCTTCATGACTCTGGAAACCGCTCAGCAACTGATTGCGCTGCGGCGCCTGGCGATGGAAAAAGGCTACAACGTCGATGTCGGTGTCCATGCGCGCGCGTGCGAGATGGTGCTGAGGCAGGCAAGCATCATCATTGATCCCTACGGTGACCTCTACGGGTGCAGCGCGCTCGCCGGCCGCAAGGAGTTCAGTCACGGGAGCTTCCGCGAGGAGCAAAAAGACGCTTTCAAGGGAATGGAGCTCTGGAGACGTTGCGCGGGATGCGCTTTTGCACCGCTGTGCGGGGATGGCTGCCCCTTCGGTTCGTTCATCCGATTCGGCGATCCTCTCGCCTTGAATTGCGCAAGAGAAACCATGGACTATTTTGTCGGAGAAAGCCTCAAGCTGAGCTACTTGAAGAAGAAAAGAAAGATCTGAGCTTCCTTTTCCCGCTGAGTCGCGCGCGAACAATCAGTTTTTTGTTGTGGGATCGTAAGGGACGGTGTATAGTCGCTCGGAGCATCCACACATGAGCACGACGCCTGAAAAGCTTCCCGGTTGGAAGCTCGTCATATTCGCTCTCGGCCAGCTCGGCTGGTCACTTGCATCGTACGGCGTGAGCAATCTCATCATGTATTTCTACATGCCGCCCGAAACCGCTTCCGCCACGCGCATCTTCCCCCCCTTCATCTATGAAGGATCCGTCCTGGGCCTCTTCACGATCATCGGGCTCATCAATTTCGGGGCGCGATTCTTCGACGCGATCACCAACCCGCTGATCGCTTCCTGGTCGGACCGCTCGCACGCCCGTATGGGCCGACGCCGTTTCTTTCTCGCCGTCAGCGCCATCCCCTTCTCGGTATTCGCGTTCCTCGTATTCCTGCCGTTGCGGCATTTCACGTCAAATCCGAGCATGGGATCCAGCTGGGTCAACGTCGCATGGCTGTCCGTGACGATCCTGGTCTTCTACTTCTTTTTCGTCATGTACTTCGCCCCCTACAATGCGCTCATCAGCGAGTTCGGCCACAATCCCAAGGAGCGCCTGATGATCAGCACGGTCATCGGGATCACGTGGTCACTCGGGTTCGCCGTCGGAAACTTCGTCTACGACTTCCAGGGCGGCCTGGAACGCTCCGGCATGGACCCCGTCAAGGCATTCCAGACCGTCGAAGCCATATTCGCCATAGCGGCGGCCGTGCTCATGCTCCTGCCGGTGCTCGTCATCAACGAGCGGCGTTATGCAGCGTACTCCGTCTCCACGGAAAGCACTCTTCAGGCCCTTCGCTCCTCACTGGGAAACAAGAACTTCGTTCGATTCCTGATATCGGAGTTCCTCTACAATGTGTGCCAGACCATCATCCAGATGGGCATCGTCTATTACGTGGTCACGCTCCTGCGCCTCGAAAAGGAGCTCACCTCGTTCCTGATGATGGTGATGTTCGTTCTCTCCTTCGTCTTCTATTTCCCGATCACCGCGGTGACGGTGAAATGGGAAAAGAAGAAGGTCCTCATTGTCGGCTTCGGCCTGCTGGCGCTGCTCTTCGTCATGTTTTCCCTCATGGGCCTGGTTCCGATGCCGCCGCTGATCTTTGCATACGCCACGGTAGCACTGGCCGCCATTCCCATCGCGATATTCACCATCGTGCCCAACGCCATTGTCGCCGATATCGCGGAGGCCGACGGCATAGAGACGGGCAATTTCAAGGCGGGAATGTTTTTCGGAGTGCGTTCATTCGAGAGCAATCTCGGTGTTTCCGTGGCGAACGTGCTTTTTCCGTCCCTTCTCGTTCTCGGCATGACCGTGGACCATCCCATCGGAATCCGCATGAGCGCCATTGTTTCCATCGTCATCTGCGCGGCGGGGATGCTCGTCTTCTTTCTCTATGACGAGCGCGCCGTGCTGCGAAGTCTGGCCAAAAAGGAGAAGCTCAGCAGCGAAGAGCTCAAGAGCGCCTCGGACGGCCAGGATCCCGCGTAACGGACGGGGAGATACGCGTGAGCATCCGTACATGGATCGTCCCCCATACGCATTGGGATCGAGAATGGTATCTTTCATTCCAGGATTTCCGCTGGAAACTGACGCGGGCCCTGGATCGAATCATTGACACCCTCCTGACAAATCCATCCTTTGCCCATTTCATGCTGGATGGCCAGACCGTTCTACTGGACGATTATGTCGCGCTCAGGCCTGAGCGCCGCGCGAGCCTTGAAGCACTCGTCGCCGCGGGGCGACTTTCCGTCGGTCCCTGGTACGTGCAGCCCGATGACATCCTGGTCACGGGAGAAGCCCTCATCCGCAACCTGCAAAAAGGCATGGCAAGCGCGCGCTCTCTGGGCAAACCGATGATGATCGGGTATCTGCCGGACAGCTTCGGGCATATCGGCAGCTTGCCTGCGCTCCTCAATGGCTTCGGCATCGACACCGCCGCTTTCATGCGCGGCCCCGGACCGGAAATAGACAAGGTTTTTTTCGAATGGTCTTCCCGTGATGGCTCACGGGTGCTCGTCGCCTACCTGATCGACGGCTACGGCAACGGCGCCGAGTTGCCGACGGAGGCCGGCTCCCTCGGTGCGGCACTGGATGAGCTGCGACAAAGACAGGAAGGCGCCCTCTTTCCGGACGTTCCACTCCTGGTCATGAACGGGATAGACCATCGCTCCATCGATTCATCCCTTCCCAGAATGCTCGATGAAAGCGGGCTGCTGGCGGAGACCAGAATCGGATCTCTAGGAGACTACATCGAATCATTCCGAGGGATTCTTCCCTCCGCGCTCCCGCACTGGAAAGGAGAGCTGCGATCCGTCTATCGCTGCCCCATTACCGTTGGGTGCACATCGGTACGGCAGTGGATCAAGCGTGAGGACCAGGCGATTTCGGCTCTTCTGGAACGTCGCGCGGAGCCGCTCTCAGCCATGGCTTTCCTTCTGGGGGGGGAGTACCCGAGCACCGCCATAGATCTCGCGTGGAAATATCTACTTCTCAATCAGCCCCATGACTCGATTTGCGGTTGTTCCATCGACGCCGTCCACCAGGACATGCGGTATCGTTATGCCCAGGCGCGCGCTCTGGCCCTCAACGCCGCCGCCGACGCTGCGCGCTTCATCGCCGACAAAATGGGCGGGGCACGCACTCCATCGAACGTGGTCGTGGCCGTGAATCCGGCGCCGGCGCGAACGGCTCGTGCCCTTTCTTTCGCTTGTGGCGAAGCCCCGCCGGAGCCCGTCTTGCAAGACCCCGCGGGCGGGCTTCTGCCGGTGCAGATCGTTTCCGAATCCGGCGAATCGGCGCTTTTTTTCGACGAGAGATTTCGACCCGCGCAGCTCAGGCTCGCCCTGGGGCTCGTGAGGAACGGTGAAATCATGTCCTACCGTGTCCACGATGCCCGGACCTCCTGGGAATCCGAATCCGTCCTGCGCGTCGACCTGACCCTCGCCGAAGGTGGTGTATCGGGCTTCGACTGGAATGCGTGGATCGCCGCCACCCTCCCCCTTCTCAACAGCAAGGGGCTGGCGACGATTCACGCCGTGGGCACGCGTCACGGGAAAAAGCTCGTCCTGTTTTCATCGGATCTCCCCGCCTTCGGCGCGCGTTCCTTCGTGCTGCGCTCACGTGGCCCTGCCGAATCCCCACCGGCCGAAACGGACCTTCGCGTCAGCGCGAGCTCACTCGAGAACGATCACTACCGTGTGCGGGTTCTCCGGGACGGCAGCCTTGAAGTCCTGGACAAGAAGAGTCGCGCGGTCTATCAGGGGCTGGGAGGATTCGTCGACTCGGGTGATCTCGGCGACGAATACAATTTCGACGCGCCTCCCATGGATACGGTAGTGCGCCATCCACGAGGTCGCCTCGGGCTCATGCGTCCCGTGCAAACACAACTCGTCGAGCGGGGCCCTGTCCGGGCGACGCTGCGAATCGAGACGGTCTACCGTGTTCCGATTTCACTCGCCCCTGACCGCCGTGCTCGAAGCAAGAAGACAGCCCTGATCCGCACCGTGCGTCTGGTGAGCCTTGCCGCGGGGGCGTCACGAATCGAAA
>Ga0265316_10000866_pt1 | contig 33325 bp, 24 predicted proteins | sample 4522metaG_FD_202092 | JGI IMG/M metagenome (GOLD analysis project Ga0265316, IMG submission 202092) | Rhizosphere microbial communities from Carex aquatilis grown in University of Washington, Seatle, WA, United States - 4-5-22 metaG | ecosystem: Host-associated > Plants > Roots > Rhizosphere >...
GGGCGTGGGCGCCCACTACTTCCTTTATGACTGGTTCGGCGTGGGCGCCGAGTTCGCTGGATCATGGGGAGTGGCGTTCTTCGCCGCCGACTCTCATCGCACGGGATCCCTCGGCAGCGTGGACATGGACCTGAGCGTCGCCCTGCAATTCTGAGCCGGCCCATGGCCAAGAGCGGGACACCGACGGTGAAGATTGGATCGCGTGGCCGCGCGCGCGTGGCCAGCGGCCACCCCTGGATCTACCGCCAGGATGTGATTGCCGGCCCAGAGCGTGACGCCCGTACCGACGGCCCAGCCGTGGTGCTGGTGACCGACGAGCGCAACCGGCCGCTCGCCATCGCGACCTGGTCGCTCGAATCGCCAGTCGCCCTGCGCATTCTCGATCGCACAAATTTCCAGGGTGAGGGGCCGCCCGATTTTCTCCAGCTCGTCGCGGCCCGCCTCGAGAGCGCGCGCGCCCGCCGCACGAGTCTTGCCCTCGATCGCGACGCCTATCGCGTGGTCCATGGCGAAAGCGACTCCCTCCCCGGCTTGTTCATCGACGCTTACGCGGATGCGGCGGTCATGCAAACCACCTCGGTGGCCATGGACGCGCATCGAGCGGCCATCGCCGGCATCGCGCAAAAGATGCTTGGCGTTCGCCTAGTCATCGCGCGCGACGACGGATCCGCGCGCGATTTCGAGGGCCTGCCGCGCACTCGAGAAATCCTGTGCGGCAGCGGAAGTTCGGAAATCACCTACCGGCTCGGTCCCAACCGACTGACCGCCGACCTACTTACCAACAGCAAGACCGGCGGCTTTCTCGACCAGGCCGACAACCATGCGCTGGTGGCCGCCTTGGCCCCGACAGGCGCTCGCTGCCTCGACGCTTTCACCTACCACGGCGGATTCGCGCTGGCGCTGGCCCGAAAGGGCGGACCGGTCCTGGCCACCGACGAGGACGCCCAGGCAGTCGCGCGCACCAGCGCCAATGCGGCCCGCAACGGGCTGCCCAATCTGACCGCACGGCAAGCCAACGCGTTCGATCTTTTGCGCTCGCTCGAAGCTGAACGCGCACGCTTCGATGTGGTGGTTCTCGACCCTCCCGCCCTGGCCAAGCGCAAGAGCGGCGACAGCGCCGCCGAGCGCGCCTATCGCGAAATCATCCTGCGCGGCCTGCGCCTGGTGGTTCCCGACGGCCTCGTGGTGGCTTGCTCGTGCTCGGGCCGAATCTCGCGCGAGCAATTCGACCGCATCGCCGCCGAAGCCAGTGCCGACAGCGGCCGCTCTGTGCAGATCCTGGCCCGTATGGGCGCCGGCCGCGACCACCCGGAACTCGTCGGGGTGCCAGAAACCGGCCACCTCAAGTGTTGGGTGATGAGGGTGGTCTAGCTAGAACCAGACACGCATGCCCAGACGGCCGCTGATGGGTGCTTGGTAGGAGGTCGCGTGAAAATAGTTGGGGTTGGGTTTGACCGGGGTCGTCGTCTGTGTTCCGTCGCTGTTGGCGACAGGGACCTGCGTCAGCGGTGTACCAGGCGTCACCGGCATGACCGGATCAGCGGTGTACAAGGAATCCACGGTCAGCACCGTTTTCTGGTTGAGGATATTGAAGATGTCGATGAACGCCTCCGCGGAGAGAGCATTCGAGACCCTGGTCCGGTAGGAAAGGTGCATGTCGAGTTGGGTGACAAAGGGTGTGCGGCCCGCCGACCCGCGCGGAAGGATGAAAGTGGTGTAGTCATAGGGCGCGGGACCGAGCGGTGTGATGGGTTGACCTGACCTGCCCACGAAGCTAAATCCAGGCGAGAGAGAATGTTGGCCCCAGGCGAACCGATAGTATCCGTCCATGTGGATGAGATGTGGCCGATCGTTTGGCAGAGGACCATAGGTGTTCGCCATCAATTCACTGATGTCGTATTGCATGGAGTTGTTCGGATTGAGCTGCATGACGCTCGCGTCGTAAAGTCCAGCGTAATTGCCCATGGTACGGGAATAAGTGTAAGCCCCGGCAAGAAACCAGTTCCTGGCCCACCGTTTCGTGGCGGTGAGCTGAAGCGCGGTATAGGTTCGTTGCGGTTTGGGATCGGTCGGGTTTTCCACTGTCGAGATAGCGTCTGGGTTGGCGAAGCTGCCGCCCCCGTCTTCGATAACCCGACCAAGCCAGCGGCGAATGATCGAGGCTCCGACCACCAGGTTTTGCCAATACTGGTATTGGCCCCCCACGACGATTTCATTGTTGTAGCTTCCCTTGATATTGGGCTGAACCGGATAGTTGGGGGCAGAGGTGGAACGCGAATTAAGCGCTGTGCAACTAGTCCACGACTGAGCTTGACATGACGGATCGTAGTACGTTGTCACTGCGCCTTTGCCGCCAAAGTCGCGATTGACGAGATCCGCCGGAATCGATTCGTAGTACTGCCCATAGTGAGCAAATATCTTCGAGCGTCCTTCTTTGGTCGGGTCATAGACCACACCGATCCGCGGCGCGAACGAATCGGAAATCGAGATTGCCGTGTTGCCCATGTAGTCGGTCAGCCGCTGCGCCTCCCAACGCAACCCAACATTCACAGTCAGGTTGGACAAGGGTAAGTAACTTTCTTGAATGAATGCTCCCGTGTTGTACGCGCGGTTCTTGGCCTCACTCGAATCTTGATAGCCAGCGAGGCCATAGAGAGAGTCCACTTGAAGGCCTGGCTCGGACAGTGGCATAACCGTGACCAAACCACGCGCTCCGTCTCGGCCCGAGTACCAAGACTTCTCGTCGTATTGATTCAATTCATAGTCGAGACCGTACTTGAGCTCGTGCAGGCCGAGCGCCGAAAAAATGTTGGTGCTTTTGATTTGACCTGCCAACCGAATGGCTGACACATCGGTCAAGTTTCCGTACCCACCGGACTGGTATCCCTGGACTGGACACCTTTGAAAGCCCGTGACGGGATCATCCTGGCACAAACCCGCTACCTGCGGATTGAACTGCGCCAGCGATGGATTGTTGTTCCAGGTCACGGCGTTGGCACTCTCCACATCCCCATACGGAGAGCCATTGGAATAGTGTTCCGTATGCAATCCCAAGGTGGCGTCGATGCGCCAGTGGCGCTGAAAGAACGCCGATTGCCAGTGTGCGATGATGTCCTGGCGGCTGCTCTGTTGATGGGTCATGCCGGCCATGAGATCCATGTTCGCGTCGCGCATGTACTCCTGATCTTTGCGTATGCCGACCAGGCTCAGGCTCACGGTGTGGTCGGGCCGTATTCGCCAAGTCAGCTTGCCCGCATAGTTGTGCGTCGTCGACTCGCCTGGGATCACCCTGCTGTAGAGCGGCTGGACGACGGGCGAACCATCGGGGTTGGATGCAAGCTGGCCATCCCTCTCGACAAGACGATCCGCGTACTGAATGAAGTTGCTGCGGCCGATTTCGGGCACGTAGCCCATCCAGATGAAGAGCTTGTCCTTGATGATGGGACCGCCGACTTCGGCCCCCATTTGTGTGGTGTAGTCCGGCTCCGTGGTCCCAGTCAGAACGGTGGAGCGGCTCAGGATCTGCTGCTGGCTTCCCGACATCCACCCCGGCTGGACCCAAGAAAACGCACTGCCTTTCCATTCATTGGTGCCCGACTTCAAAGCCATGTTGACCACGCCGCCAAGGGCGCGTCCGTACTCCGCGCCAAAGCCCGCGCTCACGACCTCAACTTCCTCCAGGAAAGCCACATGGAGATTCGTGGCCAGCATGCCATCGCGCAGCGCCGTGACGTTAAGGCCTTCGAGGTAGTAGGCGTTATCCGCCCCCGTGCCACCTGACAGCGAGACTCCGGGATTGCCTTGAAACCCGACGGACAGTGGCGGCGTGTCGTCGTACGCGCCCGGCGCCTTCTGCATCAGCGACGCCACGTCGGCCCCAGCGTTGGGAATGCCATCGATGAAGTCCGAGCCGAACGTCGCGCCGATGCGCGATGAACCGACGTCGATGGCCGGCGCGCTGTAAGGGGCGGCGACAACTTCCACCTGCGCGGGAACCGCGGGCAACCGCATGTTCACGCGAACCGTCTGGTCAACCGACACGGTCGCCTCGCGTTCGGCCAGCACCTCGTTGCGATGGAAGCGAATCGTGTAGCGGCCGATGGGCAGGGCGCGAAATTGATAGCGGCCCTTCGCGTCGGTCAATGCCGCCGTGTCGCCTTCGGGACCACTGGCCACCACTGTCACGCCAGCGACGGGCTGGCCGGAATCGAGATCGAGGACCTGCCCAGCGATCACCCCCTCGGTCGGAGCGGCGCCCTGCCCCTCGCGTGCTGGCACAAGAGTCAACGCGACCATCAGGGCGGGAACTAGCCACGCGAAGCTATGGAATCGTTTCATACTTGCTAGCCCCTCCTAGTGAGCAAACCGCCAACTGCTGACAATTCGGCGGAACTCAGCGTCACCTTTAAGGAATCTATTGTCAAGGGCGGGCGCCAAGCGGATCCCGCACTTTGGAGCGGGGTTCCACCCCAGGAGGCGACCAATACTGCGATGTGGACTATTCGAGTACGGTTTCGCCCATCAGGAAGCGGTCGATGCCGATGGCGGCATCGCGGCCTTCGGCGATGGCCCACACCACCAGCGACTGGCCGCGCGACATGTCGCCCGCGGCGAACACGCCGGGCACGCTGGTTTGCTTGTTTCCGTCGACCCCGACGTTGCCGCGTCCGTCGAGCTTCACGCCGAGTTCGCTGAGCAGGCCCGCCTTTTCAGGACCGAGAAAACCCATGGCCAAGAGCACGAGATCTGCGGGCAATTCGCGCACGGTGCCAGGCACCTCCTCGATCTTGGGCGGTCCGCCGGCCTGGGCGGCGAAGCGCACCTCCACCACCTCGACGGCGCGCACGTGGCCCTTGTCGTCGCCCAGGATGCGTTTGGTTTGCACCTGGAACTGGCGCGGATCCTTGCCAAAGATCGCCGCCGCCTCTTCCTGGCCGTAGTCCACGCGGAAGATCTTGGGCCATTGCGGCCAGGGATTGTCCACGGCGCGCGCCTCCGGTGGACGCGTCAGCAGTTCCAGTTGCACCAGACTCTTGCAGCCATGGCGCAGCGACGTACCCACGCAGTCGGTGCCGGTGTCGCCGCCGCCGATGACGATCACGTGCTTGTCCTTGGCGGAAATCAAGCCGGCCGCTGCCTTGTCGCCGTCGAGCAGGTGCTTGGTGTTGGCGGTGAGGAACTCCATGGCGAAGTGCACGCCAGTAAGCGTGCGCCCTTCGACCGGCAGATCGCGCGGCACGGTGGCGCCACCACAAAGAGCGATGGCGTCGAAATCCTTGCGCAGCTTCTCGGTCGGGAAATTCTTGCCCACCTCGGTGTTGACACGAAACTCGACGCCCTCCTCGGACAGTAACTTGATCCGGCGATCGACGATGCCCTTGTCGAGCTTCATGGCCGGAATGCCGTACATCATGAGGCCGCCGATGCGATCCGCGCGCTCGAAGACGGTGACCTGGTGGCCAGCCATGTTCAATTCCGCGGCGCAGGCAAGACCCGCGGGACCGGAGCCGACCACCGCGACCTTTTTGCCCGTGCGGAAACTGGGCGGGCTTGCCACGACCCAGCCCTCGGCGAAGGCCCGATCGGCGATAGCGCACTCGTTGACCTTGATGGTGACCGGCGGCGCGTTGATGCCAAGCACGCACGATCCCTCGCAAGGCGCGGGACACACGCGACCCGTAACCTCGGGAAAGTTGTTGGTCCGATGTAAACGATCGATGGCCTCGCGCCAGCGGCCCTTGTAGACAAGATCGTTCCACTCCGGGATCAGGTTGTGCAACGGACAGCCGCTGGCGAGGCCGTCGATGATCTTGCCGGTGTGGCAGAAAGGCACGCCGCAGTCCATGCAACGCGCGCCCTGCTCGCGCATGGTGGCTTCCGGTAAGTGTTTGTGAAACTCGCCAAAATCGGCGACTCGCTCGCGCGGCGGACGATCTTCGGGGACGGTGCGATTGAACTCGAGAAATCCTGTTGGCTGACCCATTCCCATTACTTTCCGTACAGTCGGGCGGCATCCTTGGAGTTGAGTTCGAAGGCAGCCATCTCGGCCTCCTCGCGCGACAGTCCCGTCGCGAGCATCTTGTTCTGCGCCTCCAGCACGCGGCGATAGTCGTGCGGTATCACGCGCACGAAGAGCGGGCGGAAGAGCGACCAGCTCACCAGCACGTTGTGGGCGCGCTTGCTGCCAGTCAGTTCGCGGTGGCGGCGAAGCATGCCAAGAACCAGTTCGACCTCGGCGGGATCGTCGAGCGGACCAGTCCCCACCATCTCGGTGTTGCAGTTGCGCCGCAGCTCGCGGTTCTCGTCGAGAACGTAGGCGATGCCGCCTGACATGCCAGCCGCGAAATTGCGCCCCGTGGGGCCCAAAATCACGACCCGGCCGCCGGTCATGTACTCGCAGCCATGGTCGCCCACGCCTTCGACGACCGCGTTGGCGCCGCTGTTGCGCACGCAGAAGCGCTCGCCAGCCAGCCCACGAATGTAGGCTTCGCCACTGGTCGCCCCGTAAAGCGCCACGTTGCCGACGATCACGTTTTGTTCGACGACAAAAGTGGCTTCCGCGGGCGGGAACACCACCAGCTTGCCGCCCGAGAGTCCCTTGCCGACGTAGTCGTTGGCGTCGCCTTCCAAGGTAAACGTCACGCCCCTGGGAACAAAAGCCATGAAGCTCTGTCCGGCCGAGCCCTTGAAGTGAACCTGGATGGTGTCCTCGGGCAAGCCCGCGGGCCCATAGCGCCGCGTGATCTCGCTGCCCAGGCGCGTACCCACGGTCCGGTTGACATTGCGAATGAGCAGGGTTGCGCGCACCTTGCGTTTCTCGTCGAGGGCAGGCCGGCACATCGGGATCAGCTTGCGATCGTCGAACTCGTTTTCGAGCCCATGATTCTGGGCCATGGTACAGTGGCGGCCCACGCTGTCCGCGACCTGCGGCTGGTACAAGATGGCGCTCAAGTCCACGCCCTTTGCCTTCCAATGATCGATGGCCGGGCGCAGTTCTAGGCACTCGGTGTGCCCCACGGCCTCGGCCAAGGTGCGGAAGCCGAGCTGGGCGAGCAGTTCGCGCACCTCGGTGGCCACGAAGCGCATGAAATTGACGACGTGTTCGGGCTTGCCAGCGAAGCGCTTGCGCAACTCGGGATCCTGGGTCGCGATGCCGGCCGGGCAAGTGTTGAGGTGGCACACGCGCATCATGATGCAACCAAGGGACACCAGCGGCGCCGACGCGAAGCCGAACTCCTCGGCGCCGAGCAAGGCCGCCACCACGACGTCGCGGCCGGTCTTGAGCTGGCCATCGGTTTCGACCGCCACGCGGCTGCGCAGATCGTTGAGCAGGAGCACCTGGTGGGTTTCCGCAAGGCCAAGCTCCCACGGACCGCCCGCGTGCTTGATGCTGGTGAGCGGCGAAGCGCCGGTGCCACCATCGTGGCCGCTGATGAGAATGACGTCGGCCTTGGCCTTGGCCACGCCGGCCGCGACCGTGCCCACGCCCACCTCGGCGACCAGCTTCACGCTGATACGCGCCCGATCGTTGGCGCACTTGAGGTCGTGGATGAGCTGGGCCAAGTCCTCGATGGAGTAGATGTCGTGATGGGGCGGTGGCGAAATCAGCCCGACACCGGGCGTACTGTGGCGGGTCTTGGCGATCCACGGATAGACCTTCTTGCCCGGCAGCTGTCCGCCTTCGCCGGGCTTCGCCCCCTGAGCAATCTTGATCTGAATTTCCGAGGCGTTGGTGAGGTAGTCGCTGGTGACGCCAAAGCGCCCCGACGCCACCTGCTTGATGGCACTGCGCTTGGAATCGCCGTTCGCCATGGGTTTGAAGCGCTCGGGATCTTCGCCGCCCTCGCCGGTGTTGCTGCGGCCGCCGAGGCGATTCATGGCGATGGCCAGGGTCTCGTGCGCCTCCTTGCTGATCGAACCGTACGACATGGCGCCGGTCTTGAAACGCTTGACGATCTCCTCGATGGGTTCGACTTCGTCGATGGCAATGGGTTTGCGCGAGGACTTGAAGGCCATGAGACCACGCAAGGTGTTCATGGTCTTCGACTGGTCGTTGATGAGCAGAGCGTACTGTTTGAACGCGTCGTAGCTCTCGGTGCGAACCGCGTACTGCAACTTGGCGATGGCCTCGGGACTGAACAGGTGATTTTCGCCGTCGCTACGGTAGCGGTATTCGCCACCGGAATCGAGTCCGGGCCGGCGCACGGGCCGACCGGGATAGCCCTTGATGTGATGACGGCGCGACTCCTCGGCGATCACGTCGAGCCCGATGCCGCCAACGCGCGATGCGGTTCCGGTGAAGTAGCGCTCCACTACGTCGTGGCGCAGGCCGATGGCCTCGAAAACCTGGGCGCCGTGGTAGCTCTGCACGGTCGAAATGCCCATCTTCGAGATGACCTTGACCACGCCCTTGACCACCGAGCTGATGTAATTCTTGCGCGCCTTGTCGGGCTTGGCCTTGACCGCGCCCTGGCGCACGAGATCGTCGACGGTTTCCAGTGCCAGGTAAGGATCGATGGCGCTAGCTCCGAAGCCTATGAGCAGGCAGAAGTCGTGTACTTCGCGCGGCTCGCCGCTCTCGACCACGATGCAGGTTTGCGTGCGGGTCCCCTCCCGCAAAAGGTGGTGGTGCACGGCCGAACAGGCGAGCAGCGCGGGAATGGGCGCAAGCGTGCGGCTGTGGCCGCGGTCGGACAGAATGACCACCGCGCACCCCTGGCGCACGGCAGCCGCGGCCTTGGCGCACAGGTCCTCGATCGCCTCGCGCAAGGCCGCCTCGCCGCCAGCAGCCCGGAACAGCGTTGGCAGGGTGCATGACCTGAAACCGCGGCTCTTCTCCGAACCATCGAGTGCGCGCAACTGCTCGGTCTCGGCGTAGCACAGCACGGGCCCTTGCAAATCGATCTGGTGGGCCGACTCGGGTTGCGGGTCGAAGAGATTGCGCTCGGGACCGATGGTGGTGCCCGCGGCCATGATGAGCTCCTCGCGAATGGCGTCCACCGGCGGATTGGTGACCTGGGCGAAGAGCTGCTTGAAATAGCTGAACAGGTTCGGTGAATGATTCGACAGCACCGCCAGGGGCGTGTCGGTTCCCATCGATCCGATGCCTTCACCGCCGATCTCCGCCATAGGCGTGATCAAGCGGATGTCCTCGGTGGTATAGCCAAACGTCCGCTGGGCGGTTTCCAACGCGGCGGCATCGAGTGGCAGCTTGCCTTCGCCCGGCGGAAGTTCGAACAGGAACACACGCTGCTGGTCGAGCCACTTCGCGTAGGGCTGTTCGGTCGAGATCTTCTCTTTGATTTCCTCGTCGGCGATGAGTCGCTTCTGCGCGGTGTCGACCAAGAACATGCGGCCGGGCTCGATGCGGCCTTTGTAGGCGACCTCGACGGGCGGAATGTCGAGCACGCCAGTCTCGGACGCCATGACCACCATGCCGCCCTTGGTAACGGTATAGCGCAGGGGCCGCAGCCCATTGCGATCGAGCACGCAGCCGATTTGCACGCCGTCGCTGAAGGCCACCGCGGCCGGGCCATCCCACGGCTCCATCAAGCACGAATGGAACTCGTAGAAGGCGCGCTTCTCCGGGCTCATGGTCTTGTGCTTGTGCCACGGCTCCGGAATCATCATCATCATGGCGTGCGGCAGCGAGCGGCCGCCCATGACCAGGGTTTCAAGCACGTTGTCGAACATCGACGAATCGCTGCCCGATTGATCGACGACTGGGTGCAGGTGCTTGATGTCGTCGCCAAAGAGCGGCGAAGCGAGAATGCTTTCGCGCGCGCTCATCCAGTTGACGTTGCCGCGCAGGGTGTTGATTTCCCCGTTGTGCGCGATCATGCGGTAGGGGTGCGCGCGCGACCAACTCGGAAACGTATTGGTGGAAAAACGCGAGTGCACGAGCGCCAGTGCCGAGACCACCGACAACTCGGACAAGTCCGGGAAATACGAATCAAGCTGCGCGGCCGTGAGCATGCCTTTGTAGACCACGGTCCTGGCTGAAAGGCTGACGACATAGAAGAGGTCGCGTCCGGGGATGTTGCTGGCGCTCACCATCTTCTCGGCGGCGCGGCGAACCAGGCACAGCTTGCGCTCGAAGGCCGCGGTGTCGGTCACTCCCGGTCCGCGCGCGACGAAAACCTGGCGAATCAGCGGCCGCGACTCGATGGCACTCTTGCCGAGTCCGGTCGGATTGACGGGCACATCCCGCCAGCCCAGGACCGACTGACCGAGCAAGGTCACGGCCTGCTCGAAGAGTTGCTCGCAGCGCTCGGCATCCTTGCCGTCACCGTTGTTCTGCGGCAGGAACACCATGCCCACGCCATATTCCTCGGCGGCAGGCAACGTGATGCCAAGCGCGGATGTCACATTTCGCAAAAAAGCATCGGGGATCTGCAGAAGGATGCCAGCGCCGTCTCCGGTGTTTTCCTCGCAGCCACAAGCGCCGCGATGGGCGAGGTTCTCCAGCACCTGAATGCCGTTGCGGACGATGCGATTCGATTTCCGCCCTTCGACATCGACAACGAAGCCGACGCCGCATGCGTCGTGCTCATGACTCGGATGGTACAGACCTTCCGCTTGAGGCGGGGAGATACGGGTCCACTGGCTTTTCGGAGTGTCCTTGTTGCTCATATTCATGAATGCTCGGGCAGAGTCGCCTACATCCCTTCTATATAGCTGCCCAGAACCCTAGCGTCCGGGCCTATCGTCGGCAATTCATGGGCCTGGCAGCGCGGCGAAAGTTTCCTGACTGGAAATCATTGCGAAACCTAGAAGAAACAATCCTCAAATCCTGAGACAATCACGAAACATCCATCGCGGCCACGACGCCTGAAATAGCTGTTGTTTCGCACACTGCTGAGTTATGTTTCGTAAACGATGCGTTCCCTTGTCGTCACTTCCAGGCCACAATTAGGCGCTTCCGAACCTGACTCTTCTGCCGCGGCACTGCGAGACTTGGGCTGCGAAGTCGTGACAGTTGGCTACGACCTCGATGACCTGCCCGATGACATCGAACACGTGCGACCTTCTGTCGTCGTGGTGGATGCCGGCCCTCACCTCGAGGTTGGCCGAGCGGTGGTCAAGCGCGCCAAGCAGCTTCCAACGCTGGCCGACATTCCCATTCTACTTTGCATCGAGGTGTCGCGCCTGGCCGGCCTCGATCCAGAGCTTGGCATGGACGATTTCATCTTGTCGCCCATCGTCGGCCCCGAGCTCTACGCGCGCGTGCGCCAGCTCGACTGGCGGCTGTCTTCGTTCTCGGCCGCGGGCCGCATCAAGCTCGGCGATCTGGTCATCGACACCGTGGCGGTCGAGGCCACCTTCCGCGGCCGCGTGCTGAAGCTGCCGCGCCAGGAATTCCAGCTGCTCAAGTTCCTGGCCGCCGGCACCGGCCGAGTCTTCACGCGCGAGCAACTGCTTTCGCGCGTGTGGGGGTATCGCTACACCGGCAACACGCGCACCGTCGACATCCACGTGCGCAGGCTGCGCTCCAAACTTGGCACGGGCGCCGAGATGATCGAGACCGTGCGCCACGTCGGCTACAAGATGAAGTCTCCGGCCACCACCTAGCCATCATGGATCGAGCTTCCGCCAAGAGAAAGCGCCGGCTTCGCGTCGCCTTTCAGGGAGAACGCGGCGCTTTCTCCGAGGAGGCCGGTCGGCGCATCCTGGGTGATGCCATCGAACCTTGTCCCAAACGCGAATTCGACCAGATGTTCGAATCCGTGATTCGCGACGAAGCCGACTGCGCCGTGGTGCCCATCGAGAACACCCTCGCTGGTTCGGTCATCAAGAACTACGACCTGCTGGTCGACAACGACCTCGAAATCATCGGCGAGGTCGTGCTGCGTGTGGCCCACAACCTCATTGCTCCCAAGGGGACGAAGCTCGCGGCCGTGCGACGGATCTATTCGCACCCGGTGGCACTAGCCCAATGTGAAGATTTCTTGCGCAAGCTGCGTGCGGAGATCCCTGCCCTTGAAGTCCTGCCCGCCTACGACACCGCGGGCGCCGTCAAGATGGTGGTCGAGAATCGCCGCCGCGACGAGGCCGCCATCGCCAGCCGCATCGCCGCCGCAACCTACCGCGCGCACATCCTCGCCGCGGACATCGAAAGCAACCCGCAGAATTTCACCCGCTTCTTCGTCATGGCGCGGCCCGATCGGCGAAAACTCATCCGGCTCAAGCGCCGCTCAAGAACGCTCAAAACCAGCATCGTGTTTCGCACCACCAACAAGCCAGGGGCGCTATTTCACGCGCTCGAGGCCTTTGCCAAGGGCAAGATCGATCTCACCAAGATCGAGTCGCGCCCCATCGTGGGCCGCCCCTGGGAATACTCGTTCTACCTGGATTTCCTGGGCGACCGCAACACACCCGCCGCCCGCCGCGCGCTGGCCAGCCTGACCCACGTGGCCGAGAGCCTGCGCATCTTCGGCACCTATCCGCGCGGCGAACAGTAGCTTCCTCGCGTGAGTGCAGGCGGGCTTTGCCCGACTGCATTCACCGCGGGAGTTCGAAAGAACCCTCCCAGGGTTCTTTCCTAGAAGAACGCAAGCCTTGACCTTCGCCCTCGCTCCGCGGAAGCATGACCTCATGTTGACGATTGATCTGCGCGGAAAACGCGCTTTGGTTGCCGGCGTGGCCGACGATGCCGGGTTTGGTTTCGCCATCGCCAAGGCGCTCGCCGAGGCCGGCGCATCCGTGTGCATCGGTACCTGGCCACCGGCACTGGGCATCTTTCAGACCACGCTCGACCGCGGAAAACTCGACCGCTCGCTTGAGCTCGCGGGTGGCGGCAAACTCAGTTTCGAGCGCATCTATCCTCTCGACGCCGACTTCGACACGGCCAGCGACGTTCCCGCCGAGGTGCAGTCGAGTAAGCGTTACCGCGACCTCGGCGACGTGAGCATCCAGGGTCTGGCCAACCGCCTGAGCGCGGATTTCGGCAGCCCGTGCCTCGACATCGTCGTGCACAGCCTGGCCAACGCACCGGAGGTAAAGAACCCTCTGCTCGAAACCAGCCGGCGAGGCTATCTGGCCGCCATTGGCACCAGCGCCTACTCGTTCACTTCCATGTTGGCCCGGCTTGGTCCGCAGACCCGCCAAGGAGGCTCGTTTCTCTCGCTCTCGTATCTTGCAGCTGAGCGCGTCGTACCAGGTTATGGGGGGGGCATGTCTTCGGCCAAAGCGGCGCTTGAAAGCGATGTGCGTACGCTCTCGTTTGAGGCCGGCCGAAAATGGGGTCTTCGCGTCAATGCCATTTCGGCCGGGCCCATGCCTTCGCGAGCCGCCAATGCCATCGGTGGTATTGAACAAATGATCGAGCATTGCCGGGCGAAATCCCCACTCCGGCAGGCCATTCTCGCCTCCGAGGTCGCTTTTGCCGCTGCGTTTCTTTCAAGTCCGATTGCGTCTGGAATCACCGGGACAACCCTATACGTGGACAAAGGCTATCACGTGATGGGCACCTAGAAATGCCCCACATGTCGGCCCTTGTGAGGGGGGCTCCCTAATTTCAACATAAGGCGTATAGTGTGCGCAGGAGCCGTACGTGCGCACGTCGCAACGCCTATCCTGGATCCTGGCCGCGCTTGTCGCGGTCGCTCTCTTTGCTGCGAGCCGCGCGGTGGGTAAGGAATCGGCCGAGGTGGGTGAAGCCGCGGTCGACCGCATGATCGACCTCAATAAGAAGGCGTACGCGGACATCCTGGACCAGCACTTTCAAGCCGCCAAATACAGGCTCTCGGAAGCGCTGGTGATCGGCGAAACCGCGGGGCTCGAAAACGACGAGATGACCGCGCGAACCTACGTTCACCTGGCGGCCGTGGTCCTCACCGGCCTCAAGGACCGCGAGGAAGCCATCCAGCAATTCATGCTGGCGCTCCAGATCAATCCCAACATCACCATCACCCCTGGGCTGGAATCGCCGGCACTCAAGTCAGCCTATCTTCAAGCGCGCGAGGAAATGGATCTGCCGCCTAATCCGGACCCAACGGCTCCGCTTTTGCGCGAGGACTCTTCCAACCCGCACCCAGAACCGGCGCAGGCAAAGGTCGAAGCCAGCAGCAAGCCAGGCGATACGACGAACGGCCCCAACAGTGCCGCCTGGATCAAAGATCCGGATCTGCCGGCGCGTGTCCCGTCTCCGCTCTACTGCCACCTGCCCTTTGACACCCCACCTGGACAGGACGTCGTCGTGCGCTGCTTGACACAAAAGCAGCAAAGAAAATCCACCGCCACCTTCCACTACCGCCCGCAGGGCGCTGATGGCGAGTATGTTGGTTTGCCCATGGAACGTAGCCCCAAGGGTTGGCTCATGATCGTCGTTCCCGGCCGCGCCGTTCAAGGCAAGGCACTGTCGTACTACATCAAGGCGGAAGTCCCTGGCTCGCCCAAAGCGCTCTACCAGGGCCACCCCGAAGCCCCCAATGAGTTGATCATCCGAGAACCGCCGGCCCCTGATGGCGCCGAGGACGCCACCGAGGAGCCCGCGCCCATCGCCGAACCCGCGCATGGCCGCTTCCCCGGCGGAGCAGAAGGCGTGCGTCCAAGCCGCCTGCGCGCACCGGGATCGTTCTGGGTCGCCTTGGGCGGCGGAACTGGCGCCGTCTACCACGGGCGCGAGACCGTCGACAGCAACACACCTGTCACGGTCCAGTCCGGATTCTCGCCGGCCGCGCTCGTCCAGCTTGAGCCGGAGATCGGCTATCAAGTGAGCAGGCGGTTCTCGTTTTCCGTCATGGGCAGGTACCAGTACGCGCCGAAAGACGCGGGTGGATACGTGCCTGGTGCGGGTGAGCATGCGATTCCGACCGAAGCGTTTGCGGGATTTCTGCGCGGGCAACTCTCCTTTCTGAGCAAGGGCGGGCTCCAAGCTTATGCGTCGGGGGGCGCGGGGCTCGGCACCAGCTTTCTGGCCACCGTCGATAAGCGCTGCAAAGCGGCCTCCTCTTGCACCCTCGATCACACTGACACGCTTCACGGCGGCCCCGTGGGATTGACCGCCGGCTTGGGCGCCATCTATCACCTGGTTCCTAGCTTCGGCTTCTTCCTTGAGGTCAAGGAAATCGCGACGCTGCCCAAGTTCATGGCTCTCACCGAAATCAACGCGGGCTTGGCTTTCACGCACAGATTCCAGGGGTCGAATGGTCAGAAGCCCGCGACCTCCACAAGCCGCGTTTCCTGGCGATAGGTCTTCGATCGGGTCCATAGTGGGCAACGTGGATTCTCTGCAATTCATCCGCGAACGGGTCCTGTCCCATTTCCCCGACTGGGAAGTCGCGACCGTGGAGCCGCTCGGCAGCGGCCTCATCAACCAGACTTTTCTCCTCTCCGCCCATGACCGGCGCGCTGTCCTTCAGCGCCAGGCCCCGATCTTCTCGCCCGTCATCAACGAGAACATCGCAGCCGTGACCTCGGCGCTCGCGGCAGCCGGGCTGGCGACCCCGCGTCTTCTGCCAATCCGCGAGGGGGGTCTCTGGCTGGACCTCGGCGGCGAAGATGGCGTTTGGCGCCTGCAAACATTCGTGCCCGGCACCACCTTCGACAAAGTGCAAAGCCCGGCCCAGGCACGCGCCGCGGGTAGTCTGGTTGCCCGATTCCATCACGCCCTCGACGGTCTCGCGCACACTTTTCGCGGCCTGCGCGAAGGCGTGCACGACACCGCGAAGCACCTTTCGCGCCTGCGCGAAGCACTGGCCGCGCACGAGGATCACCGCCTCATCGCCCAAGTCAGACCGTTGGCGGAAAACATCCTGGCCCGCGCGCGAGAGTTGCCGCCGCTGCCCGCCTTGGCGCCGCGGATCTGCCACGGCGATCTCAAACTGAACAACATCCTCTTCGGGGGCGCGACACCGCCCGCTTCGGAGCAGGCGCTGTGTCTCATCGACCTCGACACGGTTGGCCCCATGTCGCTCGGCCTCGAACTCGGCGATGCCTGGCGCTCATGGTGCAACGTGAGCGGTGAGAACGATGTGGCCGCACGCATCGACATGGAAGTCCTTAGCGCATCCTTCGCGGGTTACGCCGCGGGCATCGGACGAGATCTGACCAGAACCGAACGCCTGGCGCTTCTGGGTGGCGTGGAATGGATCAGCCTCGAACTGGCCGGCCGATTCGCGGCCGACGCTCTTTTCGAGAACTACTTCGGCTGGGATGCGAGGCGCTTCCCAAGCCGGGGCGAGCACAACCTGGTTCGCAGTCGCGGCCAGCTGGCTTTGCACGAAGCCTTCCTGGCCTCGCGCAAAGAACGCGCCGTGATCCTGGGACTGTGAACTGCAGACTGGAGGCTGGAGGCTGGAGGCTCCAGACTCCGGCCTCCAGCCTCATCAGATGCGCACGCGGCCGAGGCCGTCCATCAGCGACGCGAATTCGGGATAGTTCAGGCTCTGGTCGCCATCGGACAGCGCCTTGTCCGGGTCGGGGTGCACTTCGATGCACACGCCGTGCGCGCCGCACGCGCGCGCGGCCCACGCCATGGGGGCGACGTAAGCGCGCCGGCCGGTGCCGTGGCTGGGATCGACGACGATGGGCAAGTGCGTGCGTTCGCGCAGCACCACCACCGCCGACAAATCGAGCGTGTTGCGGGTGGCGCTCTCGAAGGTGCGGATGCCACGCTCGCACAGCACCACCTGGCCGTTGCCCTGGGCCAGGATGTACTCGGCGGCGGCCAGCCATTCCTCAATGGTGCTCGACATGCCACGCTTGAGCAGGACTGGACGGTCGACCTTGCCGACGGCGTTGAGCAGCGCGAAGTTCTGCATGTTGCGCGCGCCGATTTGCAGCATGTCGGATTTCTCCGCCACGGGACGCACCTGCTCGGGCGACATCACTTCGGTCACGATGGGCAAGCCCGCGGCCTTGCCAGCCGCGGCCAGCATGTCCAGGCCTTCGAGGCCCAGGCCCTGGAAGGCGTAAGGTCCCGTGCGCGGCTTGAACACCCCACCGCGCAACATGTGGGCTCCCTTGTCGCGGACGTAGAGCGCCGTCTTCTCAATCATTTCGGCCGACTCGACCGAGCACGGTCCGGCCATGACCACGAAACCCTCGCCGCCGATGAGCAGATCGCCCACGCGCACAAGCGTGTCCTGCGACCGCGTGGCCCGGTCGGCCAGCTTGTAGTGTTTCGAGGCACGCACGGCGGCTTTCGCGGGAACTGCTGGCGGTGAAATCTCGACCGGCGCGGCTTCGCTTGTTGGTTTGACTTCCGAGGCCTGCGCCACCTGAGGCGTGGCCTTCGCGGGATAGCAACCCAGCACCTTGAGATAAAGCGCCTCGGTGCGCAGGGCTTCGAGCGCGGTGGCCACGCGCGGCTCGACCACGTTGCCCTCGAAATCGATGAAGAACATGTATTCCCAGGGTCGGTTGGGGCGGGGCCGCGACTCCAGCTTGGTCAGAGACAGGCCGTATTCGCCGAGAACTTGCAGACAACGCAAGAGCGCCCCCTTCTCATGCCGGGTCGACAAGATGAGGCTGGTCTTGCAGGACACGCGTTCGTCGACGGGCAAGGGCGCGCGCGCCAGCGCCACGTAGCGCATGAGGATCTCGTCCTGGTTGCCAATCTCGCTGCGCAGAATGACCAAGCCATGCGCACGCGCCGCCTCGGGCGAGCCGACGGCGGCCAGAGTTGGATCCTTGGATTCGGCCACCGCGCGCATGGCATCGCGCGAGTCCGCAAAGGGCATAGTCTGCACCTGCGGTAGGCCGTCGATGAAAGCCGAACACTGTTCGAGAGCGAGCGGGTGCGAATAGATCCGGCGCAGGGCCGGCAGCGGCACGTCAGCGACCGCGGCCAAACACAGTTCGATCCGAAACGAGTCCTCACCCACGATGTGCAGCTCGCGTTCGCGAAGCACGTCGTAGACCTGGTTCACGCTGCCCGCAACGGTGTTCTCGATGGGCAAGAAGGCCAGATCCACCTGGCCCGAGGCGAGTTGCTCGATGACCTGGGTAAGCGAGGCCAAGCCCACGAAGTGCCCGGTGAGGCCCCGGCTGGCAACGTACTGCTCGGCGGCGAGTTGATTGTAGGTGAGCGGCTGTCCCTGGTAGGCCACCGTGATGTGACTGCGTTCCGCGTCGACCAGCGAGGCGACCTGGCGGCTGACCGAGTAATCGATGACCTCGGAGAAAATCTTACGCGTGAGCGGTCCCGAGATGCCGAGGGAATTGGCCAGGGCCTCGACCCGCGCCAGGACTTCGCGCTCGCGCCCGGGATCGCGGATCTGCGTCGAGTGCTCGGCCTTGGCCTTGGCGATGAGCCCCACGGTTTCGAGCCGGCGCGCGAGAAGGCGGACGATGTCGTCATCGGTCTTGTCGAGTTGCTGGCGAAGATCGACGATGGGCGATGAAGTGGGATCTGTGCTCATGGGGAACCATCATCTTAGCAAAGAGAGAGCACAGAGGGTTGCAGAGAGCACATAGAGGTGTTGCCTCACATCCCTTCCATCCTCCGCTCTCTGTGCCCTCGCCTCCGCTCTCTGTGCTCTCTCCTTCCGTAACCTCTGTGCTCTCTCGGGTGTATGCTGCGCCATCATGACCAACGAAGTTTTGATTTTCGACACGACGTTGCGCGACGGCGAGCAGGCGTTGCCTGCCAGCTTGTCGGTGGGCCAGAAGATCCGCATCGCGCGCCAGCTCGCGCTGCTCAAGGTCGACGTCATCGAGGCCGGCTTTCCCATCTCGTCGCCGGGAGATTTCATTTCGGTCGAGACCATCGCCAAAGAAGTCGAGGGGCCCATCATTTGCGGTCTGGCCCGCGCCGTAGAGAAAGACATCCTCGCCTGCGCCAAGGCCGTGCGCCCGGCCAAACGGCCCCGCATTCACACCTTTCTCGGAACCTCGACCATCCACCGCGAGAAGAAACTGCGCCGCACGCAAGACGAGTGCCTGGCCATGATTACCAGCAGCGTGAAGCTGGCGCGCAGCAAGTGCCCCGACGTACAGTTTTCCGCCGAGGACGCCGGCCGCACCGAACGCGACTTCTTGTGCAGGGTGGTCGAGACCGCCATCAAGAACGGCGCCCGCACCGTGAATATCCCCGATACCGTGGGCTACACCACGCCCGAGATCTTCGCCTCGATCATCGACGACATCATGAATCGCGTGCCCAACGTGGACAAAGCGATCATCGCGGTCCACTGCCACAATGATCTCGGCCTCGCCACCTCGAACTCGATCACCGCGGTCAAGCACGGCGCCCGCCAGGTCGAGTGCACCATCAACGGCATTGGCGAACGCGCGGGCAACGCGGCCCTCGAAGAGGTCGTGATGATCATGAAGGTCCGGCGCGACTACCTGGCCGTCACCTGCGGCGTCGACACCACCGAGATCATGCGCACGAGCAAGCTGGTGCGCGACGTGTGCGCCATGCCCGTGCAGGCCAACAAGGCTGTCGTCGGCAGCAACGCCTTCGCCCATTCATCGGGGATCCACCAGGATGGCGTGCTCAAGTTCAAGTCGACCTATGAAATCATGACTCCGCAGTCCGTCGGGCTCAAAGACAACAAGATGAACCTCACCAGCCGGTCGGGCAGCCACATGGTGCGAAGCCGCCTCGAAAGCCTTGGCTACTGCGAGAAGGACATCGACATCGAAACCTTCCATCCCAAGTTCAAAGCCCTGGCCGACAAGAAGGGCACGGTCTACGACGACGATTTGGTGGCCCTCATGGAGGCCGACACCATCGAGGAGATCGCCGACACCTACAAACTCGAATACCTCAACGTGACCGGCGGCATGGGCGTGATCCCGACAGCCACCGTGCGCATCGTCTGCGACGGCAAGGCGCGGGAAGAAGCGGCCAGCGGCGACGGCGTGGTGGACGCGACGACGAAGGCCATCGACCGTGTGGTCGGCTTCAAGATTGCAGTCAAGGACTACCACCTCGACGCCATCAGCGAGGGCCGCGAGGCGCTCGGTCGCGTGAAAATCGTCGCGGTCTCGCCCGAGGGAACCTTCACCGGCATCGGCACCAGCACCGACATCGTCGAAGCTTCGGCCAAGGCCTACATGGACGTGGTGAACAAGATCTGCCGCATGCGCAAATACGCGCCCAAGCTGCGCAGCAAGCGCGCCAAAGTGTCGCTCTAGGGAAATGAACCACGGAGAGCACGGAGGGCGCAAAGGGCACGGAATGGAGAAGCGTTTGCTGGTGAAAATCCGTATCCACTGCAAGATCGCCGACGCTGACCGGCTCGCATGAATCGCGACGAAACGGGGAAACACAAGTCTGTTCCACGCTGGACCGTGTGGCTGGGCTTGCTCGCGTGGGTCGTCTTCCTCGTCATGTGGATGTCTCGCACGGACGCTGCCTCGGTAGAGCTCTCGACGGCAAGCCTGCGCAATTGGGCGTCGCTGATCACGTGGATCAAGCTGGCGATTTTGCACACGGGAAGGTATCTGTTGTGGTTTTCCCCGGTTGGCTTTCTTTCGGTTTTCGCCCTGCCGCCGCGAGAGGTTTGGCTCGGCCGTGCTTTGTGCAGGTGGCTGCCCGCCGTCGCCATCTCGTTTTTGCTAGCTGCCCTTGTGCGCGCCTTGCACGCGCGTCCAGCCGCCACGCCATTCGCCGCGACGGGCATGCTCGGACTGCTCGTGCCTTGGACCGGTTGCTTGCTCGGCACTTGGGCAGGCATGGCGTGGGCCCGGGGCATGCTCGCGCGGATCTTGTTCTTGCCCAAGTTGGCCTTGTTGGTGGCGCTGCTGGTGGGCTGCGCCGGTGCAATGTTCTACAGGGCCATCGACACTTCCCCGGCCAACATCGAGATGCCCAAGCTCAGCTCGGCGGACAGACGCCACCTCTACGATTTGTTCGTCGGCAAGAATCCGCTCAAGGTCCGGGAAGGCTCGACGGTCACGCTCAGCATCACCGAGCACGAGCTCAATCTGCTCTTGTCGTGGGCACTGTCGGTGGAGGATTCGGCGCGAAGGGCAATGGTCAGACTCGATGGAGGCCAGGGCGAGATTCTTGCCTCGACACCCTTTCGAGGCGGTTCGAGATTCTTGAACGTCATTGCCCATGGAACCTTCAGTGTCCGGGAAGGAAGCCTCGCCTTGCAAGCCGACCGTTTGCGCATCGGGCGCGTCGAGATCCCCAAGATTCTGCTCGCGGTGCTGTCACCCATGGTCGCGCGCGCGATCGCCGACGACCCTCGGATGCAGCCGATCGTGGCGCGCCTGCACGGCGCTCAACTACAATCAGGTTTGTTGACCGTGACCTATGGCCACGGCACGCCCCCCAAGGGGCTCGTTTCCAGGCTGTTCCACGATCCGGACGCGGTCCAGATCGACATCCCGGCCGTTCACGCGCAGATCCTCAATTTGATTTCGGCCGCCCCCAAGATGCCTCGCAACAGTGAAGCGCGCTTTGGTGCCACGGTTCGGACCGCGTTCCGTTTCGCCCAAGATCGCTCCCCGCAAAATCGCGCCGTCGAGGAGAATCGAGCGGGGCTGTTGGCGCTCGGTATTGCGCTTGGCCATCCGCATGTGGAAACGCTCATCGGTCGGTTCATGGACGAATCGACTCGCAACGCACTCCGAAGCGCATTTGACGGAACCACGCTGCGCAAGCGCAGCGACTGGCCCAAGCATTTCTTCGTCAGCGCCGGACTCACGGTCATCGCGGAACGCAACGTCAGCGACGCGGGCGGTTTGCTGAAAGAAGAGAAGGACGCAGCGGGCGGCAGCGGATTCTCGTTCGGCGATCTCCTGGCCGATCGAGCCGGGACAACCTTCGCACAGGTCGCCACGCGGGATGAGACGTCGGCGCGCGCGCTCCAGGCGAGACTCGCCCAGGGCTTCAAGGTCGATGATTTCTTTCCCAAAGCAGAGGATCTTCCCGAAGGGATTCAGGATGCGGATTTTCAGGCGCGCTACGGCGGCACCGAGGGGGAGGGGTATCGCCGTTTGGCCGCCGAAATCGAGCGGCGCATCGCCAGGTGCCCAGCCTACGCGAGCACGCCCTGATCCCGCGAGGTGAGGACCGTCACTTTGCAAGCCTCACGGCCGGCCCCACTGCTTGCCAAACGATCCGCCGGAATCTACCGTGATTGCGTTCCTGTCGGAGGTGTTGCCGTGGAAAACTTGATCGTTCCCTCGTCGATTCAGCGCATTCGCTCATTTCTGGTCGAGATGTGCGGCATGAAGGTCAAGCCATGGGCAGGCACCGAGGAGACCCTGGCTGCGCTCCATGCCACGCTGGTCGCGCGGCAAGGGTGCGACATCTTCTGGACCTCGTTGCGCGTGCTGCTCGAAACGCTGGCTCGCGATCTCAAGGCGCGCCACGATGCCGCGCCAGGCACGCTGGTCGACAACGAAGTGCTCGACTGTGAACGCTACACCACGTTGATCGACGAGATCCGCGCCGCCCTGGTTCGTCAGGGCGCGGAAACGCCAGCCTCGACCTTTCGCCGCTTGGCTGCAACCCTTTCCACGCCGGCACTCGCTCTTCTGCTTATTCTCGGCGGTGCGGCCACCGTCGGGTGCGCGCGCGAACCCATGCACGGTTCTTCTCAGATGCAGGACGCGGCGGCTGCTCCTGACACGGCCGATGCGAAAGCGTCGCAACCTGATTCGCGACCGGATTCCTCGAACGTCATCATTTTCCCCCCGCAGCCCGACACGAGATCCCCGTGGGATGCGGCGACCCAAGGGCCCGACGGCGCCGCCGTCACGATCAAGGACATCATGGATAGCTGCAATATTCCAAGTCAGCAGCAAACCAATATCCTTGCGTGCCTTGCAAGACTACGTTCTTCGTGGAGCACGGGAATGGCCTCGGTGTTTGCCGGACAAAACTGCGCGACCGTGGCCAACCAGCTTGACTGCTTTGCCAATGGCTACACCTGCATGTCTCCAGAAACTGCCGGCGACTTCGACCCTACGCGCATTTGCCAGCCGGTTATCGTTTACCTTGGGGTACGCTTCGTCTGAATGACTACCCTGCCGGAGGTGTTGCCTTGGAAAGCCTGATCGTTCCTTCGTCTATCCAGCGCATTCGTTCGTTTCTGGTCGAGATATGCGGCATGAAGGTCAAGCCGTGGGCGAGCGCCGAGGAGACCTTGGGTGCGCTCCATGCCACGCTGGTCGCGCGGCAAGGGTGCGACATGTTCTGGACCTCGTTGCGCGTGCTGCTTGAGACGCTGGCTCGCGATCTCAAGGCACGCCAGGATGCCGCGCCGGGCGCCTTGGTCGACAACGAGGTCCTCGATAGTGACCGCTACGCCACCCTAATCGACGAGATCCGCGCAGCCCTCGCACGCCAGGCGGCGGAAGCACCTGTCTCGACGTTCCGCCGATTGGCTTCGGCGCTTTCCGCACCGGCGCTCGGCCTTCTGCTTCTTCTGGGCGGCGCGGCCACCATCGGGTGCTCGCGCGAACCGCTGAAGAGCGCTTCCCAGATGCACGACGCGGCGACCCTGGGATTTCCCGACGCGGGGAACTCGCAGCCCGAAGCCAGGCCAGACAATTCAACCTCCATCCAACTGCCCGACACCAGTCCCGGGCCAGACACTCGGCCTTCGCCAGACGCCATGACTGCGCCCGACACCGCCCCGGCAAAGTATGCCGCGACCAGTGGTCCCGACGGGGGCGCTGTCACGATCCAAGACATTTTGGATAGCTGCAATGTCCCCGTCGGGCAACAAGGCATGGTCCTTGGGTGCTTGGCAGCTCTAGACTCCTCGTGGAGCGCGGGCATCGCGGCGACACTCGCTGGCGAGAACTGCGTCTCGGTCGCCAATGACCTGGTCTGCAATTCCGGCGAGGTTTGCGTGGCGGAGTACGGTTTCCGCCCGTTCGACCCAGCCTACCCCTACCTCTGCCAACCCGCCCCCGTCCTCGTTTACATCGGGGTCCGTTTCGTTTGAACCAGCACCCGCTCGACCGCGTGGCGCGCGAGCCGCGCACCTGCATCTGGGAAATCACCCGCCGATGCAACCTTCGCTGCATCCACTGCGAAAACCAGTGCGGCGAGATCTCGTCACGAGAACTCCCGCCCGAGAGACTCCGGATGGTGGCACGAGAGCTGGTGCAACTCGGTTGCCGCGAGGTTCATGTCACGGGCGGTGAGCCGCTGATGCATCCCGATTGGGACGACCTGTGTCGCGACTTCGCTAAAATCGGACTACGCACGTCCCTGATTACCAACGGAACCCTGCTCGACCAAGCGCGCCTCGACCGCGCCATCGACGCGAGCGTCGGCGCCCTGGGCATCTCGCTTGACGGACTGCAAGCCACCCACGACAGTATTCGGATTCGGCCGGGCGCCGGCACCTCACCCTGGCGCGAAGCCGTGGCCGCCATCGAGCGCGCCGTGCCGCGCATCGAGACCGTCGTCATCACCGCGGTCAGTCGGCGCAATCTTGCAGAGTTGCCTGCCCTCCGCGACTTTTTGGCCAGCCTGGGCGTGCGCCGCTGGCAAATCCAGCTCGTCATTCCCGTCGGACGTGTGCTCGACATCCAAGAGCCCTTTGTCATCGCGCCCACCGATCTGGAAACCTTGACCGCCTTCATTGTCGACGCCCGCTCCAGTGGAAAGCCCCCACACATCGACGCCAGCGACACCATCGGCTACTTCACGGAACGCGAACTGGGCTTGCGCGGTCCCCTAGGCGCGCCCTCGCTGTGGACCGGCTGCCAGGCCGGCATCCGCGCGGTGGCCATCACCTACGACGGACGCGTGCGCGGCTGTTCCATCATGCCGCCCGAATTCGACGCCGGGGATCTGCACGACGAATCCATCGCCACCATCTGGAACGATGCCGAGCGCTTCGCCTACAGCACACGCTTCGATGCCGCAAAACTCGCCGGCCCCTGTGGCCGCTGCCGAGTGGGCCCGCTGTGCCGCGCGGGCTGCACCACCATGGCCTACTGGACCACGGGCAGCATCTACACCAATCCGTTCTGTCTGCACCGTGCGCGCGGAGGTTGCGCATGATGCCCTCGCCCGCACCGTTCGCCACCGCGCTTGAGCTCACCTTGCGCTGCCCGTGCCGATGCCAGACCTGCGGCTCGCACGCGGGCGCGCCCAGGGCCCGCGAACTCGACCACGGCGAATGGCTCTGCATCATCGGCGCCCTCGCCGATTTGGGTTGCCGGCGCATCACACTGATGGGCGGCGAACCCCTGCTCTACCCGCGTTGGGCGGAGCTGGCAAAGGCCGGGCGCTCGCGCGACATGATCGTCGACCTGATCAGTTCGGGCCAAGGTCTCGACCAGAAGACAGCATCCCTGATGGCCGACAGCGGTCTGCACGCGGTCACCATCAGCATCGACGGCCTCGCCAGCACGCACGACGCTCAGCGACGGGTGCCGGGCTGTTTCGAGCAAGCCATGCACGCCATCCGCTGGGTCGACCAGGCCGGCCTCAAGGTGGGCGTGACCAGCCAGGTGAACCAAGGCAACCTGTTGGAACTGGAGGCTCTGGCTCCGATTCTCGAAGACGCCGGCGTTCTGGGCTGGCAGTTGCAGCTAACCCTGCCGCTCGGCCGCGCCGAGGAGAACCGGCACCTCATCGCCCCCCCCGCCATGATGCCCGAGCTCTTGCGCGTGCTCCGCCGCCTGGCGCGCAGACCCGGTTTGCGCCCGCACCTCACCGACAACATCGGGTACTGCACCAGCGACGACCTCGAATTGCGGACCATCCAGGGTGGATTTCCACGTCCCTGGCTCGGCTGCCGCGCCGGTCTCGATGCCCTGGGCATCACCAGCGACGGCCGCGTGAAAGGCTGCCTGGCCCTGCCCGACACCTGCACCGAAGACAACGTGCGCGAAAGATCCCTGGCGTCGATCTGGCGCGACCCGCAGCGATTCCGCTACAACCGCCACTACACGCCCGAACAATTGTCCGGTCCGTGCGCGCAATGTGAAGAGTCCCAGCATTGCCGCGGCGGCTGCACGGCGACCGCCTACGCCATGCACGGGCGGCCAAGCACCAGCTCCCACTGCTTTCGACTTCACGGAATCCATCAGGCAAACCCGTTGTAGACATGCCAACTCCCCTTCCCACAAGCATGCCCCGGATAAGAAAAAGGCCCTGTAAGAACAGGGCCCTTTCGCGTTGGCGTAAGCGGACTTGCCCGCTGGAGCCAGAGCGCGGGAGGGTTTGGGAACCCTTCGAGGGTTCCCATCTCAATAGTTGTGCGGTCGGGGAGACTCGAACTCCCACAGCCGTAAAGCCACCAGAACCTGAATCTGGCGCGTCTACCAGTTCCGCCACGACCGCGTATGAAGTTTTCGTATAAGTTGTACTGCGTTTCCCTGTGAGTTAGGAGGGCTCTTGTAGCACAAGAGGCCAGTGCCACCAAGCCCTTCCCTCCCTTCTCGCGGCCGGCAGCGGCGCCTGGGAGGGTGTAAACTTGGGATCAGGTGGTTGACAAGATGTTGCGCCAAGGCAGACGGCTCCCGCGGTTGGTGGGATGGGCGGCTCTACTTGCGCTGTGCCTGTTGGCCGAAACCAGCGGACTGGCCAGCTCGGTGGCGAAAATAAGACTCGGCGATCGCTCCGCACATCGGATGACCGGCGGGGAGCCCGGCAAGCCGGCCTACCTTTGGCTCTGGTACGCCGACGGAAAAGCGCCACCCGTGGATAACCAATTCTGCAGCGAGATACCCCCGGCGTACGAGTGCAACTTCGGCTCCGGCATCGACGGCTCCCGCATTGACGATTGTCGGCAGCAGGTGCAAACCCTGCTCGACGCCTGGTACAAGGATTTCAATCTCGTTTTCACCTTCACGCGTCCACCGAGCGGCGTCTTCTACCCAATCATCGTCACCAGCGGATGGGCCAAGTGTCAGAACGAGCTCCCTCCCATCGAGACGGGGATGGACCCATCCATGGAAGCCGGGATAGCCCCAGGTAGCGCCTGCAATGACAATCAGGGGCAGACGGCCCTGGCAATCGACTGCGGAAGCAACGCCCACGACTGCGCCACCCTCATCGCCCACGAACACGGCCACCTAGTCGGCCTGGAACATACGGCCAGCCGGACGGATGTCATGTATCCGACCATCCTGGCAACAGCAGCGGGGTTCGACGACAACAGCGACACGGTTGTGGATGATCAGTGTAGTCTCCCGAACCAGAAGCAGAACTCATATCATACGATGCTGGCCACGCTGGGCGCCTGGCCAGGCGGGACCAAGCCCGGCCCGTTCGCCGCTCTGCCCGACGCTGGCGCGCCGGATCTGGCGGCGACCGACGGCGGGGATGCCCCGTCGGGTGGAGGATCCGTCGGGCCTCTGCCCCCACCGAGTGATGTCGACAGCGGGGTCGCAATAGTTCCGGGCTTCGATGCCCCTGGACTGGTCCGGCCACCCCTTCCCACGGTGGACGCCGCCATTCAAACGTCCGAGAAGCACGGTGGCTGCAGTCTGGGTGGCGGCACAGCCAGCGCCTCGGCAACCGTCGCCGTCCTTCTGCTTGCTCTCGCGCTGCTGGCCCGCCGGGCCGGACTACGTCGGTTCGCGGCCGGAGCCCGCCGGGTTACCGCGCGCCGCCCGTAGCCGCGCCACTTCCTTGCGTAGCGCCTGCACGCTCGACTTCTGCTTGTCGATCTCGCGATTCGCGGCCTCGACGTCGCCCTCAAGCGTGGCGATCTTGCGCCGCAGTTGATCCCGTTCCAGGGTCAGCAACTCTCGCGCCGCCGCGTCGTCGCCGATCTGGCGCAGGTAGCGCTCCACATCCTTGCGCATGGTTGCGACGGTTCGGCCGAGCCGCTCGGCGCGATCTTGCAGCATCATCTGCCGCTCGCGCAGTTCGTCTCTTTCACGCGCGATGGCCACATTGGCGGCCGTCAGGCGCTCGACCTCGGCCCGCCACGCCGCCAGTTCGCCTTCTCCGGCCTCCCCGCCTTGCCCTGGGCCGGTGGGAACGAGAAGACTCTCGGAAAGGCGCCAGGTACGCTCGGCAGCCGCGGTACACAAGGCGATGAGGTGAGAGGGCTTGCCGCCCACCTTGGACATGGCCTCGCTGACCGCCAGATCGTCACTGCCAGGGATGAAGTACGACACCGCGCGAAAGGGCGTTTCCTCGACGATGTCCACGGTCGCGAAGTGCTCGAGCGCCATGTCGGCCAGCACGGCCAGCAACGACACGCCGACCGCGGCGTTCTCCAGCGCAGCCGCCACCGCGCGAACCACGCACATCCCGTCACGGCGCAAGACGCGACGGATCTCGGCGAACAGGGCCGCACGCTGGCGATCATCCGTAACCTCGGCCGCGGTCAAAGCGCAGATCACGAGATCCGCGCCGCCGTCTGGAAATGGCAGGGGCAAGCCCGGTCTGGCCGGAGAAAGAACGTCCACCGCTCCTGCCTTGCGCAGCATTTCCGCACCTGGTCCACCACCTGTCGAAAGGTCCACCACGACCTTGCCGATGCAAAACGGTTCCACGAACAGATAGAAGGCCAGGCCCCAGGGCGGCTCGGCCGATGGAGGACGGGCAGAGGCTGGAGCAGCGGTTCGACTGTCCTCAGCAGCTTGAGTCATGTTCCAGCCCTTCAGTGTCACCCCGGTGTGACGAATACACAAGCAGGTCGTGTACCCTGCGCCAAAGCAGAACCGGCCCGCGATTCATGCGATAGTGGACAGTCTATGCGCAAGAAGATTGGGCCCATCCTGGGCTGGGTCGTGACCATCGCCATCCTGGTCTATCTTTTCCGGACCATCCACCCTGCCCAGGTCGCGAAAGCGATCCAGGCCGCATCCTGGTGGGCCATCCCAGCCAACGCCATCCTCATCCTCGCGGTCTACTTGGCCGATTCGTTCGCCATCAAGAAGACCTTTGGTTGGTTCGTGGCCCCGCTCTCCTACCGCGAAGTTCTCGTGGTGCGCGGGGCGACCTACCTTCTGGCCTTGGTCAACTACACGGTCGGCCAGGGCGCCATCGTCTACTTCGTCAACCGCTCGCGGGGAGTGCCAGTCCTGCGCGGAACCGCTGCGGTGCTCCTGGTCATGGGCATCAACGTGCTCATGCTACTCGTCCTGGCGAGCGTCGGACTGGTGTTTTCGACCGACGTTCCTCCGGTCCTTAGAGCCATCGTGCTCGCGGCCTACGCCGGGTTGGCGATCTACATCGTTCTGGTTGCCGCCAAGCCTCGCTGGCTCTCCAGCCGGCCCATTTTCGACGTTCTGCTCTCGGCGGGCGTGGGCGGGCACCTGCGATCCATGGCAGTGCGCCTGCCGCACATCGTGACCTTGCTCATGCTGAGCTGGTTTTCCTTGGCTGCGTTTGGCGTCGTGGTTCCCGTGGCCAAGGCCATCTTGTGTCTGCCCATCGTGTACTTCGTCACGGTGCTGCCCATCTCCTTCCAGGGCCTTGGCACCTCTCAGGCCATGTTGATCCATTTCTTCGCCGCCTACGCGCCGGGAAAAACCGACGAGGCGCGCTGGGCGGTGATCCTCGCGGCGAGCTTGGTTTGCCAGGCCATTGCTTTCGTCCTCCAGCTCTCCCTCGGACTCATCTGCATGCGCAACCAACTCGCGCGCAGCCTGGGAAAAGCACGGGAACCTGCCACTGCGGCGCCTGAAAAGGGGCTGTCATGAAGTATCGAAAACCGCGATCGATTAATGTGGTGACCTTCATGCTTCTAGGGGGCGTGGGACTTGTCGCCTACATTCTAGTCTATCTGTGGCCGGTCTACTCGGCGTCTTCCCGGGCCAAAGGGATCCTCTACGACCATGTCCCGGCTCTCTACAAAGCCAACCTGCGCGGCGCCGACGTCTCGAAAGCCATGATGGACGACATCAAGACCAGCATCGCCAAGGAACTGGAGAAGGCCGGCATCAACGACAAGGCCGCCAAGATATTCCTTTATCGCAACCCGAAAGAGATTGGTCTCGAAGTTCGCTTCAAGGCCAGAGCGCACTTTCCCATTCCCGACAGGACTTTCGAGTTCGAGCTTTCGCCCAAAGTGGTGTCCGACGCGACACGGGTCGACTGGTAGGATGGACAGCGTGATAGAATCCCAAGGTTAGGCATGGCGAAGATTATCGTTCAGAGCAGCGAAGACCGCCGCGAGTTCGAGTTGGGGCCCGTCACCACCATCGGCCGGCATCCCCACAACGCCGTTCAGATCCTGGACCGCATCGTGTCCAAGGAGCACGCGCAAATCATCCGCCAGCCCGACGGCCGATTCCTCTACCGCGACCTCGGCAGTCTGAACGGATCCTTCATGAAGGATCAGCGGATAGGCGACCACCTGTTCGTGGATGGGGACGAAATTACGCTGGGCGGAACCGTGCTCATCTTCGTCGAGATTTCGGCACAAGCCCAACAAGCCGCCCAGCACGTCAGCATCCAGCAGCCGGCGGCCAGCGACGGCGCCTTCATCCAACAGAAGGTCCAGACCAGCGCCGAATTCCTGCCCGAAAAGGAAATCACAAACGTCGAGTCCCTGCGCGCGGACTACGAGAAGTTGCGCCTGGCCCACGAACTGGGGCGATCCATCGGACTTGAGGTCGACATCGACGGTCTGCTGGAAAAGATCATCATGAAGGCCTTCGAGCTCATCCCCGCCGACCGCGGCGTGATCCTGCTCATGGAAAGCGACGGTCCCAAGCCGCGCGTGGCCAAGACGCGCGACGGCCGCAACGAGCAGATTCTGCTGTCGCGATCGATCCTCTCCGAGGTGGTCCAGCACAAGACCGCCGTGCTTTCGTCCGATGCCAGCGCCGACAGCCGATTCCAGGGCGCGCGGTCGATCATCATGCAAGGCATTCGCTCGACCATGACCGTGCCGCTGATCCACCAGGAGCAACTGCTCGGCATCATGCACCTCGACTCGATGGTGGCGGCCAATGCCTTCGGCGAAAAGGATCTGCAGATCTTCGCCAGCATCGGCAACCAAGCCGCGGTGGCCATCCGCAACGCCATGCTGGCGCTGAAGATCGAGCACGAGGCCAAGACGCGCGCCCAGTTCCAGCGACTGCTCTCGCCCAACCTGGTCGAACAGGTCGTGGCCGGCAATCTGCAGCTTGAAAAGGGTGGCGCGCTCACGGAAGTCACCATGCTGTTCTCCGACATCCGGGGATTTACCGCCATGAGCGAGAAGCGCGCGCCGCAAGAGATCGTGCGCATGCTCAACGAGTATTTCGAGCTGATGGTGGACGTCATCTTCAAGCACGAAGGCACGCTCGACAAGTTCGTGGGCGACGAGATCGTGGCCCTGTTCGGCGCGCCGGTCGCGCTTCCGAGCGCTGAAATCAAGGCCGTCGAATGCGCGCTCGACATGATCGCGGTGCTGGCGGAATTCAATCGCGCACGCGCGACCGAGGGCAAGGAAGAGATCAAGATTGGCGTCGGCGTCAACACCGGCACCGTGGTCACGGGCGCCATCGGCAGCTCGCGCGCGCTTCAGTACACAGCCATCGGCGACGCCGTCAACACCGCTTCACGGCTGTGCAGCGTGGCCAAGGCAAACGAGATCCTGGTTTCGGAAGCCACCTTCGCCCGCGTGCAATCGGTGGTCAACGCCACGGCACTCACGCCGGTTCGGGTCAAAGGCAAGAGCGACGTGCTGCGCGTCTGGAATATCACCAGCATGCGCACGCCTGACTGGCGCGCCGAAACCACCAAGCCTTTCTAGATACCGCGCGTAACCCCGATGGGGTGGCCGGCATCCAAGATTGAAGATAGAATTCGTCTGGAAGGAGAAAGCATGTCCGCAGTCGTAGAAAACAAACAAACATCCCCGGTCGAGGAAACCCAGGAGCTGGTCAAGCTGACCGCTCGGGCCGCGGAAAAAGTAAAAGCCATTCGTGCCGAAGAGAAGATCGAGGACGGCTACGGGCTGCGCCTCAAGGTCATGGGCGGCGGCTGCTCGGGATTCGCCTACGATCTGTTCTTCGATCAGGCCCAGGACGTCGATCAGACCTTCGAATCGCAGGGCGTGCGCATGGTTTGCGACCAGATGAGCCTGATGTACCTGGTGGGCACGGAAATCGACTATGTCGAGAGCGTGCAAGGTTCGGGCTTCAAATTCACGAACCCGAACGTCAAATCAACCTGCGGCTGCGGATCCTCATTCAGCGTCTGACCTATCACTCGACCGTTACGCCGTCCTCGTCCTTCATGCGGTTGATCTTGGTCAGGCACTGATCGCGGATCACGCCGCGCATTTTCGGGCTTTGGTCCTCGACCGATTCCTTGAAAACGCCCTGGTAGCTGTTGCACTTGCCGACGTCCAGGGCCTTCTTGCAGAAGTAGTCGCGAACGCGCTCGCAAGGGTTGCGGCTGGCGACCGCCATGTGCATCGCGACCCAGACCACGGCTGTACAAAAGGCCGCCGCGAGCACGGCCATGATCGTGCGGTAACGACGGCGGTACTTGTGCGGGTCGATGGTCTCGGCCTCGCGCCGTATCTCTGCGAGCTCTTCGGGGGTTTCGTCCATGAGGGCCGATTACAGCCCAACTAGGGCAAGGCCGCAAATGCCGAATTGCGCGTGCTAGATCCAGACCATGCCCAGCCAGCCTGCGCCAGCGCGCCGCGCGCGCAAGATCACCAAAGCCACGCGAAAGCCGTCGCGAAAGGCCTGGCCCCCATTGCCCAGCCGGGTCACGGCGATCCTTAGGGAATTGGATCGCCTCTACCCTAGCGCCGAGTGCGCGCTGGTGCGCAACGACCCTTTCCAGCTTCTTTGCGCCACGATTCTCTCCGCGCAGTGCACGGATGAACGCGTGAACAAGGTCACGCCCGCCTTGTTCGCGCGCTTTCCCACCCCTGCCGCCATGGCCAAGGCAGCCCCAGCCGTGCTTGAAGACATCATTCGCTCCACCGGTTTCTTCCGCAACAAGGCCAAGAACCTGATCGGCGCCGCGCGCGTCCTCGACGAGAAATGGAGCGGGGAGGTTCCCGGTTCGATGGCATCGCTGCTCGAACTTCCCGGCGTCGCGCGCAAGACCGCCAACGTGGTACTCGGCACCGCGTTCGGGATCGCCGAGGGCGTTGTGGTCGACACCCACGTCACGCGCCTAGCGCAACGGCTCGGGCTCACGCGCGCGACGACGGCCGAGCGCATCGAATGCGACCTCATGGAGATCATCCCTCGCCCGCGCTGGATTCTCTTTTCCCACCAAATCATCTGGCACGGCCGGCGCGTGTGCCGAGCACGCAAACCGGACTGCGACGCCTGTCCGTTGGTCCCGCACTGCCCCGGCGCCTTCCGCGAGGCGTGACCGGCTCGAATCAGTCAGCCCATTTCTCAGCGCGATGAACCGGGACCTCGGGCGCCTTGTCGGCTTGTTTGGTCTTTTCCAGCACCGGTTGGTTCGACCCGGTGGCCGCGGACGTGGCGGGCGCTGCGGCTGGTTCGGCTTTCGCTGCTTCCCGCA